>JAEEGL010246114.1_pt1 | contig 25913 bp, 12 predicted proteins | sample 9134231 | NCBI WGS metagenome assembly JAEEGL01 (sample SAMN16246548, study PRJNA631951) | gut metagenome | biome: gut microbiome; feature: rumen; material: fiber-attached | host: Bos | place: Iran: Karaj | collected 2018-10 | reverse complement strand
GCCCCAACAAAGACCTGCACAGCGGCCACTACGGCGGGGCCGTGGCCAACCCGATCCAAGTACTCTGCGAGATGATTTCTTCGCTCATAGATTCAGACGGCCGGGTTACCGTACCCGGGTTCTACGACAAGGTTGTCGAGCTTTCCCGCGCCGACCGCAGGATGCTTGCCCGTGCCCCGTTCGACCTTAAGGAATACAAGGAGTTCCTGGAGATTGGCGACGTACGGGGCGAAAAAGGTTACACAACCCTCGAGCGCACCGGCATCAGGCCGTGCCTCGATGTATGCGGCATATGGGGCGGCTACACCGGCGAAGGAGCCAAGACCGTGCTTCCCAGCGAGGCTCACGCCAAGATATCTATGCGCCTCGTTCCCAACCAGCGCAGCGCGGAGATCACCAAGTTGTTCGCCAGGCACTTCAAGGCCATTGCGCCCAAGAGCGTCAAGGTAGAAGTTAAGCCCTGCGAGGGTGGAGACGGATTTTTAATCCCCATAAGTTCGAGCGCATATAAAGCAGCAAGCCGCGCTATTTCAGAGGTTTACGGAGTAGAGCCCGTGCCGGCACGCGGAGGCGGCAGCATTGCTGTACTGGCAGAAGTTCAGAAGATTCTCGGCATCGATCCGCTCCTTATGGGCTTCGGCCTTGAGAGAGACACCATCCACTCCCCCAACGAAAGCTACCTTCTCAAGCAGTTCTTCGGCGGGATGGAAAGCATCGCACTGTTTTATAAATATTGGTAAGAATTAAGCTTCGGTCACAAGCCTCTCAAAATCTTCAGGAGCACAAGCGGCTGCATGACGCATGCGGCTCCTGTGCGTATAAACCGAACTGACTGCACAGTCCAGGAATTCCGCAATCTTTCCGCAATCGGTTATCCCAAGTTTGATTGCGGCAAGTATACGCAACCCGGTGGGAAGCTCTTTCCCCTCCTTGATCTGGAAGCGTGCTTCTTCTTTGAGCAGAGAATTCACATGTGAGACGAAGTCTGGGAAAATGCCCAGGAAAGTTTCGTCAAAAATAGCATAAAACTGTCTGGAATTCAGATTCTTGATTTCATTTTGACGCAGTTCCTTTTTAAGGCCCTCGATTCCTTCTTCCTTTAGAGTGACACGCAGGCCATGGCGGTAGTCCTCTACCATACGCAAGTATTGGGACGAAAGTATGATGTACCGGAACACATAACCTTCCTTGATTTTACCCGCTTCCTCGAGCCGGTGGTTCATCAAACGTATTTCAGCATCAGCAGCCTTGATCTTCTGCGCCTGCCGTATAGCTACCAGGCCGGTAGCGAAGAATATTAAAGACAGCAAGCTGATTACAATAGTAATGATTATCGAGACCTTTTTTTGATGCTTCTCACGCAACAGCACGGCATTGACAATGCCCAACTGCGAACTGGCAGAATTGATAATCCAAATATTATAATGACTTTCCAACTCGCTTTCCAGTACGGCCTGGTTATAAGCCAGTGCACGTTTGAGATTCTGATCGTCAAAAAGCATCATAGACAATTCGTAGAGGGCAAGATGCTCACCGGAAGGTCTCAAAATACTTTCAATAGCGCTTTGGGCAAACCAATATTCAGTTTCTTCACGCATGCCAGCGGCCTGAAATGCCTTTGCCAAGCTATAGCATGCGTGAGCCTTCAGGCCGGGTTCCGAAGTCTCGGCAAGATTCTTAAGAATGGGTATAGCTTCAGCAGCGTTGCCGTCTTCATACATTTGGATCGCCGGTCTGCGGACTGCTTCAAAAGGATCGCCAAGGGAAGAGGCAATATACTGGCGACGCATCTCATAACGCTTTTTTATGCTGTTGTCTCTAACATCCTGCGGGAGCGTTTCATCAATGGCCTCCGTAGCATAGAGTAACATAATTGTTTCGTAGTAGCGATTCTTATCTTTTCCGCTTAATGACGAAGTATCTACACTCGCAAGGAAAGACCTTGCCTCCTGATAGTTACGAGCGGAGATATTAATGGATGCTTCTTCTATTCGGCAAAAAAAACTCTCCTTTGGATGTCCCTCTGAGAGCTGCCTCATCATCCGCAAGTAAAAGCGGGCGGAATCCATCTGGGTGCACTTGTAAATAGAATAGATTTCCCTCGCCGCCTCCCACCGAGCAGCATCAGTTGTTGCATTTTTCAGACTGTCACGAAAAGGAACTGCACCGGCTTCGAATTTGGCCGTGTAATCCTTACTTTGAGCAAGGAGGTGATCAAGCTCGGCAATTTTGTTTTGCAGCGGAGATTCACTGCACGAGTAAAGCAGTAAAGAGGCCAAAAGCAGCTTATAAAACACCTTCATGAGAGAATAGTTTTTATGGTGCAAATATACAACATAAATACTTTGAAAACAACTTTAACAAAATTTGAAAGCATACATTGATTATCAATTAATTAAGCTAAAATAATCTTGATAGGTACATTGAAAATTGAGCATCTCCATTGCGTGTGTGCGTACTTATATCTATTTTTGGTTGCTTTTAAAGGCCACGACAAACTCTAAAACATGAATAAACATTACTTGTTCTTGCTGCTGACGCTCTTTTTTTTCTATCAAGCTGAAGCGCAACAAATTCTTCGAGGTACTATTTCCGATTCCGGCGGCGCTCCCCTTCCCGGGGCAGCTATTAAAGTAGCCGGAACTGACAAAGGGTTCATCACTGACGTAAACGGAGTTTATGAAATAAGCGGCATACGCTTCCCCGCCAGAATCGTAGTTTCATTCATCGGTTATGCGGATACCGAACTGGAATTGACAGGAAACGAGCCTGTCCCCTACAACATCGTACTTGACGATTCAAAGAATCTGCTCGACGAAGTGGTCGTCGTAGGTTTCGGCACGCAAAAACTCAGCACTCTTTCGGGCTCCGTTGGAGTGATAGACGGGGCGACCCTCAACCAGCGTCCCGTAGTATCCGCAGCAAACGCCCTGCAGGGTGCCGATCCTTCCGTTTACATCACCACGAGCAACGGAAGCGCCAACAGTTCGGCATCAATCAACATCCGAGGCTCCCTCTCGGTCAACGGAGGCAGTCCCCTAGTGCTGATCGACGGAGTGGAAGGCAGCCTTTCCATGTTGAATCCGAACGACATAGAGTCGGTTTCAATACTAAAGGACGCATCGACCTGCGCCATTTACGGTGCCAAGGCATCGGCAGGAGTAGTGCTCGTTACAACCAAACAAGGTTCCACAGGCAGCGCCCGGATTTCCTATGGATTCCGTCAGGGATGGATTCAGCCGACTACCGACATGGACCTGATTACCACGGGCTACGACCATATCTCCATCATCAACTACTTCCAACAGCACTCGTTCCACAGTTCCAGGCTGAACGAATACGACTACACCGTGGCAAACGGCGAATTGCTGAAACTTTTTGAGAGGCGCAACGATGTAGTTGAGAATCCCGCACGTCCATGGGTAGAAGTGGGGGCTGACGGTTATTACCACTATTACGGCAACTTCGACTGGTTCAACTTCTTCTACAACGCCAACCGCCCTGTCTCGGAGCACGATTTTTCCGTATCAGGAGGCAACGGCGGAATACGGTACTATGTCGGCGGACGCTACTACAACGAGACCGGATTGCTGAAGGGCAGCCTTAGCGATAAATACAGAAGTTACTCCATACGCAGCAAGGTTTCAGCCCAGGTGAACAAACACATCCGGTATATCAACAATCTCTCCTACGCAAAGAAGAATTACGCTTGGCAAGGTAATTCCGATATGGAATCTACGTTTGAAAATCTATGGCGCTACGGCTCGCCCGCATTTTCGCCATACAATCCTGACGGTTCGCTTGTAAATTTCCCCATAGAACTCGCCGGCGCGGCAAAGACCAACATGATGAACAATTCCGCGACACAGGCTCTTGCGGGGACTAACCACAACAGCAAGGATACCGGCCACTTGACACTTTCAAACAAGTTGGAAATCACGCCTTTGCGTGGTCTTACCATAAGCGGGCAGTATGACTTCCGCCGCATAGATACTTTCAATACCTACCGTACAGGCAAATACTATTGGTCCAATCAACCCGGTATCATCAACGAGATGTCGGGAACCACAAATTCTTACAAAGAGGACCGCGACTGGCGGCAGGTGCATATCGGGACCCTCACCGTTCAGTATGAGAACAATTGGGGCGGCCACTACATGAAGGCCCTTGCCGGAGCTCAATACGAGACATCGCGGACCTCCGATTTTACGGTCAAAGGCTCGCCGGTCCTCGTCGAAGGATACGACTCTTTCGCCCTTATAGATCAAAGCGCAGATGAAAACGGATTCCCAAGGGCCTCCTACTCCGTTTCAAGCGGCAATTCAGAATATGCGACACTTGGTTTCTTCGGCCGGCTGAACTATGACTATAAAGGCATCTACATACTGGAGGCCAGCGCCCGCTACGACGGTACTTCCCGCTTCGGCGAGCGTCACCGCTGGGGCTTCTTCCCCTCCGGGTCAATTGCCTGGAAATTCAGCGAAGAGAAATTCTTCTCTCCTCTCAAAAAAATTGTCTCCAACGGAAAAATACGTTTCTCGGCAGGATCCCTCGGCAACCAGCAGGTTTCGAACTATTACTACATCGAGAGAATCTCCATAGACAATACTCAGGACTATACCTTCGACAACCAGACCAAGTCGCGCTATGCGTCGATCTCGTCGCCTGTTTCCGGGAACCTCACCTGGGAGACCGTAAACACCTATGATGCAGGTCTGGATCTCTCATTCTTCGACAACAAGCTGAAATTCGTCGGAGACTACTACATCAGGGACACCAAAGACATGCTTACCGCTTCAGTTGCGCTCCCGGAAGTATTCGGAGCGACCGAGCCCAAGGAGAATTGTGCAGACCTCCGCACATACGGATGGGAGTTCTCGCTCGACTGGCACGACGGTTTCATGCTGGCCGGCAGCAGGTTCAACTATTCCGTATCTGGTTTCCTAGGCGACAGGCACACATATTTCACCAAGTATTACAATCCAACCGGCACACTTGACAGCCACTATGTGGGCGAGGAACTCGGCACCATATGGGGGTTCCGCTCTGGCGGCCTTTTCACCTCCGATGAAGAAGCTTGGGAATATACTTCTTCAGTGGACAGCCGCCAGTTCCAGCCGGGATACTATTATCCGGGCGGCGGCGTTTGCGTGGACGGAGAAGGCGCCAAGGCAGGAGACTTCAAGTTGCTTGACATAGGAGGCGGCCCGAACGGAGAGCCTGACGGAATCATCTCCAAAGGAAAAAACACTCTCGACGACCACGGAGACCTTGATGTATTAGGCACGACCCAACCGCACTTCAATTATTCTTTCCGTCTCGACTTTGACTGGAAGGGATTCGACTTCTCCGCATTCTTCCAGGGCATAGGCCATAAGGACTGGTATCCCAAGGGCACATATGGAGGGTATGCTTTCTGGGGCCCTTATTCTTCCACAAGCATAACGTTTATCCATAAGCGTTTTATGGACAATGTCTGGTCGCCGGAGCATACCGACGCGTATTTTCCGCGCCCGCGCGGCTATTCGGCATATACTTCCAACGATTACTATACGGGACTGGGATTCAGCAACGACTATTTCCTCCAAAACATAGGATACCTCAGGCTGAAGAACCTTACCCTCGGCTACACTCTTCCGTCTAAGCTTAGCAGGAAGATTGCCATCGACAAACTGCGTTTCTATGTCAGCGGAGAGAATTTGTTCTATCTCTCCCCTCTCAAGAAGCATACGCTCCTGATCGACCCTGAGTTGGCAAATGCTTCAGGCGTTGCGACAAGCAACACCGGAGTCGGATACTTATACCCTCGCACGATATCAGTCGGAGCCAGCGTAACTTTCTAATATGATGAATGGTATGAAAAGATTTCTTTATATTGCCTCACTGACATTGGCACTGGCATCATGCGACAAAATCAATGAAAGCCTTACGCGCCTTCCCATCGACGATGTCAATCCTGATGCATTCTTCACCTCGGAGTCGGAATGCCAGCTATGGCTCAACCGCTGTTACGCAAATTATCTCACGGTGCCGGTATCATCATGCCAGTGGTGTTCAGACGATTGCGTATCAAACAACATGTCCTCCTGGATGCTCGGCACAAGGCTGGCAACTTCGGAAAATACCGGAGAATCTTATTGGGGATGGGATACGATGCGCCGCATTAATCTCTTCCTGGAGCATTCTTCGAACTGCAAAGATGAAGCGGTACGCCTGCACTACGAGGCTGAGGCACGTTTTTTCAGGGCTTACGGATATTTCCTGAAAGTTAAGCACTTTGGCGATGTTCCTTTCTATGACCACGTAGTTTCTTCCACTGATATGGAAGACCTCTGTCGCCCCCGTGACCCGCGCGGCTACGTCATGCTCCAGATCATGAAAGACCTTGATTTCGCCATAGAGCACCTGCCCGAAAAGAAAGACGTCGCCCGTGTCACCAAGTGGACAGCCCTGGCAATGAAAAGCCGCGCCGCCCTGTTTGAAGGCACCTGGCGCGTCTATCATGACGACGACTGTTTTGCTCCGGCAAATGATCCATCGGAGTTTGACGGCAAGCCTGTACAGCTGAGTTCCAAATACTTTCTTGAGCTGGCTGCTGAAGCGGCCGGACAAGTAATTGACGGCGGGAAATATGACATCTGGTCTAAAGGCAGCCAGCCCTACAGGTCACTGTTCAATGCCGACAACGCTATTGACGAGGAGGTCATACTGGCAAAGATATACAACAACACAACTTCGGAGCTGAAAAATTTTGCCCACAGCCTTCCCTACAACTACGACCAGTACAATCTGAGCGTCCCGAGAAAAATCATCAACATGTATCTGTGCAAGGACGGAAGCCGTTTCACGGACAAGCCCGGCAACGAGAAGATGTGGTTCCTGGACGAAGTTGCGGACCGCGACCCGAGGCTCAGCGAGACCTTCATGTGTCCCGGATACCGCATGGTAGATGCAAAATCTCTGACGCCCAACACCTTCTACAAGACATATACCGGCTATAAACCAATTAAGTTCGCAGCAAAGGAAGAGAATTCCATCATGAACAAAGGGGTATGCGACATGCCGGTGTTCCGATATGCCGAGGTACTGCTGAATTACGCCGAAGCAAAAGCTGAACTCGGCACCCTCACTCAGGACGATCTGGACAAGTCGGTCAACCTCCTCAGAGGAAGGGTCGGCATGCCGAAGCTGCTGATGGGCGTTTCTTCCGACCCGTACATGGAAAAATGCTATCCTAACTCTGTTAAAACAGCCGGTAACCGTGCCCTCGTTCTGGAAGTGCGCCGCGAGCGTATCCTGGAACTGATATTTGAAGGTTTCCACCGCTATGACGTCCTTCGCTGGCGTGAAGGACTCCAGCAGAACAGCGACAGTTTCAGCCTTTGCGGCCCTGAAAGCTGCGGCTATTATGGAGTATATATTCCCGGCCCCGGCATTTTTGACATGGATGGAGACGGAGTCAAAGACTTCGAGATATACTTGGAAAACAAGACCTCCGGCCCGGAAATTCCTGCCACAAACGCCCGGAAGATTGCCGATCTCTCCCTGGTCGATCCTGACGATCCCTGGGACCCCAATCCCCAGAAAGGATATATGACGGCATACAGAAATGATCCTGCATGCAAGCAATGGAAAGAAACAAGGGATTACCTCTATCCTATCCCTCAAGCACAGATAGACTTGACCAACGAAGCGCTTACCCAGAATCCCGGATGGTAAACAAACAGAGACATATTATGAATATCCACAAACTAATCATATCCCTTACGGTATTAACCGGCATCTCAGCCACAGGCTGCCTGAAGGAAGTTGACACGCAGAATCCCTATGTCCGCAACAAGGGTGAAGCATATATTACGGTCAGCACGGAACGGCTCGATTTTTCCGGTCGAGGCGGTGCGTTGTCTTTCACCGTGGAGACAAACTACGACGCCACATTGGAAGCCCCGGAATGGATTAGCCTGGCATCTGCCGAAGTACCCGGAGACGGTCGCACATACACTCTAACCGCCACTGCCTCAAGGAATAATGAACCTGGAGGAGCGGACAGGACAGGGGTCATAAACATCAAGTCCGGGTCGCTCTCCAAGTCAATTTCGGTAGCCCAGCCTTATTTCGAGCGCCCTGACATTCCCCAGAGCATATCCAATGCCGACGAACTTGTGTATTTCCTGGATACTTGCGCAGCCGTGCTTGAAGAAGGCGAGACCATTTCCTTCTCGAAGGATATCGACATGAAGGGCAAAACCTTTCAGCCAGCCGAGTATTTCAAGGGAGTCATCAACGGCAACGGATTCAGCATCAGGAACCTGTCAGCCTCCACTCCGCTTATCTTACGCAACGAAGGAGTGATAAACAATCTGGTTATAGATGCTTCCGGAGCTTTTGAAATCCAGCCCGAAGACACCGAACAGTACTTCGGCGCCTTCGCTGGTCAGAATTTCGGGAAAGTCGAAGCCTGCGTAAACGAAGCCAGCTTTTTCGTCCGCGGCGCCAGAACTGCCAAACTCTATCTTGGAGGTATCGTCGGCTACCACAACCTGGAGTCATCCTTGCACGGATGCGTGAACAAAGGATCTTTCAACTACTCTCCCGACAGCGCAACCGCCAATGCCTATATGGGCGGCATCGCCGGCTACAGCTACGGCTCCATCGACGCTTGCGAGAATTACGGGCCGTTCAACTGCACACCCATCGAAAACAGCGCGGTGTATTTTATCGGGGGCATCACAGCACGTCAGCAGAACAGTGTCCTGAGCAACTGTATCAACCATCGCGAAACCCGCATCTCCACCAACAAAGTCAGCGGAAGCGGCAAATCATACATTGGCGGCATCGTAGGCTACGTCGAGGGCACCCCGGCAAGCTCCGGCAACCGGAATTACGCCGACCTCGAAATAAATCTCAAGGCTGAGTCATACATCGGCGGCCTTCAAGGCTGGCAGGCCAAAGTCACCGAAGGCGACGCTGTGCTTTTCGAAAACAGTATCGTCAACTGCAACATTACCGCGCAGACCAAGGCATCCGGCCAATATGGCAACAATCCGTGCAAATCTGCCGGCTTGGTAACCGGAAGGTTCAGTGGCCAGAGCGGTTACAGCACCCTTCACTACGGCACCGCAGACAGCCCGATACGCGTTTCAGGATCCATTACCTGCCTGTCATCCAAAGTCAAGCAGATAGCCCAGCCAAAGGACTATCAAGCACTGCTGGACGGCGACGGATCAAAGACAAGCGTCAACGGAGGCTCGATTCCGGAGGCCGACTACAATAACATTCTTTATGAGGTATGCGGTGACGGACAGACCGGTGATCCCGAAGATCTGATCGTCAAGACCGACGGTGTAAGGCTCTCGATTCCAGCATCAGGAGGAGAGGCATCGTTCTCAGTGCGAGGCAATTATCCGATGACCATATCCACCGAAGCTGAATGGCTGGAAGTTTCTCCCTCAATGGTGGAAGGCGATGGAGCATATCACGACATCAAGGTGTCGGCTGCAGCAAATGAAGGTGCATCCGGGCGCGAAGGCACCGTTCTGGTGACTATGCCAATGGGATCCACCGAAGCCGTCATTATCGTTCAGGAGGGAGTGAATCTGCCCCCCGAGCCGGAGGACAGGACAAAAATAAAAAATGCTGCAGATTTTGAGCAATTCGTCAAAAACGGCAACAATACGGACCTGTATCCTGCCGGGACCGTTGTCTCCCTTACAGACGATATCGACCTCAAAGATATAGAACTTCCTTCCATAGATGCTTTTGCCGCAACACTGGACGGACAGGGTCACTCTCTGAAGAATTGGGCGGCCAAGGCCCCCCTGGTGAATGTAAACACCGGAACTCTGAAGAATATTGTAATTGACCAGAGCTGCTCTATGGCTCTCTCAGAGAACATGGCGTTTTTTGCCAAAGAGAACGGCGGCACCATTACCGCCTGCACCAACTTGGCACCGCTCAATTGTTCCGCCAATCCGGGAGCATCGGGGCGCATAGCAGGCATCGCCGCCACAAATAAAGGCCTCATCCAGGGCTGCACAAACCGCGGCGACCTCAGCTTCTCCAGTCCCGAAGACGTAAACGCTATGTATCTGGCAGGAATCGCCGGTTCCTGCGGGACCGGCGCATCAATCGAAGACTGTGAAAACTACGGAAATATAACCTACCATGTCCCGGCCGGCGCCACCCAAACATACAAGCGCCTTGCCGGTATAACCGGCATGGCCGACGTATCCGGCATACGGATTGCACGCTGCGTCAACCATGGCGCGATTACGATGACCGTCACGCCCGGAACCGCTATCAAAAATATCCGCAACGGAGGAATCGCCGGCGAGACCAAGAACGAGGTTTACATCAACGAATGCAAGAACTACGGCAACCTCAGCTGCGACTTTTCCGGCAGCGCCGTCTATCTTGGCGGCTTGGTCGGATATTTCAACACCATCAAGAGCAACTTCACGACCTTCGCCGGCTGCGTGACTGCCTGCAACATCAGCGGAGCATACGCGGCCACCTCTTCACTCTCGTCCAACCCGCTGGAGTGCTGCGGGCTCGTGTTCGGCAGCAGTGCATCCGCTTCTGGATATGTCCATACCTGCGGCACCGAGTCAGCCCCCATAAAGGTTTCCGGCTCCCTTACCTGCTCAGACAATACCCTCACGCTGACAGAGAGCAACTTCCAGAATGGCCTCAACGGCAACAAATTTGGCAACAATCTCGTGAACGGATCCACAGAGACGGTGTACAATGCGGTCTTTGCCGGCTCTCAGGCAGGGCAAGACAGTCCACTGAAAGGCAAGAAATTCATAGTAATAGCCAATTCAATGGTCTATTACGGAGGCTTTGTACAGAAAGGCAACCAGGGTAAAGAAGATCCGGGCATGTTCTACAAGCTGATGAAAGCACTGGGACATGAGATTAGCGTCATCGACTGCACACAAGGCGGCCACCACCTCTACGACTACACCGCCGCCGGCTGCAAAACTTCAGGAAGTGACTGCACCGTGGGCGAGGATCTGCTAAAAGGCCTGGACCTGTCATCGTTCGACTACGTAATCCTTTCCGAATCCGGAGACAATAACTCCAATTTCGTCCCGGATGCCCGCGCGGTATACAAACGTTTCACCGATGTAAACCCCAATGTAAAAAAGATTTACATCAACCATATTTATAGCGTTTACAAGAATCACACGCGTATTCTTGACAATTTGAAGCTCCTCCACGAAACAGACGGAGTGACCATAATCAACTGCGGGCAATTGGGGTATGATATATACACAGGCGCTGTAAAGGTGCCCGGCGGCAGCCTCAGCTACAGCGACCGCTACACCTTCTGCAACCACAAAAGCGGCGATTCCTACCACCCCAACCCTCTGATGGGCTACATAATGACACAGATGGTTTGCTGCGCACTGACAGTAGAATCAGCCAGCTACCCCGACTATGCTTCCCTTATAAAAGAATGCAAGTTTGCTTCCGGAAGCACTAAGTACGAGGACTACTATAATGCTTTTTATACTACTCCGGCCGCTCTTCCGTTCATGACCGTCATCGACAACGATGCAGAAATGCGCGGCATACAGCAGCTGATACCAGGATACATCAACAAATACTGAACAATAACCACAAACACACACAAGCAATGAACACAAGACGCTTTCTATTAGCAATTGCGGCATTTACCGCCGCGATAATGTCATGTAACAAGCCCGAACCGGAGCCCGAACCGGAACCGGAGCCGGGCAAAGATCCTGAAGCGACTTTCTCCATCGACAAGACAAGCGTATCTTTCGAAGCGAAAGGCGGAACCGCATCCGTGAGCATAACATCCAACACCGAATGGATGGCCGTAGGGCTTGACTGGCTCACCATAGAGCCGTCCAAAGGCAAAGGCAATGCAACCGTGACACTGACAGCAGCAGAAAACACCAAGACCTCCGAGAGGAAAGGAAAGATCACCTTCTCTTATTCGGGGAAAACCGAGGAAATAGCTGTAAATCAAAAAGGTGCAGAGAATTCAGAAGAGCCTCTTCCGTCTAGCGACCCACATTCTGTCGACAAGACATCCATAGTTTCCGGCCAGAGCGTCACCTTGAGATTCGACACTTCGGTATGGACTATGGCCAAGGGAATAAAATGGTCTTGGAAAGAGGGAGAGAAAGAAATAGTTAAAGAAGGGGCCGAAGTCACCACGCCGGTAGAAGTGGATTACCTGACCATAACCGACAATACCCCCGTAGATGTCCCGATCGCCGTCTCCGCCACCGTGAACGGGAAAGAAATGAACTGGGAGTTGAGTCTGAGCGTGAAACCTTATTTGCTCTATTACAACGACTGGGGAGTAACCCCTCAGGCTTTCCGCTATTCCGCCCCCGTCTTTTCGGTCGACAAATCCACTGTTTACGCAGCTACCGACCGCAAGGGAAGCAAACTCTACGCGTTCGATACAGCAAGCGGCACTAAGAAATGGGAGTTCGATCCCGGAGCGGATAAGACCTGCTGCACAACGCCCACCGTCAATCCGGTAAGCGGTGATATCTATTATGTCACCACCACCGCAAACGATATTTACGCCGTCAAAGCAGACGGAACCATGAAATGGAAATACGAAGGGCTAGAATCGGTCAACAAGAACTCCAGTCCCGTCGTCTCCAAGGACGGTGCATCGGTCTTCTTCTCCGACAGCAAGGGCAATGTGCATGCGGTCAACGCCCTCACGGGAGAAAAGATCTGGGGAGTAAAACTGAACGCCACCGTACAGGGAATGATCCTCAACGGCAAAGAGCTTTTCTGCGCATGTGACGCCATCACCGAAGGGGCGGTCTTCCTGAACGCCGCCGACGGCAGCACTATCGCCGCGGTCGATCTTTACAAGAACAGCAACGACGCCGCTTCGCTCGTCGTGGATCCGGTAAAGAAAATTGCATACATTCCCTCGAAGGGCAGCAACCAGAGCGCCCCGACGGATCCTTCAGACTACAGTGGTCTCGATCTGACTTCCTGCCTGACAGCCATCGACCTTGCAGGGCATAAGATGATTTCTTGCGGCGAAATAGCGACTAACAGCTTCTGGGGAGGGGTCGTCCTTGCCAACGGCGACATAATTATCGCAGACAAGGACGGTTATATCACCAGGCTCGAATCGTCTACTCTCCGGACGGTTTGGAAAAAAGGCTCCTGGAAGCGCAATTCCTACAACTATGGCCAACCTGTTATGGACACCGACGGCAACATATACCTTTCTGCCGGACACTATTCCTTCGACGGTGCGGGACATACCATCAAAATCAGCCCTGACGGAGAAGTGCTCGCAGACTGGGCCAACACAAAGGACCTTGAAGGTCCGATGGCAGGTACAGGACTCTGCAACGGATTGCTGTACATCCTCTGCAACGACACCCAGAACAAGGTGCAGAAGCCTATCATGAGCAAATACGTCGGGAAAGACATTGCCACCTTCGGATGGCCGTGCCACGGCGGAAACCTTCAAGGAACCGGCTGCCTGCAATAGACCGTGAAAATGAAAAAGACATTCCTGCTGTTTGCAGCGTGCACAGCCATTATAATAAATGGCTGCACGCCAGTCGAAATACCCAACGACGAGGGAGGAAAAGAGCCTGAAGAGGAAGTCATAGACGACGGGGACGACGAACCTGCAATACCGGAAGGAATGAACCTTGTCGGCTCGGTTGTCGACGCTTCCGGGAAAGGTATCGAAGGAGTGGTGGTAACTGACGGATTCCAATGTACCGCCACTCAAGCCGACGGCGCCTATTACATGAAAGTGGACGAGTCCGCGGTCAAGTTCATCTATATCAGCACGCCGTCGGGATATGAGCCGCCGGCTTCCAACGGCCTGCCCGTGTTTTACATACCGTTCGCCAGGCTCGCAAAGTCGGAAGGGATATACAAAGCCGAGCCATTCAAACTGACTGCGGTACAAAACCCGGACAGGGCTACGGTATTGTTTACCGCCGACCCTCAGCCCAGGGCAAGCACGGCAAAATACGACCAGTTCGCTTTCCATTCCCTGGACTGCTGCCAGGACCTCTACCGGGACTTGAAGGAAACCGGGGAGAGCATTTCGGGAAGGAGGGCCTTCGGGGTATGTCTCGGCGACATCGTCCACGAAAACATGGATCTTTATTCGGACTACCTTGCAGGGCTAAGTACACTGGGCTATCCCACCTACAATGTAATCGGCAACCATGACAATAATCCTTCGGCGGCAAACGACGAGTCTGCCGCCGAGGATTTCGAATCCCATTTCGGACCGAGAAACTATTCGTTCAATGTGGGCAATATCCACTTTGTAGTTCTTGATAATCTGATAATGAAAGACAAGAACGGACGCCTGACAGGGTACGATCAAGGACTTACCGACAGCATATGGGAATGGCTCCAGGCCGACTTGTCGTATGTACCGAAAACTGCGACCATTGCTACCTGCACCCATTCACCGATGTTCAAGTTACAGAGCGGTGAACGATCCGGGAAGCACAAGAGCGATTATGCCAACCTCCTCACCACATACTCGAAAGTACACGCCTGGGCCGGCCACACCCATGCTACCCACAACTTCGTCTATCCCGCCGGGCATCTGTTCGAAAAAGTGGAAGTCCACACCCTGGCCCGTTCTACCGGCGAACTGTGGACCAATGAATATCTGTCCTACGGAACTCCGCGCGGATATACCATCGCGGAAATCGAAGACGGGGAGTTCAAATCATGGCGTTTTCACCCGGTCAAGTACCAGACAGGCAAGTACCTTGGCGCCGAAAAGGCACCTTACGACTTCAGGGACTGGGATTATGACCAGTCAGGAGTCGCGGTAATGAAAAACGGTGGCGCTGTACTTGACGAATCCTACCAGATGCATGTCTATCCCCCTGTAGGGACCTACGGCGATTCCAAGGTTTACGTTAACGTATTCCTCTGGGACAGCAAGTGGAGCCGTCCGGTATTTACCCTGGACGGCGGGGATCCCGTGGAAATGAAGCCGGTGGAGTCCACGTCCCGCCACGATTTCGCCGAAACGATGTTCAAGACCTTCTACAAGACATACGACACCACACTTAAAGGAGATTCCAGCTACAAGGCGAGCAATACATCCAATCCGAACACCCTCTTCAGCACACCTGTTGACGCGCCTTCCGGTTCAGGAACAGTCAGTGTGACAGACCGGTTCGGTAATGTTTACACACAAAAGACCAGCTGGTAGCAGGCGCTCTTGGACGAAAAGAAAAAATAATTTTAATAACCACATAAACAGTCAATCAATCATGAAAAAAATCCTAATGGCCACGGCCTTCCTTCTGACTGTCCTTTCTATGGCTCCATCTTGCCAGAGGCTAAGGCAGCCGGTAAAGGTTGAAAGCGTGGCTCTCTACACCAAACCGGGAGATCCGGTCAGCTCCGCTGCAGGCACCAAGGGAGTGACGATCAGCGCGACAGGCGACTGGACTGTCTCTTCGAAAGCAGACTGGATTTCCGTGTCCCCTTCATCAGGATCCAGAGGGATCAATGAAGTTATTCTCAATTACACCGAGAATACCGGTAAGGAACTAAGGAGCGGCAGCATAGTATTTACCGCCAAAGGCGGCTACAGCGAAACTTATATTCTAAAACAAAATCCTGCGATATGAAAAAGTTCTCAAGTCTGATTATCGCCCTTGCTGCATGTATTGCAGGATTTGCGCAGAACGCCCGGACCGTTTCCGGTATCGTTACCGAGAGCGACGGTACACCGGTCGTTGCCGCAATGGTAATTGAAAAAGGCACCATGAACGGCGCGTCGACTGATATCGACGGTAAATACTCCATACGCGTTTCCGACAAAGATATCGTCCTCGAAATATCCTGCATCGGATTCGAAACACTTGAAGTGCCTGTTTCCGGCACCCAGGCGATCGCAAATGCTACGCTCAAACAGGACAACATGCTCATCGATGATGCAATAGTCATCGGATACGGCGTCCAGAACCGGCGCGACGTAACCACGTCGATCGTCTCAATGAAAGCCGAAGACATGACTAACAAGACCAACGCCGACTTCCGCGAAATGATGGCGGCCAAGATGCCCGGCGTGCAAGTCCTCCAACTTGGCGGCCGTCCGGCAGGTAACGTATCGGTGCGCATCCGCGGTATCCAGAGTGCAACGTCCGGCAATGATCCGCTTTATGTCATCGACGGTATCCCCACCGAATCGTCCGTATTCTCGCAGCTCGACGCATCCGACATCGAGAGCATCGAAGTCCTCAAAGATGCATCCGCAGCTGCAATCTACGGATCCAGGGGAAGTTGCGGTGTCATTCTCATCACCACCAAGAGAGGCAACAGCGAGCAGCCGCGCATCACCTACGACGGCTACTACGGAATAGCCCAGGTATCCAAGAAGATCGACCTTCTTGACGCGTGGGAATTTGCGACCATGTTCAAGGAAGCGCGCAACGGATCCTACCTCTACAGCGTTCCCACGGGCTCCATCGGCGACCCGAACAGTGTGCGTCCCGAGGTGTACAACCGCATCCCCGGTGTAGTAGAGACCTATCTCAAGGACACAGGACACACTCTTACCAACACCGACTGGCAGGACGCCATTTTCCGCAACGCCCAGACCACCCGCCACGCAGTTTCGGTCAGCGGAAAGGCCGGCAGCGCCAATTACTACATAGGCGCCAACTATTTATACCGGGAAGGCACTATCATATGCAGCGACTACCAGCGCTACTCCATTCGCGCCAACATCGACGGCAAGAAAGGGCGTCTCAAATACGGTATAAGCGTCAACCCTTCCTACTCCGCCGAGAACTATGTAGATTCCGACTCACAGTACGGAAGTGACGGCGTGATCGCCTCCGCGCTCATGGCTCCTCCCATTTTCCCGGTCAAAAACGCTGATGGCTCTTACAACTGGGACATGAACGGTTATCTCCGGAAGAACCTTGGAGACGGTGTGGGTGACACCCAGACCAATGAAGTGCTCAACCCGGTCGCCCTCGCCAACGAAGTCAAGGACTTCAGGGAGAAGATGAACATCTTAGGCAATGCCTATGCCTCATTCGAGATAATCGACGGACTGGAATACAGGATTACCGCAGGCGGCGACTACTATGGATACGCACGAGACTATTACCGTCCTTCCACCATCCCTCTGAAGGGCAACAAGTACATCGAGCTGGACAGCGATCCGACCATGCCGGCCATTCCCGTCCTGTCACAGCCCAAGTCACGAAACTGGTCTTACCACTATTACCACTGGACCGTCTCCAACCAGCTGTCTTTCAACCGCAAATGGGGAGACCACAGTTTGAGGGCCGTGGCCGCCTACGAAGCCGAAAAGAAAGCTAACAGGACTGCTTCCATCTATGGCGACGGCACCATTGGCGACGACAAGATAAAGACCACCAAGGGAACGACACTGGACATAGAGAACACTCTCAACAACCTGACCAACTATACCTTTGATTCCTGGCTCGTTCGCGCCCAGTATTCATACAAGGCACGTTATATGTTGTCCGCATCGATCCGCGGAGACCGCTCATCGCGATTCGGTTCCAACAACCGTCTCGGCATCTTCCCTGCCGCCTCTATCGGCTGGCGCATCAGCGACGAGGATTTCATGAGAGACGTAAAAGCAGTCTCCGACCTCAAACTCCGCGCATCGGTCGGCCAGACAGGCAATGCCAACATAGGCAATTACGAGTGGCTTGCGCTCTACGGCATTAGCAATATCTATATGGGAGATGGCAACTCCATAGTAAACCAAGTGTACCCCAGCCAGATCCAGAATGCCGACCTGGGATGGGAAAGGAACACCCAGTACAACATAGGTGTTGACGCCAACCTCTGGAGCGGCTTGCTAGGGTTCAGCGTGGATGCATATTATTCCAGGACAACCGACATGCTCTTCGACGTTCCCGTACCGGCGGCATCCGGCTTCACTTCCTCGAACGTGAATATCGGTTCGATGGAAAACAAGGGTATAGAAATAAGCCTGAACTCCCGTAAGACATTCCCTTCGGGATTCTTCTACGAAGCACGGGGCAACTGGACACTCAACCGCAACAAAGTACTGAGCCTCGGTGACGAAGACGCCCCCATCATCAAGAATTCAAGCTACAGCGGCGCCGCTTACATTACCCAGGTCGGGCAACCGGTCGGCTGCTACTATCTGCTTGTTCAAGACGGCGTATTCCACAATCAGGAAGAACTCGACAGCTATCCACATTTTGAAACCACGCAAATCGGCGATTTCAGATTCATCGACGCCGACGGTGACGGAATACTCGAAAAAGACGACGACCGCGTCATAGTGGGCAACTACATGCCGGATTTTTACTACGGCTTCGGATTGAGCATGGGATTCAAGGGCATTGACCTGAGTGCTGATTTCCAGGGCGTTTACGGCAACGAGATTCTCAACCTCGAGCGCCGTTACCTCTGCAACATCGAAGCATCCTCCAACATGATGGACCTTTCCCTGCAGAGATTCCCCTACGGCGAGATCAACCGCGCCACCAGGAAGTCCACCGGAAACAACGGCTCATGCACTTCCACTTTCCACATCGAAGACGGCTCTTATCTCAGGCTTCAGAACCTCGCCCTGGGTTACACTCTGCCCAAGAGCATACTGCGCAGGGCCAAAATCAACAATCTGAGAATCTATCTTCAGGGCTCCAATCTCTTCACCCTGACCAACTACACAGGCTATAACCCTGAGGTGAACAAGAACTCCTCAGATGCCCTCCGTCCCGGCGAAGACTACTGTTCATATCCTCTCCCCCGCACCTACACGGTGGGCGTGAACTTAAATTTCTGATGAATATGAAAAAGATTTTATTTATAGCAGCTCTCGGCATCATCGCCGCCTCCGCAAGTTCATGCAGGGATGACTTCTTCGGTCAGTACCCGAGCAACAACATCACCGAGGGTAACTTCTATCAGACCGAGAGCGACTTCAACCAGGGAGTCTATTCCTGTTACGCCAAGCTAAAGACAGAGAGCGGATTCTTTATCTCGGAACTTGGTTTCCGCAGCGATGAGAGCTACCTTGAATCAATGGCAGTGTCCACCCAGGACCGATACGATCTTGACCACTTTGCGGAAAACGCATCCAACGGCATCCTCAGGGATGTCTGGAATGCATGGTACAACGGCATCTACCGCTGCAATGACGTTCTTGACCATATCCTCACGACGTCCCTTGACACTCAATCCGAGAAGATGAAGCAATACAAGGGTGAGTGCCTGTTCATACGCAGCTGGTACAATTTAAACCTGTACAAAACCTTCGGCGTTGTGCCGCTCATCAACAAGGTCGTATCCCCCACCGAGGCTATGACTATCCCCCGATGCACAGACCAGGGCATGCTTGAACGCTTGAAAGAAGACCTCACGGAAGCCATAGAACTTCTTCCCGAAAAACGTCCGGCCGAGAAGGCCAGGGTCAGCAAAATTGCGGCCCGCGCACTGTTAGGCCAGGTCTATCTTACTTTCAAGATGTATCCCGATGCCAAAAAGGTGCTCGCCGATGCGCTTTCCGATGCCGGATACGGACTTATGGAAAATACCGCTGCCGCATTCAACGTTACCAACAAGATGAACAAAGAAATCATCTTTGCGTTATGCTACAACAAGGGCAACGACTTCGGACATGGCTACTGGTGGAGTTCCAACACAAATGTAGAGGCAGACCGGCACGTCCCTACCGATCCCACAAAATCGCTTTTCGACACGGAAAAAGACAACCGCTGGCCGCTTATCCACGACTTCATCAAGATTACAAGTTCGGTGTATGCCATGCCCAAATGGTACGACACCTACGATGCGACATACACTACGCAGGTCGGTAACGACTACCCGCTTCTGCGCTATGCAGATGTAGTTCTGATGTACGCCGAAGCCCTGGGACTCGGGGGTGACATAGCCGGAGCGCTTCCGTACATCAATCAGACACGCACCCGCGCCGGACTCAATCCGCTTACCTCGGCTGAAGTAGCCTCTGAAGCAGCTTTCCGCCAGCAACTCGCCGACGAACGCGGCCGTGAATTCGCATACGAGGGCAAACGCTGGTTCGACCTTGTCCGCCTCGGCCTTGCCGTCGATTATTTTACCAAGCTCGGCTACAAAATTGACAACCATGAGCTTGTCCTCCCCATCCCTCAGAACCAGATTGAAATATACAACAACAACGCAGTTCTCTGGCAGAACCCCGGATATTAACAGAAAACACAATGAAAAGATTATTTACATATGCTGTTGGAGTCCTTCTGACACTTGTAGCGGTCTCTGCCTGCTGGAAAGAGCCGCAAATTCAGACTGGAAACGACCTTAAGCTCCGCCATCAGGTCACTGACCTTATGGCCGTGGCCGGCGACGAGGAAGTCCAGCTCAGCTGGAGCATTCCCGAAGGATGGAACCCCACTTCCTACCTGATAACCTACTTGAACACCGAGAGCAAACAGGAAGAGATTACCGTTGAAGGCGGCACCACTGCTTACACCGTAACAGGCCTTGTAAATGGCGCCAAATATACATTCGGCGTACAGGCCGTCTATGATAAGCTGCTCTCAGGCATCGTATACACGAAGGAGATGCAGCCCACCACCAGCCGCCTTCCCGTAGGCCAGTTGCTTGCCGACGCCGAGAGCGGAAAGGTGACGCTCTATTGGGACAAGCCCTCAACGAGTGTTCTGGGTTACATCATCACCTACACTCCCGACGGAGGCGAGACCAAGAGTATCGAAATATCTGACGGTAACGCTACTTCCTACGTCCTGGAAGGCCTGACGGACGATATCAACTACACTATCACGATAGTTGCCAAGTACGCTAAAGGCAACTCCTCGGCGGCAAGCGTCAAGGCTATGCCAAGCCAGTCCATTCCATTTTTTGTCAAACGCGACAAGGTCTGCATCGGGCAGCCTGTAGAGCTCACTTTCAATCGTGAAGACTTCCCCGGAGCCACGGACGTCAAATGGATTTTCCCCGGAGACATAGTAGTTGAAGGCGACACTGCAAAGCAGGGCTTTGCGAGCGCCGGCGAGAAAACAGTCACTCTTTCCGCCAAAGTCAACGGAGTCGAGAAGAACTGGACCATAACCATCGTAGTGCGAGAGTACGCTGTCTATGACAACGATTTCGCATTCGACACAGGCCAGCTCTACAATGGGTTCAAGGGATCCGCGCCCATGTTCTCTCCGGATGGTAACACCATCTACGACCTGACTTTCAACAAAATCACCAACTTGGTCGCATGGGATCTGCAGACCGGAGAAAAGAAATGGACCTACAGAGTAGATCACGGTTCCTACAACGGCCTCACGGTCAATCCTGTCACAGGTGACATTTACTTCGGCACCCAGACCGCAGGCGATTTCTTCGCCGTCACAGCTAACGGAGAACTGAAATGGCAGTTCACGGAAGCCGGCAGCATGCAGAGCGCCAGCCCTGCGGTAAGCAAAGACGGAAATACCGTGTATCTGATTGATGCCAAGGGAGCCACCTTTGCACTTGACGCAGCCACCGGAGCCAAAAAATGGCAAGCTGAACTGGGAGGCAAGGGCGGCGGTCTGCTTGTCAACGGAAACGACCTTGTTGTTGCAGTCAACAGCACTGCAAAAACCATAGTCTGGCTCAACGCACTCACCGGTGAAGAAATCGTCAGTTACGCTCAGGCAGGGAAGGCCAGCGACATAAGCGGAGGCTTTGCCGTATCGCCCGACAAACGCTACGCCTATTATGGACACGCCGAAGGCATGGTATCCAAAATAGACCTCCAGGAAAGGAAGATAGTGGTTGACTGCAAGGTAGTATCAACTGCCGATAAACCGAACATCTGGGGAGTAGTCTCCTCACCTAACGGCGACATACTCGCCCCGAGCAAAGACGGCAACTGTTATCTACTTGACGGATCCACCCTTGAAATCAAGGCCACCCTTGAGTCCGGAAAAGGCGTGAACGCTTTCAATTACGCCAGGGCATGCTCCGATACTGAAGGCAATTTCTACATCACTTCAGGCCAAGTCCAGAACACGGTATGGATTCTCGGACCCGACCTTTCCGTGAAGGACCAGTTTGAGCTGGGAACGAAGAACGATAAGCAGATGGGCGGAAACAACTATCTGGACGGCATTCTGTACTCCGCTTTCATCGGAGCCAAGAACGATAACGGCAAATTCATCGGCAAATACGTAGGCGGTGAAAGGTACGCGGCATATGGAATCGACATCTGCGGCAGCTGCTGCCTGAAATAGCATTGTAGAACATAGATGCATCTTAACATTATAATACCCTTAATTCTGCTAGCCTCGCTCTCCTGTACGCCAAAAAGTACAGAGAGAGCCGAGGCGATGCGTTTGAGTGCAAGCGTACTTGAATATGCACATTCCAGCCTTGTGCTCACCCAGCGCTATTGGGAGAAAGGCGACAAGTTTGACGCAATATTGACTTCTGACGGATCGCGCACCGTAGTCGAGCCCGCCTCGGACGGCGGCGCGCCCTATGCCGGGTGCTTTGTTGAAGCACCTGCAGGAAAAGCAACCGGAGTTATTGGAGTTTATCCTTCCGGATCAGGTGCAGAATGGCAAAACGGACAGATTTGCTTCGATATCCCGGAGCAGCAGGACGGCAAGCCGGTGACATTGTCGGCAGGTTATGTTGAGGGTTCCCCCGGCGTTTACACACCATATTCGCTCGAGATGGCGCCTATGTACAGTCTTGTCATGGTATCTCTGGCGCATATGCCATATATGGTCAAGGCATTGACGCTCAGAGCCAGCGACGGCTCAATGCTCAGCGGCCGCTGCACTCTGGACCCATTGGACGGGACCCGCTTGGCCTCGCGGCCTTCGGTGCATGTCTCGTTCCCCGAGCCACTCGACTGCCGGAGCGCTCAGGCAGTTGTGCCGGTGATGATACTGCCCGATCCGTCCGGAATGTCATTCAACGCCGAGCTTGAGGACATAAGCGGCCGGAGCATTGTCATCGAAGACGTCGTAGACTTTTCGAAAGAAATGAACAGGCCTTATACGATAGGAACATCCCTCGCAATCAACCCTAAGCAGGATCTCTCCAATATCCGGAGGATAAAAGACGCCGGAATAGAGTGGATTGAAGTAACCTGCAATTCTTTCCAGAGAAACAAACCTGAGGAGGAATGGGAGCGGGGTGCAGAAAATATACGCAGCATTATCGAAAGCCTTGGCCTCAACGTGTGGTCCTGCCATCTTCCTTTCAGCAAGACCCTTGACATCTCTTTGACCGACCCCGAAGCGAGAAGGGAAAGCGTAGAAATACAAAAGCGGATGATCCGCATGTGCGGCGAAAAATTTCATCCCAAAAGACTTGTGCTGCACCCCAGCAGCGAGCCTATTGCCGATTCGGAGCGCAAAGCCCGGCTTGACTGCGCCAGGGAATCAATAAAAGAGCTTCTGCCCCTGGCAAAGGAAATCGGAGCCGTACTCTGTATAGAAAATCTCCCGCGTACATGCCTGGGACGAGTCACAGATGAGCTGAAATACATCCTTGAGCCTTTCCCCGAATTGATGGTCTGCTTCGACACGAACCATCTTCTCATTGAAAGTCACGAAAAGTTCTTCCATGAACTGGGAGACCGGATCGGGACGATACATGTATCCGACTATGACCGCATAGACGAGCGCCACGACCTCCCGGGCAATGGGGTAATTGACTGGCCGGCGTTCCACTACATGTTACGGCAGTGCGGTTATGACGGTATTTTCATGTACGAAGTAAAGTCCTCTAAAGGCACTCCTGCCGATTTGGTCCAAGCATATAAAAACACTATCTTTACCGAACCGTGAAAAAGTTCAACATACCTATCGTTTTATTGGCCGCAGCTTCAGTTCTGTCCTTTACATCCTGCAACGGTAAAGAACAGAGCGGCCCGGCTCAGGTCACCAAGACCAATATAACCTTCCTTAGCGGCCGATATGCCGACGGGCGGCTTAAGCCGGTGGTATTACAGGAATCAGATGAAGTGGCGCTTTTGCATGCCGCATCCGGAGAAAAGAGCGTGAGCACCCCGCTCACCCCTGGCAGCAATTCGTCCCTCTTCCTTTTTGATCTGAAGAAGCCCAAGAAGGGTGATCAGCTTGCTGCCTGGTTCCCTGCAAATTCCGGTTTTACCGTTGACGCTTCCAGCGCCAGCTTTGAATTCCCCGCCCGGCAGGACGGCTCTGAATTTCCCAATGTGTTTTTCGGCTCGACCAAGAACACGGGCGACAATTATGCCGGGAATTCAATCAAACTCAATCCTGTGTGTGCACTTATCCTCGCCAAGGTTTCTAAAGGAGAATACTCTGTAACCCGTGCTGTTTTGAAAGCAAACGGCGGGGAAAACATAGCGGGAACCGTGACGATCAATTTGGAAAGCGGCAAATTCAGCTGCACACAGCCGTCAATAACCATGGAGCCCCCTCAGCAGATCGACTGTTCGGCGGGTAACGGGATCATCCCAATATTTGTTCCTCCGGTAGAGCTTAGCAAGGGTTTCAGCATCGAATTCACGCTATCCACCGGGAAGGTTATAACATATAGCAACGAAGAGTCGCTAAAACTCAGCCCCGGCTCGCTTGTGGATACCGACCCGCTGAGCGCCAACCGCTCGCTGATTGCTTGCGGAAGCAATAAGGTCTATGTCTTCGACGAAGCCCTTGCGAAGAAAAACGGGCGTTACAACAATGCCCTCACCTGGAGTTGGGATGCCAAGGCTGCAGCCGGCACGGTAGGCATGTCTGCAAGCAGGATGGACCATATCGATGATGCCAAGCCGGTGGCGGACGGCAAGAAGTTCCTGGTGACCAGTTCGTACGGTTGGGCACTCCTGCTCAACAAGGATACCAAGACGGTTGAATGGTCGTCAAATGGCACCACAAACGCTCATTCAGCCGAGCTACTGCCCTCAGAACGCATTGTGGTTGCCTGCTCGGACGGTGGCGACGCCGTCAAACTGTTCAGTTCATCATCCTCTGCCGAGCTGGCCAGTTATCCTCTTCAGTCTGCCCACGGAGTGGTCTGGAGCGAGAAGCACCAGCGTTTGTTTGCAATTGGAGGTACATCTCTGCAAATCTATTCCCTCAAGAATTGGGATAGTGCCAGCCCCTCGCTTTCACTTGAAAGCACCGTTAGCACAAAATCGTTCGTCACAGGCCTTCACGATATGACCCTTGCGGATGAAAATACCCTGATTATCGGAGGAAACAAGGCTGCGCTTTACGACATTCCGTCCAAGTCCTTAAAGCAGTTAGGGCACTTCAACAGCTACCAGGGCGTGAAGTCCGTCAACTACAATCCCGATACAGGTGAAGCTTATTATACCTACGCCTGGAAAGGGCATTCTGAAGGAGATTACGACTGGTCAAGCCACAAAGTACGCTACACCGACGATATCTTCGCCAACGACGGCGGTGTGGACAAGAGCACTATTGAGGTCGCGGACATCAATATGTACAAGGTCCGGGTGCTTAACTGGTAAATCAGAAGCCGAAGATTAAATCCCAACAGAAAAACTGCGTCCGGCAAGTCCGGACGCAGTTTTTCTGATTCTTTCAACAAAGAACAGTTAACCTACAGCTCCCTGAACTTCTCGGAGGAGATTTTCTTGTCTTTGATGGTGATGGTCTCTTTGATCTTGTCGAGGACCTTGCGGTCTTCAACCTGCTCGGAGAGGCGCTCCAGCTGACGGCGGTCCTTCATGACGTTGCCGACGGCCTCGGTAATCATATCCTCGGGCACATTGCCCAGGCCGTACATCGCGTACTGATAGGTCACATAAGCCTTGGCTGCCTCGTAAAGGTCGTCGTGGGTGACGTCAAAGCCAAAGTCCTTCATGAACTTGCCGCGCACAAGCTGCCACTTGAAGTCCTCGCAGAAGCCGGGGAAATCCTTGT
>JAEEGL012754296.1_pt1 | contig 25916 bp, 25 predicted proteins | sample 9134231 | NCBI WGS metagenome assembly JAEEGL01 (sample SAMN16246548, study PRJNA631951) | gut metagenome | biome: gut microbiome; feature: rumen; material: fiber-attached | host: Bos | place: Iran: Karaj | collected 2018-10 | reverse complement strand
TGGGAACACAGTATGGAATAAAAGCCTCACCCTCGCCCCCTCTCCAATTGGAGAGGAGAGTAAATAGACATAAGATGAGAAGGATTAGGACTATTATATTTGCAACGATGATTGCAACTGCAACAATGGCTCAGGGCGTGATAGATGTGCATAGTCACATCATCACTCCTGAGTTTGTGTCGTCACTCGAAAGAGAAGGACGATTGATGGACGAGGGATTCCCCTTGCCGAAATACGACGTAGAGAATCATCTGAGATGGATGAATGAATCGGGTGTGCAGACATCTGTTCTGACGTTAGCAGCTCCACAACCGACATCAGTAGACATAGTGAGACAGACAAACGAAGCAGCAGCATGCATCAAGAAAGAGCATCCAGGTAGATTTAAGTTCTGTGCTGCCCTACCCTTGCCAGATATTGATGCCGCTATCCGCGAAGCTATCTATGCGCTCGACACACTGAAAGCCGATGGCATAAAACTTGCCACAAACGTAGGTGGGCAATATCTTGGTGCTCCTGAACTCGACACGCTTTTCTCTGTCTTGAATGAGCGAAAAGCAGTCATCATCCTGCATCCCCATCGTCCGGAACCTGTAAACCGTCAGGTGATGCAGCAGACACCTCTTGCCATGCAGGAATACCTCTCGGAGACTACCCGCGCCGTGTCTAACATGATTTCAAGAAATGTACTGGCTCGCTACCATCATATAAAAGTAGTGGTGCCTCATTGTGGAGCCTATCTGCCACTTGCAGTGCCTCGTATGAAGTCACTGACTCCAGTGATGCAAGCCAACAAGATGGTAGGTGAGATAGACTGGGAAGCTAATCTTGCTGCATTGTATTACGACTTGGCCGGTGCCCACTCGCCTGAGGTCATCCGTATGATGCTCACCATCACCACACCCGACCACCTGCTCTATGGTTCCGACTATCCTTATGTCGCACCACATGTGCTCTCGCAGAGTCTTACAAGGATGAAGCAGTATTTAAGTGACGAGACTGACCTCGCACCATATCGCGAGATGATTCTCTACCAGAATGCCAATCAAATATTCAAATAACCAATGCATATGAAACTGTTAAATCTGAAAATGTCAGCAACAATGTGTTCTATTCACTCAATGGTCAGAAGGTGACAGCGCCACACAAGGGCATCTATATCGTCAACGGAGAAAAACGAATCATAGAGAAAATCATGGAATTGAAACGACAAATGAATATGAGAAAAACGATCATACTTTTCGCCCTTGTGCTCTCCATCACGGCAGCGGCACAAGAGACAATATTCCCGGTGAAGTTTAGTGCTCCTGCTGAGTTTAACACAGGCAAGGTGCAGATCTCTGTACTGAGCCGTAGTGAGCATCAGATGACCACCAACTTCCTTTTTGAGCGGGGCAGTCGCAATTCGTGGCACTATCATCCGAATGCCACCCAAGTGCTGATGGTGCTCAATGGAGAAGCCTACTATCAGGAAGAGGGGAAGCCCAAGCAGTTGCTCCGCAAGGGTGACGTGGTGACCACGGCTCCCAATGTGCGCCATTGGAATGGTGCTACGCCAAATAGCTACTGCGAATGTATGACCGTCAGCGACCTTGTCCCAGGTGAAGAGCATGCGGTACAACTGAGAAAAGTGACAGACGAGGAATTTTCAACCCCGATAAGATATGAGACCATGATTGTACGTCTGGCAGAGATCGAGGTTTATCCTCAGTACCTGACGGAGTATCTGGAGTATGCCAACGAGGTGGACCGTCTGAGTGTGGAACGAGAACCCGGTGTGATCTGCCTCTACCCCATGCAAAGCGCCGAGGACTCCACACACATCCGTATCCTCGAAATCTATGCCTCAGAAGAAGCCTACCAGCAGCATCTGAAGACCGACCACTTCCAGAAATACAAACAGGGCACACTCCACATGGTGAAAGACCTAAAACTACCCACGATGAAGCCTCTCGACCCTGAGACAATGAAACTGATATTTAAAAAGCAAAGATAATATGGAATACGTAAAACTTGGGAATTCAGACCTCCATGTATCGCGCATCTGTCTCGGCTGCATGGGGTTCGGCGACCCAACCATCGGACAGCATTCGTGGACGATTGGTGAGGAGCCCACACGTGAGATCATCAGTCGTTCGCTCGACCTAGGCGTCAACTTCTTCGATACAGCCATCGCCTATCAGTTGGGTACATCGGAACAATATGTAGGACGTGCCCTGAGGGACATGGCCAAACGGGAGGACGTGGTAGTAGCCACGAAATTCCTGCCACGTACAGATGATGAAATGCTGCAGGGCATTAGTGGCCGTCAGCACGTGCTGAATTCCATCGACAGCAGTCTGCAGCACCTCGATATGGACTATGTCGACCTCTACATCTATCACATCTGGGACTATAAGACACCTGCTGAGGAAATACTTGAAGGCATGAACGAGGCCGTTCGCCAAGGCAAGGTACGCTACATCGGCATTGCCAATGTCTATGCCTACCAGCTGGCGAAGATGAACGCGCTGGCAGAGAAACGTGGCTGGGCAAAGTTCATCAGTGTACAGAACCACTATAACCTGATCATGCGTGAGGAGGAGCGCGAGATGCAACCCCTATGCCATGAGGACAACATTGCACAGACACCCTATAGCGCACTTGCCTCTGGCAAACTGGCCAAGCGTCCTGGCGAGACCTCGAAGCGTCAGAAGGAAGACTCGTTCATGCACTTCAAATATGATGCAACCGCCGAGCAAGACAACCGCATCGTGGAGCGTGTCGTAGAACTGGCAGACCGCTATGGTGTGGAGATGACTCAGATATCGCTGGCCTGGCTGTTGACGAAGGTGGAGTCGCCCATCGTCGGAGCCACCAAACTGCACCACATCGAGGGTGCCGTGAAGTCACTCGATGTCCGTCTGACAGCCGATGACATCCGCTACCTGGAAGAACCATACATGCCCCACAACCTCTCAGGCGTAATGGCCGTCAACAAGCCCGCCATGAACGAAGAACCCGTCTGGGTGGCAGCAAGCAGGAACAAATAATTATTGAGGTATATGAAGAAAGTATATCTATTTACATTGGTAAACTGGCTGCTGGTGGCGCACGTCGTTGCGGTCGTAGTTTGAAAATTGATTAATATCATAGGAGCAAAATATCTCCGTGGGGCTGTTATTGTAATGTTTTGTCTGGCTGCTGGCCGTCGTGAGCCTTCCAGGCACATTCGGTAATCTTCATGTCCGTAAAGATGACTGTGAAGGACGATTCCTCGGGCGAACAGGCATAGATGCCGAAGCTAATCTCTTCAGCTGCTGCCGCCATGTGACAAACGCGCATCTGACTGAAGTTAACACCATCGGCTGAGCACTCAATGCAGTAATCATCCTCGCGTCGGGAGAATCGGTACCACATGGTTTTTACGTTGGCGGGGATAGCCGTCGTGGCCCAGTCGGAGTAGCCGTTGTTTGTCACTACGCTGCCCAGGTGCTGAAACTCGTCGTTCTCGTATTCCACCGAGCCCTTCAGCCAGTTCTCGCTGTCGAGATACATCACGATGCCGCACTGGTCAAAACGGTGATGGCTTCCTGTGAAATCAGTCTTCACCACAAAGCTGAAAAACTTCTCACGGGTCTTCATCTGAAGCACGGGTGCATTGTCGTTCTGGAAGTGATAATATGTGCGCTGCCAGAGGTCTGTTTTCGGTGCAGTGGTGATGAGAATAGTGTCACCATTCACCTCATAGCCTTTTGGCTCACGTGTCCACTTCAAACTGTTTAAATCGACGTGCCCATTGTTGGCAAGAGTCGCCTGAACATTGTCTACGAAATCCATAGTCATTTCATTTTTGTTCTGCTGTCCACATGCCGTCAGCATGAGTCCAATACTTAATAATGAGAATAGTTTCTTTTTCATATGACGTTCTTTTAATATAATTACCTGCCATCTGCGAAAGCATTGCCTACGGTTTTATGTTGTCTGTCATATTAAGAATTGTACCGCATGAAAAAGGATGTATTTTATCACCCATCACGCCCTGCAGAATGGTAAATACAGCGTCGCCCGTGCAATGGCTGGTGTAGAACTGTGTCTGTGGATAGGCAACGGCCAGTCTGTGGGAAAGATCTGAAAGCATGGCTTCGCTCTCATGATTGTCGAGCAGATGAAATCCTCCGACAACCGTATTAACCGGCAAAGGACATGCTGCAAGAATGTTCTCTAACCCGCTATGAGCACATCCCGTAAACAACAGGCCACCTGTGTACAGAGCCAGCTCATGACTGAAATCATCTTGTATGTATTGCCCCTGTGTATCTTGGACAAAGAGATGCTGATTACCTTCAGGCATCGGATGAATCTGGGGTATGTGCGCTATGATATAGATGCCATCGCCAATGCTTCCACTTTGCTCTATCGTCATCAATCTTTCTTGTGGAATCTCCGGCCATTCGGTGGTAATGCTGTGCAGATAGCGGCGCTTAGAATAAAACTTTCCTTTGATGGCATCGGGCGAGACAATGACCTTTGCCTTCTTGTTGATTTCCATGAAATGCTTAAGTCCTCCCGCATGGTCGCTATGTCCGTGAGAGATAAACACATAGTCAACCCTGCTGAGGTCTTTCCCTAATCGCTCCGCATTACGGATCAACATGTCGCTGGCTCCCGTATCGAGCAAGATGCTATACTGCTCCGTTTCGAGAAGGATAGAAAGGCCATGCTCAGTTTCGAATTCTTCGCAACGCCGTTGGTTCGTACGATTATCAACAAGTACCGTCCACTTCATGTCTTTATTTATAACGCACAAAAGATATCATCATATTTCTAATTTCCCGCCGTTATCTCCATGATAGACCAACTGGAGGGTCATTCCATCGTCGATGCCATACGCTTGAACACGAGCCAAGGAACAATTCCTTTCCATTTCTTGTGTGGATAGTCGTCTATATGGCCGATGTCGTGGCGCTCACCATCTGATGTTCTGTAGAAACCATAGTCATAACCACCTGTGATATATATGGCATCGACAAAACCATATTCACGCAGGGCGTCGGCAAAATCCCAAAGTGTCTCCTTATGACGGGTTACAATATAATAGAGCGTGTTGTCCATACGGCCGATAGCACGGCGCTCCTCTTTTCCATGAAGGAAAAAACGGTGGGGAATCACCCCGTTGCTGACAAGAATGAACTGCCGGAAGAAAGAACCGCCATTTTCCATACAATAGTCTTTCACCTTGTCGCTGCGTGAAATGCCTATCACCATCCGGTCACCTACCATTCCCATATAGCCGAGACGGCTGCGGTCACTTTGTTTCTCTTCTCCATCAACAACAAGCGAACCGAGATAATTCCCATCAGCCTGATGGTCTGCAGAACGGCAATAAAGGAATACAGACGTGTCTGATGTGTCAGGCTCCAGAAACTCAATGTTGGCACGCAGACCATGAATGGCATAGAAATCAAGTGCCACGCCAAGGATGCTGTCGCTGGAAAGAACCACTTCCGCAGTTTCTTTTACAGGCTGCATTTGCAACTTTTTGATGTTATCACTGGGAGTAGTGGAAATAGGGACGCCGATATTGTAGTAATAATTCCAGGTTTTATATGCAAAGAAGGCTACTATGAGCAACAATGACGCAGCAAAAACCTTCAATAATCCACGAAGCCATTTTTTCCACCTATCGCCCTTTACTGTATTGCCGGTTTCAACAGAGGACTGCACATCATCATCATTCTCTATGATGAACTCAGGAATCTCGGGCTCTCTATTAGGATCGTTGAGACTCTCTTTATTATTGAAGAATTCACTCATTACGCTTCTCCTCCTTTCATGTTTTCAAGTTGTTCTTTAAGTTGCTTCAAAGCATCGCGCGACACTTTTACGATATAAATGTCCCTTCCCATTGACACTTCTTCATTTCGGTCAGGCCGATAGGCATGAGGATTGTCTGTTCTCAACTCACGAGTCAAATGCTTTCCACCAAAAGTGATGGTCTGATCGACGAGGTCGATAACCTGTACATACTGACGGTTGACAATCAGACTGCGGCCTACACGTATGAACATATCGGCACACTTCAGCAATTTGAAATTGTCTTCAAAGTGATGCAACTGGAAGGTCATTTTGCGACTACGCCCGTTGACAAGGACAAGGTCGCAATAATTCCCGTCAGCCTTCACATAGACGATTTCGTCGACAGCCACACGCATCAGAAGAGTTGAGGTCCTGATTCTAAACCACTCCATATATCGTTTGTTTCTGGGTTATTTTTTACAAAAGTACGTCTTTTTCTGCAATCATTGACCTTATTCAAGATATTTAACTATACAAATAACGGAGAGTCCGTTGTATGAACTCCCCGTTTTCTTGTAAAGATCAAGTGGTGGTCGCAATACGAAACTTAGTTTGTTTCTTCCAAATACACTCCCTCATTTCAATTTCTTGCCGTCAGCAAAGGCTTTGCCTACAGTTTTGCCAAGCTGGATGTAAGTGTGATGAACAGGGTCGAAGGTAATCAGGTCCATTTTCACCACATCAGGTTTACCGTCCTCTGCCAGATACTTTTCATCGCAAAGGATGTTCACGATTTCCGCCACGAGATAATAGCCTGTCTCTGACTCGTCAATCTTTTGCTTAACACGGCATTCTAATGTCATGGGAAACTCATTGAACACGGGTGCATTTACATTGGGAGCTTTCTCTACAGTCCATCCTGCTTTCTCCATTTTGTCAGGTGTATTCCTACCGCTGACAATGCCTACATAGTCGGCAGCCAATAAAGTATCTGCAGTAGCGAAAGTAACAGTCAACTCAGGATTAACGGCAAGGTTGTCCGTTGTCTGATGAGAGCCAAGTGAGATCATGATTTCATGCATATCCCACTGGCCTCCCCAAGCGGCATTCATGGCGTTGGGTTTTCCTTCTTTATCGTAAGTGCCGATAATCAGCACAGGTTGTGGCAAAAGCCACGCTGTTGATTTGAAACTCTTCATCATCGTAATGCTATTTTGTTATTTTTTGAATCTTCATGACTTTTGGTGACTCGGTGATTTTTTGCAATGCAAAGATAGTACAAACCGAAGGCAAAACATCATAAAAACGATTTTTTTTATGATTGCAGGGTATTGTCCATCTTCGCCTATGGAAAAGAAAATGCGCAACTTGAAAACATGACTTTTGTTCATAACTGAGCGTAATTCGTGCGGAGAAGGAAGGCGGAGAAGAAAGGCGCAGAGGGAAGGTGCAGAGGGCAGCGCAGCAAAACTGCGCCGAACGGTGGCGAAGGAGGGCGAACGGTGGCAAACGGTGACAAACGATGGCGAACGATGGCGAACGATGGCGAACGATGGCGAACGGTGGCCAATATGGCGAAGGGTGGCGAAGGGAAGCTTCTCCGTCATGCCGATACATAAAAGCTCAGGACACAATTTAACATGTCCTGAGCTTACTTGACTGTGAGAGGAGAGCCCTTTTCACCAAAAACTATACAATCAGATATTGCGGTGTGAGGAAGCTGATGACCTCTTTAATAGTTTAGGATCAAATTTAACGGACTATTGTTATCTTATTTTGTAAGTTCAAAGCCTACACGGGCGCCATTGGCACTCTTGGCGAGTTTGCTGACTGCCTGAACAGCAGCAGTGTTGCTGACCTTACCTTCTTTCTGAAGGATGTTGGCCATCTGCATAGAGTCAAACATCAGACCCATTCCTTTCTCAGTCTTTATTACATTACCCTTAATCGTCTCAGTAGCTGTCTTGAGGGCGATTTCACCGTTCTGGGGGTTATAAGTGTATGTTCCGCTGAATGGGATACCATTCACCTTAGCCGAGAACTTGTTGCCATCAAGGAACGAGAAAGAAGTGTTGTTACGATTGATACCGATGTTGCTGTAGTTACTTGCCAGCGACGAAGCCATGTTGGCCACTGTAGCAGCACCACCAGCCTTTGTCAGAGCATTTTGAGTAGTGAAGGCAGCACTAGGAGCACTGTAGTTCCAACTGCCAAGAAGACCCGACTGGTCAAATGTCATACCACCAAACAACACATTAGTCAACACACTGCCAAGCACGCTACCCAGCACATTGCCAGTTGAACCGGTGTTAGATGTAGTTCCGAGTCCCGTAGATAAGCAGCTCGACAGCATCAGTGTCACGGCTGCAAGAAGTGTAAAAAATGTTTTCTTCATAATTTCATAGATAATTAATAGTTAATACTTTTTCGTGACAAAGTAAAAGAAAAAAAATGAAATCTCCAAAGATTTTTCAATATATCTTTTTTTTAATCTCTTCATAGTAAAATATGAATCTTGACACCTTAATACGAGGATGTATTTTACTCATGCTTCAGAAGTTAAGGCGTTTCAGACTTGCTTATACTTCAGTTACTTTACATGACAAATGTTCGTTGACAAGATGCCACAAATGTCCGACCTTACCATGAGGATTGAGATCATGCGGGACAGGGATGTTGAAATATTTTGTAATACTTACATTTTTTCTTAGTATAATACACAAAAAAGTCGTATCTTTGCTTTTAATAAAGCGGCTCTATTCACAAAGAGCGAACTGCGAAATGTGAATGGCCAGCAAGTTGAGCGAATGAGAAACATGAGTGAGACAATAAAAGGATCAATGATATTTGATATGTACAACAGAGAATTTACCCCCGAAAGAATAACCACGTTGAAGCCGAACGAAATCTTCGTCTTCGGAAGCAACCTCGCCGGTTACCATGCCGGCGGAGCGGCACGCCTGGCCTGCAGCAGTTTCGGCGCTGTATGGGGACAAGGCGTGGGACTGCAAGGACAGTGTTATGCCATCCCCACCATGCAGGGCGGCGTGGAGACCATCAAGCCATATGTTGATGAATTTGTCATATTCGCCCAACAACATCCAGAGCTCAAGTTTCTCGTGACCCGCATCGGTTGCGGAATAGCCACTTTCACGCCCGATGAAATTGCTCCCTTGTTCCAAAAAGCCATTGACCAGGAAAACATCATTCTGCCCAGGGATTTCGTGGAAGTGCTGGCTCATTCACAAGACAGCACTCCAACATCAACCATCACTTGGGACTCCGAAAAAGATTTTCTGGTGGATTACCGCATTCTGATGGAAAGAGTCAGGCATAAAGACCCCGACGCCTACTCTTTGGTGAAGAAACTGCGTGTAACAGAGTTCCGCAATACCATAGACCTCGTCAACCAAGGACATTATACGACGGAGAGCGGCAAGCATGTTATCTTCCCTTCGGACAAGGAAATGATGCGAAAGACGGTGTTCTACGAACATGAGTTCCACGTGGACGATGCTCCGCAAAACAGTGAGACGACCCTTGTGGAGATACAAAACATCGACTGTCTATATGCCGGAGTACAGCTGAAAGAACAGGGGTATAACCCTGCCGTCCTGAACATGGCCAGCCGTAGCAACCCTGGTGGGGGTGTGACAACAGGCGCCGGTGCACAGGAGGAGACGCTCTTCCGTAGGACCAACCTCTTCCGTTCCCTCTACCAGTTCGCTCCCTATGCCAGACAATACGCCATTGCACCATCCCGCCATCAGTACCCCATGGACAGGAACTACGGCGGAGTCTATACTCCCGACGCCGTCTACTTCCGGGAGAACGAGCAGAAAGGGTACGCCTTACTAGACGATCCTGTCACCCTCTCGTTTATCTCTGTGGCAGGCATGAACCGTCCCGAACTGACGCCGGACAACATGATAGCAGCCCATCTTGTGGAACCCGTCAAGAACAAGATGCGCACCATCTTCCGCATCGGACTGGCTCATGGCCATGACTCATTGGTGCTTGGTGCTTTAGGATGCGGTGCCTTCCGTAATCCTCCCCGCCATGTGGCACGATTATTCCATGAGGTGATGGACGAACCCGAGTTCAAAAACAAGTACAAGATCATCGTGTTCGCCATCCTTGATTACCACAACGCTCACCATCGTCATAACGTGGAGGGCAACTTCGAGCCATTTGCTGAAGAGTTTGCGGGGATGAACACCCCTCCATTCACCGCGGAAGAGGAGGAAGCGCTCAAGATGTGGACGATGGGTGCCGGCAATTCCGCCAAGCGGTTCAACGGAGAGAATCCCATCCCTCCCAAGAGGAAGGTAGCGACAAAAGGCAGCTGGGAAGTCCAGCCCATGCCAGACAAGAATATCGTCATCTCTATGGATCTGACACTTCCAAATGATGTGATGCGTATCATCAAGTATGGTCACATCCCCGATGCCATGGAGGACCACTGGTTCATGTACTGCGACGAGGATACCATCCACTATCACCGCAGCTGGTCGGGAATCTGCATCTTCAAGGCCAAGTATGAGGACTACGCTGACGGTTACAGAATTACTTCTCTGAGCGTCAACCGTGACCCTGAACAGTATGGCAGTACCAACATCAAAAAAGACGTTTGTTTGTTCTTAGCACTGCTGACAGAAGAATATGGCGGTGACGCTAGTGCATTCTGGGAACAAGCATTGGATTAGTTTCAACCTCTTTAGTGATAAAAACGATATTATGAATACATTACAAGACAGGATACGTGGTTCACTGATTGGAGGCGCCATAGGCGACGCTTTAGGATATCCAGTGGAGTTCGTATCGAGTTACAAGACGATACAACACCAGTATGGCGAACGTGGCATCACACGGCTTGACACACACCAGCGTTGGCTGCCCAATGCCAAGCAGACAGGGAAAGCGGTCATCTCAGACGACACGCAGATGACGCTATTCACGGCCAACGGCATCCTGAACGCCCAACGCCTCAATATGCCTGAAATCGCCTGCATCAACAACGCCTACATAGAATGGTACTTCACCCAAATAGGAGGAAATACATGTCCTTACAATGACTGTTGGATTGCCCGTATCCCTGAGCTGAACGCAAGACGTGCACCAGGCAACACCTGCATGACAGCACTCGGTGCCATTCTGAAAAAGAGAAATCCCGGAAACAACAGCAAGGGGTGTGGTGGTGTGATGCGCGTGGCACCTATACCGCTCTTTGCAGTCGTCAACGGCAGGATTGGTATCGAAAATGCTGACCGCCTCGCAGGTGATGCCGCAAAGCTCACCCATCAACATCCACTTGGGTTTATTCCCGCAGCTCTGATGGCACATATCATCTACCGCATCACCATGGACGACTCCCCTACCCGCCAATCACTGGCAATGTACATCCGCGAAGGTATGGAGGCCATGGCAAAACACTATCCACAATACCCTTCCGCCACAAAGTATATGGGTGAGCTTGCAGAGAAAGCCATCTCTTGGGCAGACAACGACCGTCCTGACGTGGTGAACATCGAGAAAATAGGCGGAGGATGGGTTGGTGAGGAAGCCCTGGCCATCGCGCTCTATTGTGCGCTGAAGCATTTCGACAACTTCGAGGATGCGCTCATCGCAGCAGTCAACCATGCAGGCGACAGCGACAGTACGGGTGCCATCACCGGAAACATCCTCGGAGCTGCCATCGGTTACGAGGCGATACCGAATTTTTACCTCAATGACCTGGAATTGCATGATGTCATCCTCCACATGGCGGACAACCTCTACCGGGGAGAAATAACAAAAATCTAAATACGTCAAAACATTTGACATCAGGTGCCGTCTGACCTGACATATCTTTACGAAGAATCCGATGAAACGTGTTACGAATATATCTATCTGCAAAGGCATCGCTATTATCCTGATGGTGATAGCCCATGCAGAGGCACCGGGCTGGCTCTGCCATTTCATCTTTGAATTTCATATGCCCCTTTTCTTCATCACAGCAGGCTATTTCTTCTCATTGAGATACCTGAATGATGAGTCAACATTTATCAAGAAGCGGATTAAAGGACTTTATTGGCCATTCGTAAAGTGGTCGGTGTTCTTCCTGATCATCCACAACTGGATGTTTGATATCGGGATACTTAATGAACAGTATGGCAATGAAATGGGTGGTGTGACACATCCCTACTCCTGGTATCAGATACAACAAAATTTATGGAACATCATCACGGCAATGGGCGGATACGACCCGTTTCTCTGTGGCGCATTTTGGTTTTTCAGAGGATTATTCGTGGCAAGCATCCTGTATCTGATTCTATATAAGGTGCTGAATCTGTGCGTTTCCAAAATTCCGAAACTCTCCCCAAAATCCGTCCCCTACCTCATTTGTCTGGTTTTGTTGCTACTATGTGGATGGAAAACACACGAGAGACTTAAAGTAATCACACTGGTTCAAGGTGGCTATCGCGACATGATGGGTTGTTTCTTTTTTGGCTGCGGTTTTATTTTCCGACAGTACGTTGAGAAATACCGCGAATTCATCTCACACCATCACATCCAACTTTGGACAACCATCATCTTCGGCGCCATCGTATATTTTTTCTCGGTATATCTAATGGCCAACATGAACTGGCGTTCTACATTTACACAGTTCCTCTCTCTGCCAATACCTGCTCTGCTTGGATTCCTAATGACTTATAACATCAGCCTATGGATCGATCGTCGTGAAGGATGGTTGAAACGATCTCTAGTCTACATCGGTGAACACACGCTCTACATTTTCATCTTCCATATCTGCGCCTATAAAGTAGTGAGCCTCTTGAAGATATGGTATTATGGACTTGATATTCGTCAAATAGGCTGCCATATGGTCATCCATGACTACTCACAACAAGATTGGTTCTGGGTAGCTTATACCATCGCCGGTGTAGGAATACCCCTCGCATTCTACTGGCTGCAAAAGCAAATCCCAGAAAAGATTAAAAGATTAAGAACAACGACGGCAGAATAACCTCTATCATATTCACCCGATATTGTAGGGATGTATGTAGTGGAACTGTTGGAGATATTTCTTTTATACCCACTCAAAGTTATCCTTGCCAGCGCCAATCTCAAAATGATATTTGGCAATTCCTAAATCCATCTGAGTATAGCCTATCAGAGAGAAGCCTTTCTTGGCTCGTACCTGATGACGATTGTCTTTCAAGCCGAGATACTCAAATGAGAACTTCTGCTGGTTGACTGCTGTAGGAGCAAGCAAAGCTGCTTCTACGCCATTCCTGAACCACGACGGAGAGAGGTCTGTGGCATTGCTCACTTGTTCTACGGTTTTGATCTTATGGCTGACACCCTGTGTCTCGCCATAGCCAATGGCTATATAACAGGCTATCTTTTCATCTTCGTCAAGCACATAGGTCCCAGGCACCTTTGAATAACTGAGACCCACCCAGCAGGTGTTCAAGCCAAGTGTCTGGGCGAGTAAGACCAGATGCTCACCATAGTAGCCTACACGCTCATCAAGGTCATCGGCTTTGAACTTCTTTCCAGCCATGACTAGATAGTTATTGGCATTACGGAACTTCCCGTATTTGGCCATCGTCCCCTGGAATGCTTTTGGCTCATTACATATCAACTGAATGTGAAGTTGTCCCTCATGGTTGAGCCTCACAATTTCATCTTCCAGTACCTTAACGATTTCTTCGCTCAATGGCAGGTCTTTGTATACCCTCACACTATGCCGGGCTTTTATAGCTTCTTGTAGTGTCATTTTTTTATGAAATATGATGAAAGTCTACGATATCCAGATACACTATTTCTCCAACGTTTCTGCCACCTCTTCTAACAGGCTGATGATGGGAAGATGTTGCGGGCAAGCACCCTCGCACTGACCACACTGTATGCAAGCAGAAGCTTTCTCTCCACCTGGGCGCCATCCGTATTCGTTACGTGCTTCTTTCAGGCGGCCATACACTTTATATGTATTCATCACAGCGAAAATCTCAGGAATGTGAATGTCCATGGGACAGCCTGGAGTACAGTAATGACAAGCAGTGCATGCGATGCCGGCAAACTCCATCAAGGTCTTGGTCGCCGTGTCCAGCACAGAGCGTTCTTCTTCTGTCAGTGGCTGAAATTGACGCATGACCGACACGTTGTCCTGCATCTGCTCCATGTCGGACATACCGCTGAGCACCATCATGACATTGGGGAGTGAAGCAGTGAAACGGATGGCCCATGATGCAATGGACAGGTCAGGACGGGCACGTTGAAGGATATCTTTTACTTGTTGGGGAGGATCAGCCAGCATGCCTCCCTTCACGGGTTCCATCACAATGACAGGCATGCCATGCCGAGTGGCCACCTCATAGCATTGACGTGAAAAGATAAGAGGGTTTTCCCAGTCGGAATAGTTGATCTGAAGTTGCACGAACTCAACGTCGGGGTGTTCGGTGAGGAGTTGGTCGAGATGCTCTGGTGTGGAATGGAAGGAGAAACCGTAATGCCGTATCAGTCCTTCTTCTTTCAGTCGTTTCATGTAATCCCAGATGCCATATTGGTCATATTTGTTCTTGTTGCCCTCATCAATGCCATGAAGGAGATAAAAGTCGAAATAACCCGCTCCTGTGCGTTCGAGGCTCACCTGAATCTCGTTCTTCGCTTCCTCCTCGCTCTTGGCAGCGAAGTCAGAAGCATTGAGTTTGTCGGCCAAATAATAACAATCACGGGGATAACGGTCGCAGAGCGCGGCTTTGGTAGCAGCCTCCGAGCCCTCGTATACATATGCGGTGTCAAAATACTTGCCACCTGCTTCCATAAAAGCATCCACCATCCGTTGAGTCTGATTCAAGTCGATATCCTTTGTGCCTTCAATTTTGGGCAGACGCATCATACCGAAGCCCAGTCTCATGCAGTTGTCAATAAGTTTATTATCCATATTTTACGATTAATGAGTAGACAAAAAGATTAGCAAGAGGGAATGGTCGCGAGGAGTACTAAGTCCGCTCCTTTTCCATAGCTAGTAGTATGTATGAAACCAAACGCAAATATACTTATTTTCAATAAAAGATGCAAATAATAGAACATTAAACTTCGGTATAATTCCCTGAAATCCACATCCGTCAGAAATGGAGGCCATTCAGTTCGATTTCCTGTCGTCCCGATAGCCAAGACTACATCTGGGGCTTGTAGTTTTAAATTATGTTAATTATACCAAAGGTGATGTGACATCACACAAGAAATCGTCTAAATATTAGTAGAAAAATAAAAAGGACTGACAAATGTTTAAGAGGCACATACATGAAACCCAAAAAACAGAAGACTTATCCACGATGATAAGCAGCTATGGGCGTGTGCTTATGACCTTTGTCGGTCGTATCGTCACCATTCAGGAGGATGCGGAGGATGTGATACAAGAGACTTTCGTGTCGGCCTACAAACATCTGGAAGGCTACGATCCAGAGAAGGCATCAATGAAGACATGGCTTCATCGCATAGCCTACCATGAAGCGCTCCATCTTCTACGACGGCGAAAACGGATAGCCCTCATGCCGCTCGATGTGAGCGAGGACATTCCTGACGAGTTGCCAGATGTCACGACAGCCGAACAGTTGGATGAAGCCATTCAAAAGCTAACGCCCGAAGAGCAGATGCTCTTGCATCTTTACTACTTTGACCAATGCCCCCTAAAAGAAATCGCCTATATCACAGGTACATCAAAAGACTCTCTCGAACGTGAAGTGTCACGGCTTAGCAGCCAACTTCACCGAATACGTCAACGACTTAGGATGATTTTAACGCGCATGAACGATGAAGCATGATGAACTTTTTCGCAAAGCCTTGCAGCGACAGAATGACCGTGCTGCGAGGATGAAGATGCCCGACCATATGGAACAGCGGGTGACAGACCGTATCAAACTGAAGAATAAGTCTCACCATTGGTTGTACGCAGTATCTGTCGGTGCCGTAGCCGCCAGCATCCTGCTAATGTTTACCTTATTTTATGAAGGTAGGAAGATAGAACCGAAAGAGAGACCTGTTATAGCACAGCAAACGGAACAGCGAAACAACGTGATAAGGGATGAAGTGAAACCGGACACAGAGCTGGTGCAATATCCTGCCAGCACGAACTATGCTAAGCGTGAACAGGCTCGGCCGAAGGTTAGGAAATCGCCACCTATGAATAGTGTGAAAGATCCTGACGTCGAGTCTACACCTGCCGCCACTGCAGATCAACTCAACGACTACATCGCCCGACTCGAAGCGGAGATGGAAGCGGTAGATGACAGCGTAAGAGCGGCTCATCTTGAAAAAATCATCGCTGCTGACTACCGCCTACAACTACTTGTCAACCGCATCGTCAAAGGCGAGATGGAGCAGGCTTTGAGAGAACTACACGAAGACAGTACCGCCAATTATATCAACTTCTAAATGAACGACAGCAAAATGAAAAAAAAAATGATGATAATAGCCCTCCTGATGATGCCTGCCATGTGGCTTCACGCTCAGGAGAACAAGCATGCCCAGGCTATGCGAACAGCTTTTGTAGAGACGTTGTATGGCAAATTTCCAAAAAACATCGAGGTCAAGATGAAGAGCATGAATGAAGACTCCGTCGCCGTGGCATGGGGCGAATGGGGCTGTCTAGATGGTGGCGGGTTGGTGCCCAAGGAGAAAATCCACGTGGTGGAGCTCTCGAAGAGCAAGTCGAACGTCGTAGCATCTATCGGACCACTGTATATTGATGGTCATCGTTTCTCCTTCAACCAGGTGCCCGATGACCCCACACTGCCGTTGCGCCCCATGCTTGATGCCTTCGACAAGCAGGCATCCTTTGCCAACAGTTATTACAGTTATAAGGCAGGCGACGAGCAAGCTATCTTCCCAGGAGTCAAGATAGCCTGGGGCGAGCAGGGGCAAACCTTCCCCTTACAGCTCCATCCGTCAATGAACACCCGTATCATCAGTTTCAAGGATGATGACGGTTTCCGCTCCACCTATCTTCTCACATGGACAGATACGGAACTGACCGATGGCGACACCATGCACAAACGCTATATGGTAGAAGGTATCATCTACGAGTTTCATTGCCCCAAAATAGACAATACACCTCAAATGAAATCCTATGACCCTGATGAATACCTGAACAGGACCAACACGGGATTGGGTGTGGCGCACAATCTGGTGCGGGGGCTCCAGAAGAGCGATCCGGAACGTGCCAAAACCTTGGAGACCGACACTGTGATGGAAAAATTCGGTTACAAATTCCAAGAAATGGTGGTGAAACTCAACGGTTCATCAGAGATACCCAATGTGTACACCAGTTATGATGCCCTGCAGGCAAAAGTGCACCGTATGTGGGAAATGAGCCATACTGCCGACATGACGGAACTGGAGGCTGTCCTCCTCACGTTGAACAAGGTGGTTGGCAACTACCCATTCCTGCTCTCCTGTTGGCAGGCCGACAAGCTGTGTGGCATGACAGAAGCCTTGGAGGCCACCATCCCCCCAGGCCAGAGACAGCAAGTGGCCTCAGCCCGCAGAAGCATCAATGCAAAAAGAAACCTGACGGCAGAGATAGACAGCCTTCATGAGCAAGACCAAGACTACCTGAACCGCAACTTCTGGAAACTGAGCCACGAACCCGTGGACTACGCAAATACCCGGTTCACTGCCTGTGGAGAGCATTATAGCGGCGATGAGCGGAAAGGCTATTTGGAGGTGAGAGGAGATGCAGGTAAGGGATTCGAGGTCGAAACCACGCTGCACGGTCTGCGCCCCGGTCGCTATCACATCTCTGCTGTGGTGCGCGCCTCAGAGGCAGAGCATTCCAATGTCTATATCTTCGCTAAGACGAACCATGGTGATGAGAGCACGAAGGAGATTCCTGCCATGGGAAGAACGGGTGGCAACGTATGGTTCTCTGCATTATGCCGCTTTGAAAATCGTGCCAGCAATCATGACGGTGTTTACTCCCTCGATATCGACAAGACTTCGGCTAATGGCGGACAAGGCTATGGTTGGAACCGCGTTTGGCTCGACGACGTCAACGTCTATGACGACGGCTCCTTAACCTACGGCGTCACCACCCGTCAATGCACCGACTACAATGGCAGTTGGTTCTCCGCCTGCGACTTCATCGTCGAGAGAGTTGGCGACTGAAAATGTCTGGCCATCACGAGCCTCAAAGTGCAGCGAAGATGAAATGCGGATGAATGGCGTCACCAATATCAGGTCTGTACTCAAATCCTTCGTACTCGAATCCTTGTAGGGCCTCAGGAAAGTGAAGATGGTTTTTGACGATGAAACGAGTCATGGCTCCACGGCAACTTTTGGCATAGACGGTAACAGATTTCAATTTTCCATTTTTCATCACTAAGAATTGAGGATGGACAATTGTCACTTCCTTTGACACCTTCTTCCAGTCAAAAAGATGTTGCATCTCTTCCGTGGCCAAATGGACAAGTATGCCATCATCTGCCTTTACAGATTCTATCAGCAAATCTGTCAGCAGCGGTTTCCAGTGATTGAACATGGTTTTCTCTTCAAGGACCACCTTGCCCTCCATGCGGTAAGGATGGATGATGTCCAACGGACGGAGCAAGCCATAGAGGAACGAAGTAATCCAGAGATGCTGTTGGGCAAAGAGCAACTCATCATCGCTCATGGTCTGGGCTTGCAGGCATTTATATGCCTGTCCGTAATAAGCCAGCACGGCGGGGATATCTCGCTCACCGTCAAAGAAAGCGTCAAATCTCAGTTTGTTGTCAATGGCCAGTTGTCGGCTGCAATGGAACATGTCCATCAATTCCTCCACAGATCTCTGGCTCATCAGCAAAGCGAAATGCTCTGCTTCTTTCAAAAACCTTGGTTCAGAGGTCAACGGAGGCTTTCTGTCCGTGCTTTCATTGATGATTTTTGCACATGCGAGTAATATCTGCATAATAGCTGCTTTTTTTGATATTCGCCTATGTGAGGTTTCTTACTGAATTCAAGTGCTCAATTTGACGGTCCATCTTTATTTCAAGCTCTTCCATATTGATGAATCCCGAGCTTCGGTAGATTTCCTTTCCATCCATCAGCAACAGTACTGTTGGTCCTGAAAAGACCAGGAAACGGCCGGCTATCAACGGCTCTTCAAGGATGTCCGTATAAAAAGAGAACACGGACGGGTAATTGTCGGCCAATCTCCGTACCCTTTCCAGCATGACATCACAGACCCCGCAGTCGGGAGCTTTGATGAAAAACAGGCACAGGCTGTTGTGCGACAAAGACCATTCAATGTCCTTGATATCTGTCAGATGCTTCATTTTAATGGTCGCTTTTCCTGGTAACTGGTATCATGGGATCTCGGCATCATTAATAAGCCCCATCTTAAATCACTTGCATCTCATTGGTCACCCGGGCTTCACAAGCTCTCATGGCGTCGAGGGTCTTTTGCAGCACTTCGTCCAAGGGCCATCCCAGCATCTCCGCTCCCTGTTCAATCACTTCGCGCGAACAGCCAGCGGCAAATCCTTTTGACTTGTACTTCTTCTTGAGAGACTTCAGTTCCATATCCTGAACGCTCTTCGACGGGCGCATCAGTGCAGCTGCCCACACCAATCCTGTCAGTTCATCGATAGCGAAGAGAACTTTCTCCATCAAATGTTCTGGCTTGACATCTACATGCAGGCCATATGCATGGCTGCAGATGGCATGAATCATATCTTCTCCCACACCCCCTTCACGCAAGAGCTCGGGTGCTTTGATGCAATGCTCCTCTGGATACAGTTCAAAATCAATATCGTGCAGTAATCCGACCATTCCCCAAAAATCCACATCGTCTGCAAAGCCCAATTGCTCTGCATACCAGCGCATGACCCCTTCCACCGTCAATGCGTGCTGCAGGTGAAACGGATCTTTGTTGTACTTTCTCAGCAACTCCCAAGCTGCCTCTCTTGTTATGCAATTTTTCATTTGTTATACGTATTTGCTTAGTTATATCATTGTCCTAAGACTTTTATATTGTTTTGACATGATTGAGTTTTAATTGTTTGCGTACTTTTTTGCCAGTCGGAACTGATGGCGATAGACGAGGCAGGCCATGCCGAGATAGGCGGCAGCCTGAATCCAAAGGATGCGGATCTCGGGGAGAATCTGGCTGACGTTGGCCCCCATAGAATTGACACGGATGAAAGCACGCACTCCAAAGGTACTGGGGAAAAGCCAGGAAACGCCTTGCCAGTAACCGGGAATGCTAGACTGTGGCCACGACACGCCCGTCAGGAAGAGCAGGGGCACAGAGACGAAGACCATAATCAGCATGACATTCTCACGGTAACGCACCATACATGACACGGACATGCCGAAGAAGATGCAGGCCATGGTGTAAGGCAGGAGCAGGCAGAACAAGTTCCATCCAGTGCCAAGTTGAGGGAAGGAAAACATGCGTGGTACAGCCATCGAGAGGTAGGCCGCGGCCACTGCACCAATCATGGCATAGCAGAGAGCCTTTCCCCAAACGATGCGGTAGGCACCTCGGTAGTGTGGATCGTCGTCAGGGATGAGTTGGCCATTTCGATGACGCTCACGGGCCGTACCTGCTGCCATGCCTATACCGAGAGCAAGGGCCTGCTGCAGAATAAGCATGAGCACGGCGGGCAATACGCAGGAGCCATAGCCACCAGATGGATTGAACATGGTCACTCCATCGACAGCCAAAGGCTGTGCGGTGATGGCATCCTCATGTTTGGTGTAATTGCCTGCCTTCTTGATGTTCAGGCCAGCACCGAGACGGCCGGCCTCAATCATAGCGGTCTGATAGACTGCCTTATAGGCGAGCATGAGCGACATATCACAATAGACGCTGACCGTAGCCTGTTCGCCACGGTTGACACGTGTAGCGAAATCAGACGGTATCAGATAGATGCCCTTGACAAGTTGTCTGCTGACGAGTGAACGCGCTTCGTCAAGATCTTGGGCATAGTATTTCACCTTGACATCGGGTGTGGCATCGCAGTCCTTGATGAACTGCCGTGAAAGCGCTGAGTGCGACTGATCGACCACCGCCACAGGAGTCTCGTGCAGGGCCTCGTTATTGTATATCCACGAGTAGAGCAGCGGATAGCCAAGCGGCACGACGACGAGGAACATCAGTACGCCCTCGTCCTTCACCACTTTAACCATTTCACTCCGCCATATGTGAAACACATCGGTGAAGTGCTCTCGTAATCTATTAAGGAATGTAGACATAATTCAGCATTGCGTTTTTAACTTTACGAAGTACAAACCAGGGCAACAGTGTGAAGCCTACGAGTGCCACGAGGTGAAACCAGGCATCGATGACGGGGAAACCATTGAGCACAGTCGACTGATAAAGCATCCAGTAGTGACGCAGAGGGAACAGCCAAGACAAAGACTGCAGAGGGGGATCCATGCCTGCGACAGGAAATGCTGAGCCACACATTGAAAGTCCAAGAACAGACCATAAAGAGCTGATACTCATCGACATGCGCATAGATGGCATCAGACCGAAAGAGAAGATACCAAAACCGATGGAGCTGAACACCTGCAAGAGGACAAGCCGCACGATGCTCCACACATTACCCAGACGCGGAAAGTGGAGTACGTTGAAGATATAATACTGATAGAGGAAGATGACGAGCAAGAATACTAGCGTGTGGACGATAAACTTGCCGAAAATGGCCACAACTATATCACCTTTGGCGAGGGCTATCCATTCCTTACCAGTGCCGAGTTTCAACTCCATTCCGAGAGAGTAGGATGAGAGCAATGCCATAAAGAGCATCAGAATGCCAGGAACAAAGACGGTAGTCAGGCTGTAATTATAATTGCTCTCCGGATTGGCTATCATATGTGCGTCGATCGTTACAGGCTGCAATGCCGCCCTGATCTGTGCAGGTGTGGCACCCTTGGCACTGAGCATGGCCTTCCCTACGGCAGCCGAACCGAGTGTACTGATGGTTTTCAAGTCTTTCGACGCCATCGAACCTGCCGTCATACACGTCATGGTGTAATAGTACGATATCTTCGGCTGTCGGCCCGCCAAGAGTTTTGCCGCCATGCCCTCGGGGATATAAAGGTAGGCGAAGACCTTCCCTTCCTGCATGGCGCAACGTGCTTCGGTAACCGACGCGAATCGATACATGACACGTGAGTTCTGCATGGCATCGAGATTGCGGATCAGACCACGCGACGTGGAACTGTTGTCCTGATCCACCACCCCGATTGGTAAGTCTTGGGGTATACCCTCGTCGAGCATGGTGGTGAAGAAGAATACCAACATCACAGGGAACACTATCATGCAGAAAGCGTAGATAGGGTTCTTGCGCAGGATGTTGAGTTCACGCAGCGCTATGTCAAGGATTTGTCTGAGATATTTCATTGGCAATTAAAAGTCAATGTCCAATTGTTCGATGATAAACAGTCAATAACATAAAATGCAATGACTCCAATCATTTCTCAAGTATCACCGACATACCGGGTCTTACATCTGCCATTTTCTCTATTGGACGTGCCTTCACCTCAAAGGTTTTTTGGTCGTACTGGCCGCTGGCCTTCGTGGCTTTCCATACAGCGAACGAACCTTTGTCTTTCATGGACATGACCTTCATCTTGGCCTTCTTGTCAAGCGCGGGAACATGGACTGTGATTTCCTGTCCTACCTTGATGTCCTTCAACTGGTCTTCACGGATGTTGAAGGTAGCCCACTGATCATCCATAAGAGCGATTGACATGATAGGGGTGCCAGTACCGACGAGTTCACCCACTTTTGGATAGATATCGGTCACCTCACCAGCCATCTGTGCCACCTGAACGGTCTCGCGGATGTAACTGTTTACCTCCTGAACGGCACCACGGGCCTGACCTACAGTGGCTGATGCGGCCTGGCGCTCCTCGACACGGGCACCATTCAAAGCCATATCATACTGGCTTTGCGCAGCCTTCAGCTGAGCCTGGGCCGACTTGTACATAGCCTGGGCCTCGTCAAACTTCTGTGCGGTGACCACTTCCTCTTCAAAGAGTATCTTCATACGGTTATATGACTTTTCGGCTATCTCCAGCCCAGCCTTAGCCTGCTCCACCAACTGGCGAGCAGCCTGAATCTGCTCCTTGCGAGCACCATTGCGAGCCATCATTTCCATAGCTGAAGCCGCATTGACGGCACTCTGTGCCTGATTCATTTTTGCCTGTACTTCGGGTGCCTCTATGATGGCCAATGTGTCGCCAGCCCTTACCATATCGCCTTCTTTGACACGAAGTTGCAAAATGCGGCCCGGCACCTTTCCCGACACACGGTACTCCTCTACTTCCATCTCGCCCTGAATCACTTCCGGGTCACGGCCCAATGCAAGGAAACCGATGAGTGCTACGATTGCTACTACTGCTGTGAAACCAAACACTGCCAGCAAAATGTTGTTATGCTGTTGTTTTGCTTTGTCTGACATAATTGTATATTTATCTTGGATTCGTTATTACGTGATATCTTTCTTTTGTTATTGTAGCGTACCGAGAGCCTTTTGTAGTTCAACTTGTGAGAGTTTAAGGCCAATCTCTGCATCTATCTTCTGCGTCTGAGCCTGTTGCCATGCGGTCTGCGCCTCCATGACGGTGGTGAACGAAGCTGTTCCCTCTTTGAAAGCAAGGTTAGCCATGCGCAGGTTTTCATCGGCATTAGCAACGTTGGCATGAGCCATGATGAGTTTCTTCTGAGCCTCGTTCACTTTGAAATTGCTTTGGTTCACCTGAAGTTCTATCAGGTCGCGGGCCTCGTTCAATTCCAGATTGGCTATGGCTGATGCTCCCTTCGATGCACGCACCTTGTACTTTGTGTCGCCCCAGTTCCAAACAGGGACCCGCACCGTTACGCCCACGTTCCAGAATCCACCGAACTTCTTCTCTACGCCGTTGAAGAAATTAGGATTCATGACGGTATAACCTCCTGTCAACAATACCTGCGGCAGATTGCCAGCTTTCAACAAATCTGTAGCCTGTCGGCTGAGGTCTATCGTATTTTGCAGTACCTTCAACTCCGGCCTGTTTTGCATGGCAAGAGTAGGATCGGCATTAGGTGTCGTGTTTTCATTCTCCACTTTCAGTTCAACACTTTCTTCGTCAGCCAGTGTGATGTTCTCATTCACTGGTAGTCCGCATAGTTGACAAAGCAGCATCTTCGACAGAGCCAGCCCGTCGGTAACCTGTGTGAGCGCCATTTCGGCTTCGTTCACCCTGACACTGACACTCAAGCCGTCACCTTTTGTGGCCACGCCCTGATTGATCATTTTCTGTACGTCGCTATTCAGTTTCTTCACCAGCGCAACGAAACTCTCCGCCAGTTTCTGTTTATGCCGCAACGATACGACCTGCCAGTAAGCCTGGTCGATATTGTAGAGCGTGGACTGTCGCTTCATCTCTAACGAATTGGCTGCCATCTCAACTTCAATGTCTGCCATCTTGTTGACAGCCGTAATGGCTCCACCCATGTACAAAGGCTGTGTCACATTGATGGCACCAACCCACATGTTTTTAGTGTCCAAGTCGAGCGCATCGACCAACCCCTGCCCTACTCCGTTCAGTTTTGCTGCAAGGCCATCGATGGTCTGGCCTGCCATGGCACCGATAACCTCGGGTGAAAGTCCCATCTGCCCCATAGCCTGAATGGTCTGAGGCGGCAACTGTGCAATGGTTCCTGCCATGTTCTGTTTCATGCCTTCACCAATGGCCGTTCCCATCTGAGACAGTGATCCTTTCTGCTCATCGTTGAGCAGACTGACCGCTTTACTGGTATGTTGAAATGTGCCTAGGGCATTAACCTGCGGCAAGTACTTTGTACGTGCCGATTTTCTTTTATTTTCCACCACTTCTTGTTTTATGGCCGCCACGCTCATCTGCTTGTTATTTCTCAGTGCCATCTCCCGGCAACTGTCGAGCGTCAGCACCCTTTGTGCATTGCCGCTCATCGGCAGGAAGAGCAGTAGCATGAGCAGGTAGGCCTGTACCGCCATTGTCTTTTTCCCCTTTTTTGTTTTTTTCATTGTAATGTCTTATTTGTTGTTTATTATTGACAGTTAATTCTACCTTTTCATATGCAAAGTTCAGCATTTTTTTTAATTTTTGCGGTCCGAAAATTACTAAAAAAAACTAATTATATAAATAATCTATAATATTTCTCAAATAGGATAACTTCTAACAAATATCGAACAAAAAAACGTCCTGCCGTTTACAGCAGGACGAATACAAAACTGTCGGATTCTAACCGATGCAGGTCTTGCATATTACAATTTACAGGTTCAACAGCAGTGTCACTTCTGCCGGATTGAGAGCCCAGTCATAGGTGTATGCTTCATCGGCATCTTCAGCTTTCGCCACAGGAACAAGGTTCTGAGCCTTTACCTTCAAGTCAAGAAGCTGCCCGACTGAAAGCTTTGACTCCAGTTTGTGCAGCAGTGCCTCTATGGATGTGGCGTCAGCGCCTCTCAAAGTCTGGGAAGTGAAGGGCATTTCCAGCCAGATGATTTCTCTCTTGGCCACATCGAGAACGCCGAACACAAGTCCCTTTGAAAGGTTGCCCTCACTGATGCGTACCATGTGCTGGACGCAGGAAGGGTCATAGGCTACGCCCTTCTTTTCCGAGATTTTCATTGGGTTGGCAGAGTCCATCCAACCGACGACAAGATTCGGAGAAAGAGCACCTACTGAGTAGGCGTTGCAGGTGAAGGTGACGTAGGTGGCACCTGCCTTCTCCAATTCAGGCATCGACAGTTCTATGTACTCAGCGGTTCCCACCATCTCGGGGATGGAACGGATGTCGCCGGAGTGCTTGGCACCGACACACGTGAGACTGTAATAGGCACACTCAGCAATCTTGTTATCCGGCAAGGCTATACGGCAGCTGAGGTCCATGTCGAGGTGCTGGGCATGCAAGCCCTTACCCCACTGAAGGAACAATCGCACGTCATCCCCTTCCACCGGGAAGCGAGTACCCATCAGTGCGCAGGAAGCATCCTGAATGGTTGCCGAACGGTCGCCGACGCTGACAGGGATGCTGTAGAGCGAAGGATCGATGAAGATGGTCTTCGCCCGTGTCTTCTGGGCAGCAAAACGACGCACCATAGACTCACTATAGACGTTGTTGACGGCATCCA
>JAEEGL011668527.1_pt1 | contig 25916 bp, 17 predicted proteins | sample 9134231 | NCBI WGS metagenome assembly JAEEGL01 (sample SAMN16246548, study PRJNA631951) | gut metagenome | biome: gut microbiome; feature: rumen; material: fiber-attached | host: Bos | place: Iran: Karaj | collected 2018-10 | reverse complement strand
TAAAGATGAAATAGTTGAATTTACTTATGAATTAGGTAGTAAAGAAATTGCAGATGAAATATTAAGTTGGAAAAATGATGAAAATGATAATAAAGATATAAAGAGTATCAATTTAGTAAATGTAAATTAGATAAGTATCAATTTGATACTTTTTTTGTTATAATGAAAATAGGGTAGGAAATTTTTATAGATGTATAGAAGGAAAGGTAGTGTGATTTTTATGAATCAAGGAAATGAAATGTATGTTAATAATAATTTTAATGCACAACAAAATTTAAATAAAAAAAGTAATAAGAAGATTATTATAATTGTTGGAATAGTAATTGTATTGATTATATTATTTTTTATTGGTCGTAAATCTAAGAAGGCTTTTTATGGAACTTGGGATTGTAATGGGATAATTCTTAATATTGATAGCAAAAATTTTGATATGAGTAGTAGTGGATTAGACGTAAAATCTACATATAAAATTACTTCAACTTCAAAAACTAATACTATTAGTAAATATGAAATTGAGGCATCTGCTACTAAAAGAATTATTAATGGTAAAGAGTATACAGAACCATATACTACTAAGTTTGAAATAGATATTGATGAAAAAAATAAAGATGAAATGGCTATGATAAATGTTGTTTCATATAATATTTATACTTGTAAAAGAAAATAAAAAAATATTAGAATTTTGTCTAATATTTTTTATTTTACTATCCATGCATTTGGTAATGGCCTTTCCCAATTATCACCATAATATCCTCTAGGATTATTTATTAATTCATTATTAATAACTAATGTAGAAGAACCACCACCATCTAAATTAGCTGCATTATAAGCTTTATATCTAGTTAATATTTCTATTAATCCATTCATATCAATTCCATCAGAATTATTAGCGCCTCTACCATCTATTACTAAGAATAGTACTATTCCATCTTTTCTTTGTGCTATAGCAGTTCTATTAGCAGTTCCTAATCCACCATTACCTTTAATAGTAGATGGTTTACCATTTACTATTAAGAAAGGTCCAAATTCAACAGCATCTTTTATACCTTTTTTTATTGCTTCAGTAGAATTACTATTAGTTAACATTAATACATTATTATATGTAAAACCTATTATACCTCCACCATGTCTATTATATCCATAGTTAGATACTAATTTTCCATCTTTAATAACTACTCCGTTAGCATATCCTTGTGATATATTAAATCCACTAGCATTAATAGCAACTACAGCATCATTTTCTTTAGCAAGCATTTTTAGTGATGAACCATAATGACTAGCTGTTACTAGTGATATTCTTGAAGGATCATATACAACTACTAAGTATCCACTATATTCTTTTTCTTTTATAGTTATTAATTTATATAAATCATCTTTATTTCTTTTTAATATTTGTTCATCGTATATAGAATCGTAATTTTCTTTTTCTTCTGTTTCAAATGTTATATCATCTAAATTAACTTCTTCATCAATTTCAATTACTTTATTATTTTCTAATACTTTTATTATTTCATTATCACTATATAATATATCAGCAAACCATTTATGATTACCTGTAGAACTTGCTGTAGTAATCCACCAATTTTTAAATTTTGGTGATAAATATACTATACATATAAAACATATTATACATAAATCTATAAATGCTAAAAATATAGTTCTTTTTTTAATTTTCATTTAATCCTCCATATACTTTGCTTTCTTTTTTTGTACCATCTTTATTATATTCTTTTTGTAATAACGGATATAAATCTATAATACTTGGATTTATTAATATTAATTTTTCCAAAACATTATCGATATTTATTTCTTTACTAAGCTCAAATATTTTTTTATCACCAAATATTTTTTCTTCTTCCTCTTTTGATTGTTTCTCATAATAAGTGATAGAATTACTCATATATGGAAAATATACTTTTAAAAAGTCGGATAAGTGATATGCTCCCATTACTCTTGCTTCTTTTTCGAATGATACTCCTTCATAATTATCTATATAATAGTTAGTAAGTAAATTTACTAATACTGTTTCTTTGTAATTCTCATAATCTGTATCTGAAATAGTATTAATATCCATATCTTTATTAAACTGTATATAGTGTGTTGCTTCATGAAATAGTGTGTTAAATATATGTAATAATTCTGGTTCGTTATCTAAATTATTATGTAATAATAATTTTTTAATAACTTCATAATTTAATTGTATAATGTTATCTGAATTAATACATCCATTGTAATTATTATTAGTTGTTACAAATAAAGTCAAAGTTTCAATATTTAAAAATTTCATACATATATTTTTTAATGAAATCATTAAATCATATATATTAGGTTTATTATCTTTAAATAAATTATCAATTATTTTTAAACTTTCCTCAAAACTTAAATCCTTAATCTCAATATTTTTTGTTTTTTCTTTAACTCTTTGTTTTGTTTGTTCAGACCAATTATTTTTTTCTAAATTTGATTTTAAATTAAATAATAATAATTCGTTATATTCATGATAATTATCTAGAATATAATTTATTTGTTTATCATTAAATGTTGTATAATTATCAACTATTTTTTTTAATATATCTTTTTTTTCATTTTCAAATAAATATTCATCATTTTTATCATTCATTATAAAATCTAATAATATTAAAGTATAATTATCAAATTCTTCATCAATTTTATTATATACAATATTAAAAATATTTTTTTTATAATAAAGATCATCAGTTATTTTATTTAATGTATTAGTAAATTTTGATAAATCTTTCTCATAAAAATCTAATATAATATCTACATCTAAATGTTTTATGCATTTTTCAAAAAAATTAATTTCTTTTATATCACCATTTAATATAGATTTAAGTAGTAAATCATCTTTATAATAATCAATATCTATAAACTCTTGATTAAATAAAAATCTTGATAAATATTGAAATAAATAATTTTTATCCAATAAATTCATATTAGTATTATGTATTTGATTTTCTATATACTTATTATTTTTTATAGTGTTAAATAACATTAATATATTATTATTTGATAGTTCAAAAAAACTTTGATTAAGTGCTAAAATCATAGCTGATGTTATTTCTCTTGTAAATATTTCTTCACTATATAATACATTATTACTATCTAGTGGTTTTAATTCATAATACCAATTTGCTGCTATTTCAAATATTTGAATTGTATCATTATTTACAATATTATCTTTTCTATGAAAGTTAAATGCTATAGTATCTATATAATCATTAATTTTTTTTCCAATATTATTATAAAGATTAGGAAAGTTATAATCATCATGTATATTTATTTTTAATAAATATTTAAATATCTCAATTACTTTTGTATTAAGATTTATATATGGAATTTCAAAATAAAATTTTTGAAATAATTCTATATTATTATTAAATGTATTAATACTATTATCGTTTGATATAAGTTTAAATATTTTATCAATTTGTTGCATTTAATCCTCCTAAAATATATGGATTATCTATAGTACCATTACCACTAGAAATATTTATAGTATCTTTTAAATATAATGTAGGTCTAATATATCTAATTGAAGATATAGAGTCTTCATATAAATTATTATTATTTATTGAGTATATTGTTAAATTATCAATATTACTAGGATTAGATAAAAATATATTATCTAAATCATATATATATGGTTCATTAATAGAAGGTATTCCTACATAATTAATTATTTTAGTTTTATAACTATCTGTATAATTAGTATTATCTTTATAATATATTCCAGTATAAAAATATCCTTTAATTAAGTATTCTTTATTAGATAAATTTTTTAAATATGAAGTATTTAAATATGTAATAAGTTTACTAGTATCTATTTGATTAGTTTTATCATCAAAGAAGTATTCAATATTTTTGTTATTAATTTTTATATAATCTGTATTTATTATTTTAATACTATTATTTCTATTATACATTATTTTCCATATTTCATTATTATATGATATATATTCTCCTTGTAGAGTATCTTTTAATGTTTTTATATTTCTTTCTTCTATAATATATGGATTATCTATAGTACCATTACCATCAATTAGTTCTATATTACTTTTTAAAGTTATTATTGGTCTTATACCATGTTTTATATTATTATTTGAATAACTTATTAATCCATCTTCACTTATATACCATGAGTTATTATCATCGTATATATTAGATGTCCAAAAATTAGTACCATTATTTAAATAACTTTTATTACCACCAATTTTTATATAATCATCTATACTTAGTTGTCCAACTATATAATCATTATTATTATCATTACATGATGAATTATCTATGTTATCAAATTTATCTATACATTGTGTAGTATTATTTAATAATTCATAATTAATAGTAAATTCATTATTATTATTTAACCAATGTAATGATGTATTATTTGGTAAATATGTTAATGTTTCATCTAATATTAATACTAATTCATTATTACTATTTATTTTTATTATTCTCCATAAATAACCTTGATATTTTAAATAATTATTATTTACTTTACCTATAAATATATATTCATCATTATATTTATTTAATGGATTATTAGTATCATATTTACTAATACTATTTATTAATCTATCAGTAATATATGTATCATCTATTATTTTAGTTGATATTTTATAAGCATTATATACTCTAAAACTAAAATAAGATACAAAACATATAATAAAAACTAAACTTATAATATTAAATTTTTTCTCTTTCATATATTCACCTTACTACTTTAAACATTATATCAAAATTATATTTATTCTACAATTTATTTATTGTAAATAATCTGATCATTATGATATACTTATTATGCGAGGCTATGATAATATGAAGTTGGATTTAACTAAATTAAAAGATAATATAAAACTTATTATTATATGTATACCAATAGTTGTTTTATTGATTTTTGTAGATAATAAAAAAATTAGTACTAATTTTACAAGAAGTATAAATAAAGATATATCAAAAGGTAGATTAGTTATAAATGAAGTAATGACATCTAATAAGGGTGTATATGTTGATAGTGAAGGTAAAGCATATGATTGGGTTGAATTATATAATGGTACCGATAGTGATATTAATTTAAAAAATTATGGATTAAGTGATACTAGTGAAGAAAAAGTAAAATGGTTATTTCCTAATGTTACTATAAAATCTAAAGAATATTTGATAATTAATTTATCTGAAATAGAACAAGAGGGGTTATATGCTTCATTTAAATTAAGAAAGTCTGGTGGAGAAAGATTAACTCTTAGATCATCTAGTGGAGATATAATAGATAGTGTAAAGACTTTAAATATTCCAAAAAATAATTCTATGATAAGAGATGATGATGGAGAATGGAGTATTACAGATGAAATAACTCCTGGATATGAAAATAGTGAAAATGGTAGAAAAGAATATATTGAGTCTTTAAATGGTGATGATGATTCTCTTATTATTACAGAAGTATTACCAAATAATAAAGGTAATTATATTGTTGATAATAAATTACCTAGTTATATAGAAGTTACTAATAATTCAGAAGAAATAATTAATTTAAAAGATTATTATATATCAAATGATATAAAGAAACCTTTTTTATGTAGATTACCTGATAAAGAGTTAAAACCTAACGAAGTATATTTAATGTATGCTGATGATACTGATGAAGATAATCATTTACCTTTTGAATTAGATAAGAAAAAAGGTAATTTATATTTATCAAAAAAGGGTAAGATAATTAATAATATAGAATATAATGATCTTGATAATGGTACGGCACTTATATATACTGATAAAGAGTATATAGAAAGTTCTGATATTTCACCTGGTTTTTTAAATGATATGAGTGGTAAAGAACAATATCATAAATCATTAAAATTACCTAAAGAATTAATAATTAATGAGGTAATGAATACTAATACAGAGTATTTATCACAAAATGGTGGTAAGTATTATGATTGGATAGAATTATATAATAATACTGGAAAAAAAGTTAATTTAAAAAATTATAGTTTAACTAAAGATAAGGGAGATTATTCACAATCTTTACCTGATATTACTTTAGATAAAAATGAATATATAGTATTAATGGCATCAGGTAATAGTAGTTTAAGTAATTCAGATTATAAACATATAGATTTTAAATTATCTAATTATGAAGGATTATATTTATATCATGGTAATAAACTTATTGATTCAATGTATATATATAATATTCCTAAAAATTATAGTTATGGAAGAGGGAAACAAGGTGGATATTATTTTTATAGTGATCCAACACCTAATAAAATAAATGATAAAAGTGGAGTAATAGAAGTTAGCTATGCTCCAATTTTTAGTAAAGAAAGAGGAGCATATAATAATGTTGATACTTTAGAAATAGAACTTAAAGGTAATGGAAAGATATATTATACTTTAGACGGTAGTGAACCTAATAGAGATTCTACTTTATATACTAAGCCAATAAAGATAGATGAAACAAGTACTATTAAAGCTATTAATTATGCTGAAAAATCAGTACCAAGTGAAGTAGTTACTAATACATATATTATAAATGAGAATCATACTATACCAGTATTATCAATTACTATAAAAGAAAATTCTTTTAATAGATTAAATTATAGTCCTAATAGTGATATAACTGAAGAAGCTCATGTTCAATTGTTAGATGGTGATAATTCATTTAGTATTGATTGTGGTATGAAAGTATTTGGTGGCGAAAGTAGAAGTTTACCTAAAAAAAGTTATGCACTTAAATTTAAAAAAGAGTATGGTGGTGTTTTAAAAAGTAAAGTATTTTCTAATAGAGATGCATATGAGTATAAAACATTAGTATTAAGAAGTGGTTCACAAGATATGACTGGTTCTATGTTTAAAGATGAATTAGTATCTTCTATAATAGATGATTATGGTACTATAGATGTACAAGCTAATAAACCAGTTATTTTATATGTAAATAATAAATATCATGGTATATATTATATTAGAGAGAAAATAGATGAAGATTTTATTACTAATCATTATAATGTTGATAATGGTAAAACTAATATAGTTAGAATTGATTATGATGTAACAACTGGTAGTAATAAACCTTTAATGGACTTAGTACAATATACAAATACTCATAATATGAAAGATGATAAAGTATATGAAGAAGTAACTAAAAAACTTGATATAGATAATTATATAGATCTTTGGATAGCACAGTTATATTCTAATGATTATGATATAAGAAATGTTAGATTTTTTAATAATCCAGATATAGATGGTGGAAAAATTAAAATGATTGGTTATGATTTTGATTTTGCTTTTGAACAATATCCAGATAATTATTTTATATGGATGACAGAACCATCAGGAATGGGATATTTTAAAATTAATAATTCATTATTAATTAATTTATTTAAGAATGATAAATTTAAAACTAGATTTATTGAAAGATTAGGATATAGTCTAAAGAATATTTATACTTATGAACATGTTATGAATAATTATAAAAAATATTATAATATTATAGAAAAAGAGATTAAAAGAGACCATGAAAGATGGCATATAAGTTATGATAGTTGGAAATTAAAATGTATATATATTTCAACGTTTTTAAGTGATAGAAATAGGTTAATAAAAAATCAAGCTAAACAGTTTTTTAATTTATCTGAAGAAGATATGAAGAAATATTTTGATTAGAAATAAAATATTTTTATAGTATTAAAATTTTTGATTAAATATTATTTTATGTGGTATTATCATAATAAGGAGGAGAATAATATGAAAAAAATAAGTTTATTTATAATTGGATTATTATTTTTATTCCCAATTGGAGTATACGCTGCAGATGATCCTAATGTAGATACAGTTAGTGCTAATGTAGATGGTACAACTATTAATTATAGTGGTACTACAGTAAATGGTTCTACAGCAGTTGTATGTAAATTATATGATAGTAATAACGAAGAATTAAAAACATATTCTACAGCAGTAAGTAATGATAGTTTTAGTGGTTCTTTTCAAGTTACTTCTAATGGTGATTATACAGTAACATGTGCTAATTACGAAGGTGGAGAAAAGAAAAGTGCTACTGCAACTGTAACTGATTCAACTAATAATGATTCAAATAGTAATTCAAATAATAGTAATTCAAATAGTAGTTCAAACAGTAATAAAAATAATTCAGAAAATCCTAAAACTTTAGATAATATAAGTTTATTTGTAGTACTATTTAGTATGTCTGCTTTATTAGTTGTAGGTTTATTATTAGCTAAAAAGAAATATAATAACTAAGGATGATTAAATCATCCTTTTTTTTCTTTTTATGATGAAAAATGGTTTTAAATTTGGTAAAATATATTGGAGGGTGATAGTACTATGAATGATAACTTAAAAAAACTTATAAATAATATTAATTTGGAAGATAAATACTATCCCTTTTTTGATGATTCAAAATTAAAAAGAATAATTAGTAATAAAGAAAAAACTAATTATACTTTTATAATAGAAATACCAAATACTTTACCTGTTGATTTGTATCAACATTTTACTAAATTAGTAAAAGATAAATATTCGGATATAGAAAAAGTTATTGTTGTATTTGATGTAGTAAATCAAGATAATGATTTAGTTAAAGAATATTTTAAATATTTAATGCAGAAAGCTGCAGTTAAATGTCCAGTACTTTCTACTTTTATAGATAATAATGTATATATAGATAATAAGTTATTAGTTATTGAAGTAGATAATATTGCAGAACAAAATAAATTACTAAGTATAGAAAAAACTATAGTATTAAACTTTAAGAGAATGGGATATGATATTACTGGAATATTAACTAAAATTGTTGAACATGAATCAATTATTGAAGAAATTGATAGTATAGAAATACCTAAAGAAAGACTTATTAAAGTAGAGGAAACTCCTGTAGAAGATAAAAAAGATTTTTTTAAAAAGAATTTTACTCCTAAAAGAATAGAAACAGAAGATCATCCTGATGCTGTATTAGGTAGAATAATTGATACTTATCCTTCAAGATTAGATAGTATTACTGGACCTACTAATGGTGTTACTATAGAAGGAGAATTATTTGGTATAGATATTAGAGAAACTAAAACTGATTTAGTTATATATACTCTTAAAATAACTGATTATACTGATAGTATATATGGAAAAATATTTGTAAATGGTGAAGAAGAAAGTAAAAGAATATCTAAATTACTTAAATGTGGTAATTGGTATAAATTTAGAGGTAATGTAAAAGAAGATAAGTATTCTGGTGAAGAAGTATTAAGTTTAATAGATATTAATAAAACTGAGCATGAAGTAGAAAAAATAATAGATGATGCTCCAATAAAAAGAGTAGAATTACATGCTCATACTATGATGAGTCAAATGGATGGATTAACTAGATTAGACTTAGGTAAACATACATGTGAATTAGTATCACGTTGTATAGATATGGGTTATAAGGGAGTAGCAATTACTGATCATAATGGTTGTCAGGCATTTCCTATAGCGTTTCAAATTATAACTGGTCATAATAAAGGTATTATTAAAAAATTAAAAGCTAGTAAAGAAGAATTAGATAATAAACTTAATGATGATAGTTGTGAAGAACCAAAAGAAGAATTACAAAAACAATTAGATGAAGTAAATAATAAATTAAAAAATCCTCCAATATTTAAAGGATTGTATGGTACAGAACTTACATTAGTAGATGATACTGTTAATATTGTAGTTAGAACTTGTGATTTAGATTTAAAAACATCTACATATGTAGTATTTGATACAGAAACTACTGGTTTTAATGCTGGTGGTGGAGATCAGATGATTGAAATAGGTGCGGTTAAAATATGTGAAGGAAATATTGTAGATAGATTTGATGAATTAATTGATCCTAAAAGACCAATACCAAAAAAAATTACTGATTTAACATGTATAACTGATGAAATGGTTAAGGGTAAAGATGATGAAGAAACTGTTACTAAGAGATTCTTAGAATGGGCAGGAGATCTTCCTATGGTTGCTCATAATGCTAAATTCGATATTTCATTTATAGAAATGTCTATGAAGAAATATAATTTAGGTGAATTTAAAAATACAGTAATAGATACACTAGAGTTATCTCGTACATTAGATCAAGGTTATGCTAGACATAGTTTATCAGCATTAGTTAAAAGATATAATGTACCATGGGAAGAAGATGCACATCATAGAGCTGATTATGATGCTGAAGGTACAGCATATGTATTTGCTAAAATGTTACAAAAGTTAGAACAACAAAATTATAATAAAATATCTGATTTAGATAGATTAATATCTAAAGATGAAATACATAAATTTGGTAGAACATATCATTTTAATGCTATAGCACTTAATAAAGTAGGTTTAAAGAATTTATTTAAAATAATTTCATTAGCTAATACTGTATATTTGTATAAAACACCTAGAATACTTAGAAGTAAATTAAATGAATTAAGAGAAGGGTTATTAATAGGTAGTGGGTGTTATGAGTCTGAAGTATTTTTACAAGCACGTAGTAAAGAAGGACAAGAATTAACTAATATAATTAATTTCTATGATTATGTAGAAGTACAACCTCCTGAGGTATATGGTCATTTAATACAAACTAGTGATTTTAGTGGTGAAGCAGAATTAGAAAATCATATCAGAAAAGTTGTAGAAGCTACTAAAGAAGCTGGAAAAATTATAGTAGCAACAGGAGATGTACATCATTTTGAACGTGGAGATAAAATATTTAGAGAGATAATAGTAAATCAAAAAGTACCTGGTGGTGGAAGGCATCCACTTGCTAAAAATAATATTACTGATATTCCTTCACAACACTATAGAACTACTAGAGAAATGCTTAGTGATTTTGAATTCTTAGGTGATGATTTAGCATATGAAATAGTGGTTACTAATACTAATAAAGTATTAGATATGACTGAAGAGATAGAAGTAATAATAGATACTGGTGGTACTCCATTTTCTCCTAGAGTAAAAAGTGATGATGGTAATAGTTACTTGGATTGTCCAAAAGTAGTTACTGATTTAGTATATGATAAAGCTGCATCTTGGTATGGAGATGAATTACCTCGTAATATTGAAGAACGTATAGCAAAAGAATTATATGGTGATGTAGTATTTAATTGTTGGAAAACTATTATATCAGAAGAACATAGTGATTATGATGAACATCAAGTAGAAGAAGAAGCATTTACTAAATTACATAGTACTTTAGTAAAAGGTAAAACAGAAGTAATTGATTTTTTAAAAAATTATTTTACTAATCATTGGAATGAAGAAGATGGAGAACTTAATGATGAAGTACTTGATAAGAAAGTAAAGAAAGAATTAGGTGGTATTATAGGTGGTGGATTTGATCCTATATACTTAATAGCACAACGTTTAGTTAAACATTCAAATGATGATGGATATTTAGTTGGATCACGTGGTTCTGTTGGATCTAGTTTTGTAGCAACTATGATGGGTATTACAGAAGTTAATCCATTACCTGCTCATTATCGTTGTACTGAGTGTAGAGTTAGTGAGTTTAAAGATTCTTTTGGAAATGAATTAGGTGCTACATATTCAAGTGGGTTTGATTTACCAGATAAACCTTGTCCTATATGTGGAAAAAATATGTATAAAGATGGTCAAGATATGCCATTTGCTACATTCTTAGGATTTAATGCAGATAAAGTACCTGATATAGATCTTAACTTCTCAGATTTAAATCAAGCTAGTGCTCATGAATATACAAAGGTATTATTTGGTGTAGATAATGTATATAGAGCAGGTACTATAGGTACAGTAGCAGAAAAGACTGCTTTTGGTTTTGTTAAAGGATATTGTGAAGATCATAATAAAGTTATGAGAAGTGCTGAAATAGAACGTTTAGCTGCAGGTTGTACTGGAGTTAAAAGAACTACAGGACAACATCCAGGTGGTATAGTAGTTGTACCTGATTATATGGATGTCTCAGATTTTACACCATTTCAATTTCCAGCAGATGATCCTAATAGTGCTTGGAGAACTACACATTTCGATTATCACTCTATTGAAGCTGATTTATTAAAACTAGATATATTAGGTCATTCAGATCCTACTCAGTTACGTATGATACAAGATTTAACAGGTACTGATATATTAAAAGTACCATTAGATGATAAAGATACTATGAGTATATTTACATCTACTAAAGCACTAGGAGTAACTAATGAACAAATAATGTGTAAAACTGGTACACTTGGTATACCAGAATTTGGGACTCCATTTACTATAGGAATGGTAGAAGATACTAAACCTAAAACTTTTGCAGAGTTAATTAAAATATCAGGTTTATCACATGGTACTGATGTTTGGTTAGGTAATGCACAAGAATTAATTAGAAATAATGTAGTACCTTTTTCTCAAGTTATAGGGTGTCGTGATGATATAATGGTATATTTAATGTATCATGGTGTTAAACCTATAAAAGCTTTTAAAATAATGGAATTTGTACGTAAGGGTAGAGCTAGTAAAGATCCTGATACATGGGCTACTCATAAACAAACTATGGAAGAAGCTGGTATAGAAAAATGGTTTATAGATTCATGTGGAAAAATAAAATACATGTTCCCTAAAGCACACGCTGCAGCATATGTTATAAGTGCATTTAGAATAGCATGGTATAAAGTACATATGCCTGTATATTTTTATGCATCATGGTTAACTAGTAAAGCTACTGATGTAGATGTTGAAACAATGATAAAAGGGTATAGTGCTATTAAAAATAGAATATTAGAAATACAAGAAAAGGGATATGAAGCAACTAATAAAGAGAATGGTCAATTAGAAAGTTTAAAAGTATGTTTAGAAGCATCAGCACGTGGTATTAAGTTTTTACCTGTTGATTTACAAAATAGTCCTGCTACAGTATGGGGAGTTAAAGATGATACTAGTATTTATCCTCCATTTTCTGCAATAGAAGGACTAGGTGATACAGTCGCTAAAAACATAGTAGAAGAAAGAGAAAAAACACCTTTCTTAAGTATTGAAAATTGTCAAAAACGTGCTAAAATATCAGGTACATTAATAGATAAAATGAGAACAATGGGTATATTTGATGGTATGGAAGAATCTAATCAAATAAGTTTATTTTAAAAAAAGAAACTAATTAAATAGTTTCTTTTTCTTATATATTTTTATGTATATATATAATAATATTTGACCTATAATAGATGGTATAATTGATAAATATAATGTTCTTGGAATATATTTTATTACTATTTTATGCTCACCTTTATCTAATTTTGTACCTAAGAAAGTACCTAATACTTTAGTCTTATTTACTTTTTTACCATCAACGTATATATATAAATCTTTATCATAAGGTATTGATGTAAATAATATATTATTATCATCTACAGTTATATTTCCTTCAATACTATTATTTTTTATTTTATTAATTTCTAATTGATTATTCTTTAGTATATCAATACTTTTTTTATAATTATTATCATTAATATAATATATATATATTCCTTCAATATCTTCTAAAGTACCATCATTACAATCTATATTAATACTTATTTTATCATTTTTATTATATATATTATTTATATGATACATAAATGTACCATTTCTATTATCTAATAATTCATTATCTAAATAAACTTTTAAATCATCATATGAATACCAATTATCTAATTTAACTAATAGATAGAAATCTTTATTAGATTTATTATTAAATTTATAATTATAATCATCTATTTTTTTTATATCAATTTTTTCTAATACATTTATTTTTGTCATATCATAATATATATTATTTAAATTTTCTAATCCATTATTATTAAGTTTAGTATCTTTTATTTTTTCATTAACCATATATCCAATATTTAAACTATAATTATTTTTATATATTTTATAGGTATCATCAATAGTAGTTAAATATTCATAATTATTATCATAATTATTAGTTTCAATATAATATTTTATACCTAGTAATGAAGATAGTAAATGATATGAACCATCATATGATATTGTATTTTTAGTATATGAATGATTACCTACATCTAAATTAATAAAGAAATTAACTAAGTCCTTTTTTATTGTTGACATAAAATAATCTATTGAATAATAATTATATGTTATTGAATAATTATCAGATTCACTATTATTATCTTCTATTCTATAAAATAAATTATTATCATTTTCTTTTATGTATTTAATTGTATTTCTTTGTATAGTATTTTCATGAGTAACATCAAAGTTATATCTTTCTAAGTAGTTTATAGAATTTGTTATTAGTTCTACTAATATAATAGATGTAAAAATAGTTTTAGTTATGTTATTATTTATTTGAATCATAAAAATAAGTGTGTAAAAAACTAATATAAGAAGTTTTAAACAATCATATTTATTTAATTGTATTTTAGTAAATGAAATAGATAAAAATAATATTATTATAATTGAAAAAGTAATTATGAAATAATGATATATTTTAAATTCGTTGAAATTATATATACTTCTTAATGATATAAATAATATAAATATAATAAACATAAATGTATATCTACCATTAAAGAAACTTGGTGGTACAAATCCATGCCATATATAATTTAAATAATTACATGATATTGATAGTAAAAATATTAATAGTATTATTCCAGTTAATACTTTTTCTTTAATATTAAATTTTTTATTAATAAAATAAAAGTATATAAGTGGTATAGTAATTATGCTTGAATAAATATAAAAATCATTTTCATTTAATATATCAATATCTTTATAATTACCAAGTATATAATGTTTTATAATACTAATAATATTAAAATTAAATTTAATAGATTCTCCACCTAATAAATAATTATTATGTCTAGAATAAGTATTTATTTCACTAATTACAGGTATAATAACTATACTTGCACAAGCTATTGATAATATATTTATAATAATAAAATGAATATTATTTTTGATTATATTTTTAAATAATATTTTTTCTTTTAATAATAATTTATAATTATAATAAATAAAACTAAATATACATATCATATATGCAAAATAATAATTACAAAATATAATAAGAATTAATGATATTATATATGTTAAATGTTTCTTTTCTTTTATTATTTTATCTATTCCTAAAAGTAATAATGGTAGAAGCATATATATATCTAACCACATAATATGTAGATAATACGCTATAGAATATGATGAAAGTGCATATAAAATTGAAAATATACATAAAAACATCTTTTTTTCTTCTTTAAATTGATATTTAAAGAAGAGATAACAAAAACTACTCGATAAAGATATTTTTAATATAACTAGTACTATTACTAATAAATTAATATCTTTTATAAATATTGATAGAATATTTAATGGTGATGACATGTAATAAAAGAAGGTTCCTAAAAAATTATCTCCTAAACTTAAATTTAAATTATAAATACCTAATTGTCCTGTAAATATTTTTCTTGTCTGCATTAATAATGGTTGATATTCAGAATTTAAATCACTAATTAATATTGTCCCATCAAATATTCCAATAGCGTAAAATATAACTATTGTAATAATTAAAGTTATAAAAAAAGTACATATAGCTCCAACATATTTCTTTAAAAAATTTAACATATAATCACCTATAATAATTTTATCATATTATTATATATATAAATATAATAATATTTGCAAAAAACATAGTTTTGTTATATTATATATTTAGTTAATAATTATGAAAAGGAGTTATTTATGGACGATAGTGATGTTTTAGTTGTTAAAAATAATGATGGAGAAGATATTAAAATAAAAGTAATAGAGGTATTTGAATCTGAACTTGGTGATAAATATTTATATTATGAAATAAATGGTATGGAAGGAAGATTTATTTCTTCAGTAGAATATGATGAAAATGATGATGAATACTATTTAGATGAAGTTTCACAAGAAGAAAAAGAAATGATTGAAAAATCATTAATGATTAATGCTGATGAATTAGGAGGTGAGTAATATGAATTTTAATGAAATGAGACAAGGATTAAATAATCAGCGAAGAGAAAATTCTGAGAATACTGCTCAACAACAACCAGTTCAACCACAACAACCAACTCAACAGCAAGAAGCACAATCAATAAGACAACAATATGATGATTTTATTGTTCAATTAAATGAATTGATAGCTAATAAAGATAAAGATTTGCTTTATATACCAAATGCATGTGAATTGATAAAAAAAGGTACTGAAATTTTACAAAATAAATCGATTAATTATGATGAAATGGATTATTTATTGGATAGATTAAATAAACTACTTTCTTCTATATCTGATAATATCGATAAAGAATTTGAAAAAGAATTAATTGAAGGATTGAATAAAATTAAGAAAAATATGTTTTTAATGGTATCAATTGTAGCGGATTTAATTTTAGCAGGAAAAATGCCGGATGATTTTGCTTCTGTAGATTATATGAAATTTAAAGATAAATATCAAAAATTAAAAAACAAATATGGGGTTGATATTAATGCTTCTATTCAAGTTGAAATAGAAAAAAAGATTGCAAAACTTGATTCGATATTTGTTCAACAACAATCAAATCAACAACAACCAACTCAACAGCAATCAGCACAACCAGAAAGACAACCAATTGAAGTAATGTATTCTCAATTAAGAGAACTAAGTAATGATAGAAAAAAATTAGACGAAGCGTTAAAAGATATCCCAAGTTTTTATTATTTTTTATTAAAAATAATTGATAGTGTACAAAGAACGCCTAATTTAAGTAATAAAGATACAAAAGTAATAATTCAGAGTGTAAATCGATTTGTTGGAATTATATCTAGTAAAATAACAGAAGATGAATTTAAAAAAATATCTGGTAAAATGAATTCTGCTAAAAAAAGATTGTTTATTAATGTATTAGATAGAGCTAATTTGTTATTACAAAGACAAACAGGTCCAACTTTTGATGAATATACAACAATTAAAGGTGAATATGAGCAATTAAAAAATGAATATGAATTTAATCCTTATGATAGTATACATAATGAAATAAGTACAAAATTGGAAGAAATTGAAAAGAAAGTTAAAGAGCAACAAAATGAAAATTCTGCTCGTCCATCACAACCACAACAACCAGTTCAACCGCAACAAGGAGAGCAATCAGTTGATAGGACACAGGAACTAATAAATCAGATAAAACAGATGCAACAACAAATGGAACAAATGCAGCAAAATAATTCATATTTGCAACAAATACTTAGCATGATGTATCAAGAAAAGGCTAGACAAGCCCAAGAAGAAAGAGAAGCTAAAGAACAAGCAAGAAGACAAGCCGAAGAACAAGCAAGAAGACAAGCCGAAGAACGTGCTAGATTGGAAAAAGAAGAGAATGATCGTATGTCTAAGTTAAAGAATAGTATGGAGCAAAATAGAAATGATTTCCAAAAGAAACTGGAATCTTTAAAAAAAGATAAGAATATGTCTATACCAGATTTAATTAATAATGTAATAATTGAAACAATAAATTGGTATATTGCTGATTATGATAGTGAAATATATAGAATATTAGAGAATATTGAAATAGAAAAATTGGGTACAGAGAATAGAGGCTTCTTTAATACAAAGTTTGGAAGTGGAATGAAAGATACTTTTTATTATGATTTTAAGTATGGAAGTGAAATAAAGAAGTTAGCTGAATTAAGTCGTAAAAAGGAAAGAGTAATTGAAATTTCAAATGATTTATCTAAGATACGATTAAGCCTAGGAGCAAAAAAACTTAAGAATGCTCTATTAAAAAAACCTGATAATGAAAAATTGAGAGAAGAATTTGTAGAGAAATTATCATATGTAGTATCTAAATATATAGATAATAAAGTTAAAGAGTCTGTAAAAGCAAAACCTAAAGTTGTTAAAAAATATTCAAGAGAAAAAAGAGAAGATTATCTTGCTAAATTAAGAGCTAAAAAAACGAATATTATTGGATTAACTAGTTCAGAAATTCTTGATATTGATTTTGATTATTCTAAAAGCAAATAATATGTAATAGAAAAGATGATGAGTCTTTTCTTTTTGTATATATCATGTAAACAAATGTAAATATCGTTTATAATTATTGACATTGTTTTTTTTATAAGATAAAGTGATAATAGGAGATGAGTTTATGGAAAATAGTAAGTTGAAAGTTAAAAACTTGGATGGAAAAGAAATTAGTATTGATGTTATTGATATCATAGAGAATCAAGAAAATGGTAAACAATATATTTGTTATTCTATTGATTCATTAGATGATGTATTTGTATCTAGTTTGGAGGAAAATGATAATACATTTTCATTAGGAGAAGTTACTGAAGAAGAAAGGTCTTTGGTTGAAGAATTAATGAATATGAATTTTGAAGGTGAATAATATGAACCAAATTACGAATATTGCAGAATTATATGTTATTTATAATAAAAAAATAGATACTTCAAATTTAGATAATTATGATAAGAAAAATGATTTTATTGCATCTCTAGATTCTATAGTAGCTAAAGAAAAGGAAAAAATATCTCAATTAAAAGAAAAATTAACTCAAATATCTAAATTATTTTCAAGTGACATCTCTGATAAAATGATAAGTTGCATAGATAAATATATGGAACAATTAAATCAATATAATGGATTCTTTAATAACAATGAAGATTTTACTCAAGATGAAATAAAAAAAGTAAATGAATTTGCAGAAGCAATTGATAAAATTGATACTGAATTAGATGAATTGATGAGTCAAAGTTATACAGATTTTTCAAATGTTATTTTGGAAAGTTTAAAATCTGGGAGAGTAAAACCAGATGAGTTAAATCAATTAGTATCTGTATTAAGTCTTGAAGATAATCAAAAAGATGCAATGTTACAGGCGTTAACTAATTATAAAAAGACTGAGCAACCAGCCATAAAAGAAGAAGAGGGAAAAGAAATTGATGTTGAGTATGTAGCAGGAAATGATTATCATAATAGTGTTCAAGATGTAAAAAAACAAGATAGAATATCGGAATTAGATATGTTAATTGAGGAGTTTAATTCTAAAGGTAGTCTTTCATTTACTGAAGCAATTAAATTATATAGTTTAGTTGAAGAAAGAGAAGAACTTAGAAAAAGTTCTTATGCTAAAAAGGATATAGTATCTAATTTAAGAGAAAAACAAATGAGTTCGTTGGATAGTAAAATATCTAGTTATGGAGAACAAATTAATGAAGAAGCAAAGAAGCAAGAACAAATGAAGAGTAAATTATTTAAGTATGTATCTAACGTGAAAATAGGTATGTTACAAGGAAAAATGAATTCTTTACAAAAAAAATTTGGAAGTGTAAAAAGTGCTCAAGCAGCAGCGGCAATACATGCATATGATGCACAAAATCGTATGATTTCTTTTAAAGTAAAATTAGCAACAGCAAAAAAAGTAGTATTAGACACTGCTAAAATGGTAAAAACTGAATTTAATAATATAAAAGCTGATTTTTCTAAATTTGTTTCTAGAAAAAGCAGAGTTCAAGATATGGAAAATGGAAATGTTATTATTACAGGTCAACCAAGAACAATTGATTTAAGATTACCTGAGCAACAATTATCATCAAGTACAGTAGCGTTATAATTATTTATGCAAAAAAAAGATGTTTTTGAAACATCTTTTTTTATGCAGATTGTCTATCTAATTTTGTTAATGTTCTTTTTTCTCTTGCACTAATACGAGCTTTAGTACCATCTTCTAATGTAACAGTAACTAAATTTACTTTTTGCATATGTTTAGTAGCACGACAAGAATGTGATCTTCTGTTTCCAGAAAGTGGTTTTTTACTTGTTATTTTTTTTGCCATAATGTGTACCTCCTTTAAAGTTTTTTCTCCCTATGCCCTATGATTTTAACATATTACTAAGTTATTGTCAAATGTTTATTGTTTTAAAATTAGTAAAAATATAGTAAAATAATTACATGGAGGGATTGTAATGAAATATGTACCACTTTATATTAAAACAGATAATTCTTTACAAGAATCATTAATTAAAATAGAAGAATTAATAAAAAAAGCTAAACAATATAATATTACAGCCCTTACTATTACTGATAATAATATGTATGGAGTAATGGACTTTTATAAAAAGTGTAAAAAAAATGATATAAAGCCTATTGTAGGTTTAGAAGTAACATATAAAGATAATATAATAGTTTTATATTGTATAAATTATAAAGGTTATCAAAACTTAATTAAATTAACTACAATTATATCAGAACAAGATATTGATATTAAAGATTTAGAAAAGTATTCTAGTGATTTAATATGTATAGTCCCATATCAATCATTAAATATATATAATGATATAAGAGGTTTATATACATATATATATAAATCTTATAAAAATATAGAAGAATATAATAATATGAGTGGTAATTTAATATATATGAATGAAACTATATATTTAAATAAAGAGGATAGTAAGTATATTAATTATTGGGATTCTATTAAGAATGGAACAACAATAGATATATCTAATAATGATAAATTAAATAATTATTTAATGACTTATGATGAAGTAAAAGAATTATTTAATTTAGATAATAATGAATATATATATAATTTATGTAATTTAGATATACCTTTTAATCAAAACTTAATGCCTATATATAATAATCCCGATAATGTAGATAGTTATACTTATTTAAAAAGAATATGTATAAATGGTATGAAAAATAGATTTGGTAGTACTATTAATTCAAAGTATCAAGAAAGATTAAAATATGAATTAGATGTAATTAATAAAATGGGTTTTTGTGATTACTTCTTAATAGTATATGATATTATTAAGTATGCTAAAGATAATAATATAATAGTTGGTCCTGGTAGGGGTAGTGCGGTTGGATCTTTAGTTGCATATTGTCTTAATATTACTGATATAGATCCATTAAAATATGATTTAATATTTGAAAGATTTTTAAATATAGAACGTATTAGTATGCCTGATATAGATATAGATTTCGAGAATACTAAAAGAGAAGAAATGATAGAGTATTGTATAAGTAAGTATGGTGAAAAATCAGTAGCGCCTATTATAGCATTTTCTACTATGGGAGCTAGACAAGTAGTAAGAGATATAGGTAGAGCTATGGATATAGATTTATCTATAGTAGATGGTTTATGTAAATTAATGGATGCTAAATTAAGTTTAAAAGATAATTATTTAAATGATAAAGTTAAGACTTATATAAGTAGATATGATAATTTAGATAAATTATATAAAATAGCATATAAATTTGAAGGATTAAAAAGACAAGTAACTATACATGCTGCTGGTATAGTATTATCTAGATATGATCTAGATGAAATAATACCTCTTGATAGAAAGCATGCTAATTTTTATACTAGTGGATATGATATGACTTATTTAGAAGAAATAGGTTTATTAAAAATAGATTTTTTAGCAATTAAGAATTTAACTATGATACATAATATTATTGACGATATAAATAATAAATATAATACTAGTTTAACTTTTGATACAATACCTTTTAATGATACTAAAGCATTAAAAATATTTGAAAGAGCTGATACTTTAGGTATATTTCAATTTGAATCAGATGGTATGATAGATTTTTTAAGAAAGTTAAAACCTAATACTTTTAATGATATATGTGCTGCTATAGCGCTTTATAGACCAGGTCCTATGAATAGTATTCCTTCTTATATAAGACGTAAAAAGAAAGAAGAAAAAATAGATTATATAGATGATAGATTAAAACCTGTTCTTTCATCTACATATGGAATAATGACATATCAAGAACAAATTATGCAGATATCTACTATTATGGCAGATTATACATTAAAAGAAGCTGATATACTTAGAAAGGCTATGAGTAAAAAGAAAAAAGAATTATTACTTAGTGAAGAGAAGAAATTTAAAGAACGTAGTTTAAAAAATGGATATAGTGAAAGTGTAGTTAATAAAGTTTATTCTATGATGCTTAAGTTTGCTGAGTATGGATTTAATAAATCACATTCAGTTGGATATTCTTTAGTAGCATATCGTATGGCTTATTTAAAAGCTCATTATCCTAAAATATTTATATCAGATATATTATCTTATATTATGAGTGATGATAATAAGTGTAAAAAGTATATATATGAGTGTAAGAAAAATAATATAGATATATTAAAACCAGATATTAATTTAAGTTATGATAAATATGTAGAAGAAGATAATGGTATTAGATATCCTTTAAGTAGTATTAAAGGAGTAGGTATTACTGTATCAAATATTATTATAGAAGAAAGAAATAATAATGGTTTATTTAATAATATATTTGATTTTATTAAAAGATGTTATGGTAAAGCAGTAAATAAAAAAGTAATAGAAAATTTAATATATTCTGATACATTTAGTAGTTTTGAATATAATAAGGCTACATTAATTAATAATTTAGACGCTATTATTAATTACGGAGAATTAATAAAAGATTTAAATGAAGAATTTGTACTTAGACCAGAAATAATTATTTATGATGAATATGAAGATAAATTTATAATGGAAAAAGAATTAGAATTATTTGGATTATATTTAAGTAATCATCCGATTACTAAATATAAATCAAAATATTCTAATATAGTACCATTATCTAATGTTAGTTTATATTTTGATAAAAAGATAAATACTTTAGTATATGTAGATAATATAAAAGAAATTAATACTAAAAAAGGAGATAAGATGGCATTTATAACTGGTAGTGATGAGATAACTAGTATTGATTTAATATTATTTCCTAATATTTATAAAATAAATTTTGATATAGAAAAAGGGAATATTTTATATGTACGTGCTAAAGTAGAAAGAAGATTTGATAAGTATCAATTAGTATGTGATAGTGTACATAGATTATAAAGAAGAATTATGTAAATATTTGTTGTGACAAAAAGACTTTCATTTTTTTGTAAAATGTGTTAATATAAATTATAGTTATAGTAAAGCTAGGAGGAAATAAAATGGGTTTTATAAAAAGTATATTTGATGGAGATAGTCAAACTGAGGTAGTTAAAGAAGAAGAAAATCAATTTTATGAAGGCGAAGTAAAAGAAACTGTTGTAGATACTGGTACTAAGACAATACTTTTAGAACCTAGAGCATTTTCGGAATCACAACAAATAGCTGATCATTTAAAAAAAGGAAATACTGTTGTTATTAATTTAAGAAGAGTTACATCAGATCAAGCTAAAAGAATAATTGATTTTGTTAGTGGTGCTGTATATGCATTAAAAGGTCATATCGAGAAAATAGGTAGCGGTATATTTTTGTGTGCTCCAAGTAATGTAAATATACAAGGTAAAATTACTTCAGATAAAGAATCTAAAGAAGTGTATAATAATGATGATATTGAAGCAGATTTAATGTAGGGCTTGAAATTAAATATAATATGTGCTAGAATATTAGCCGTATCGAGGTGAACGTATGGATAAGTTTAATAGTGCACTTCGCGGATATGATAAAACAGAAGTAAATGATTTCATTGATAAAATTATTTCTCGTGTTGAGGGAATGGTAAGTGAATTATCTGAAAAAGATAAAGAAATAGAAGATTATAGAAGTAAATTAGTTGAGAAAGAAGAACTAATTAGAAAATTATCTTCTAGAATAAAAAAATTTGAAGAAGAAGAATCACTTACTAGAGAGTTTGTTTTTGATGATACAAGTGAAAGAGCAAAAATAGAAGCAAAACAATTACTTGATGATGCAAAGATTAAGAGTAGAAAAATTATTGAGGATGCTGAAGATCAAGCAGATTTGATTATTAGGGAATGTTTGATGGAAGCTAGTAAGAGTGAAATAAGAATTAATAATTTAAAAGATGAAATTGAAAGATTAAAGCAGAAGAAAGAGATGTTATATTACAAATAATTTAAAGAGAGTCTATGTTAGGTGTAAATAGATAATTATGTAATATATGTATCACTCTGGATGTGTATATACCGGTTACGCGTTATAGTATCAAGATAATACAAGTATTATGAAATAGGGTGGTACCACGATGTTATTCGTCCCTATAACATAATACTTTTTTATTTGAGTATGAATTAATGTGCATAAAGTTATGCACACTATTATTAATAATTGAGGAGGGTTAATATGATATTTGAAGAATTATCAAAAGAAAAAAATAGTGTTGTTGAAAAAGAAGTGTTAAAGACATGGAAGAAGAATAATATATTTAAAAAGTCTATAGAGAATAGAGAAAATAATAAGACTTGGGTATTTTATGATGGACCAGCTACTGCTAATGGTAAACCTGGTATACATCATATGGTAGCTAAAGAGTTAAAAGATGTATTCTGTAGATATAAAACTATGAGAGGGTATAAAGTACTTAGAAAAGTAGGTTGGGATACACATGGTTTACCTGTTGAAGTACAAGTAGAAAAACAATTAGGATTTAGTGGTAAAAAAGATATTGAAGAATATGGTATAGAGAAATTTAATCAAAAATGTAGAGAGAGTGTATGGGAAAATGAAGCTGCATTTAGGGATTTAACTGATAAGATGGGACAATTTATAGATATAGATAATCCATATATTACTTATGATAATAATTATATAGAAACTGAATGGTGGATATTAAAGAAATATTTTGATGAAGGGTTACTATATAATGGATTTAAAGTAACTCCATATTGTCCTAGATGTGGTACTAGTTTATCTTCTCATGAAGTAGCACAAGAATATAAAGAGATAAGTGTTAATACTATTACAGTACCATTTAAAGTAAAAAATGAAGAAGATACTTATATATTAGTATGGACTACTACACCATGGACATTACTTGCTAATGTAGCAGCATGTGTTAATCCTAAGTTTAAATATATTAAGGCTGAATTAGATGGTAAGAAATATATAGTTTGTAAAGATTTAGCTGATAAAGTATTAGGTGAAGGATATACTGTATTAGAAAAATATAAAGGTACTGATTTAGAGGGATTAGAATATGAACAGTTTATACCTGAACTTAGTGTAGATAAAAAAGCGTTCTATGTAACAGTAGATGAATATGTAACTAAAGAAGATGGTACTGGTATAGTACATATAGCACCTGCTTTTGGTGAAGATGATAATAATGTAGGTATGAAATATGATTTACCTGTACTTAATCCAGTAGGACCTGATGGTAAATATTTAGAAGGACCATGGAAGGGTAGATTAGTAGTAGATCCTGAATTAGAAGTAGATATTATAAAATATTTAGCTAAGGATAATAAGATATTTAAGAAACAAAAGATAATACATAATTATCCACATTGTTGGAGATGTAAATCACCACTATTATATTATGCTAAACCTAGTTGGTATATAAAAACTACAGCATATAAAGATAAAATTATAAATGCTAATAAAAAGATTAAATGGCATCCAGATTATGTAGGAGAAAAAAGATTTGCTAATTGGTTAGATAATATGGTAGATTGGGGTATATCTAGAAATAGATATTGGGGTACTCCAATACCTATTTGGACATGTAATTGTGGTCATATAGAATGTATAGGTTCAAGAGAAGAATTAGTAAAAAAATCTATTGAAAAAATAAATAAGAATATAGAATTACATAGACCATATGTAGATGATATACATATTAAGTGTCCAAAATGTAAAGAGAAAATGAATAGAATTACTGATGTACTTGATTGTTGGTTTGATAGTGGTGCTATGCCATTTGCTCAATATCATTATCCATTTGAAAATAAAGAATTATTTGAATCTCAATTTCCAGCTGATTTTATAGCTGAAGGGGTAGATCAAACTAGAGGATGGTTCTATACATTATTATGTATATCTACATTTGTAATGGCTAACTAATCCTATAAAAATGTATTAGTAAATTATTTATTATTAGATACATCTGGAAAGAAAATGCATAAGAGTAGAGGTAATGCTATT
>JAEEGL010988084.1_pt1 | contig 25916 bp, 19 predicted proteins | sample 9134231 | NCBI WGS metagenome assembly JAEEGL01 (sample SAMN16246548, study PRJNA631951) | gut metagenome | biome: gut microbiome; feature: rumen; material: fiber-attached | host: Bos | place: Iran: Karaj | collected 2018-10 | reverse complement strand
ATTCCTTATAGTCGGAACTGCTCTTCTTCTTATCCAATGAATCTCCGTTCGTGCGGTAAATGATCGTGTTTTCATATCCGCTGCCGCATGTCACGCTGAAATCATAAAGGCCGGATACTTCTGGCGTAAATGTCGCGTAGGCGTGATTGTCCCTCATCTTGGTAAGTGTATTCTCGCCGAGGTCGAGTTTCTGGTCGATCGGTGCGACAAAGAAGGTAATATGATCCGTCCCTGTGTCGTTATAAGGAGCAAGCATCACCGGCTGGTTTTTCTCCAGATAGAGTGCGTGTGCATATTGAGACACATAGCTGTCCAGGTATGTTCTCGTGTTCAGGAAACTGTTCACGACATCCGCATAGAAGAAGTAATAGCCTTCCTGATCCGCCGTGAAAGGATAGTATACGGTCTCATATTCACCGACGGGAACCACGTTCTCTCCGGCCTCGTAATCCGACATCTTTTCGATTACGACCGGGAAGCTCTTCGTCCAGGTCTCATCCGTATAGACTCTCAGTTTCATGTAATATGTCTGTCCGGCACGGAGGACCGCACGCATCAGGAAGTTCTCTCCACTCGCCCCTGCGATGGCAGACTCATTCACACCATCTTCCGTGTAGATGGTGATCTCGGTATTGTAGTCCCCCTCAGAATAGATCGCATACACACCGTTCTCAGAAGGGGTAAAGCTATACCAGGTCTGATTCCTATCATTCCCGGCACGCACATTGTTCCGTCCGTAATCAATTTCGGTCACTTTAGTGGATATATTCAGATACACCGCGTCGAAGAAATAGCTGTACCCGTTGGTGAGTGAAAGACGTAAGTCATAAGTCACCCCCTCCGTTAGATAGGCGGCCACCTGCTGGTTGGCACCGGTGGAAGAAATAAACCACGTGTTCACGCTTCTTTCGCCCTCATATACAGAGAAATACACGTATGGAGTATAGTATGCTAACGATGCGGTCATCACAGAGAAGAAGTACACCTTGCTCTCTTCAACCGTGAAGGAAAGATGCCGCTCTCCGGAATCATTCCGCTGCAGGAAAAAGTTATTGCCTACTTCCGGCTGCTCCATCGACTTAAAGATGAATAGAGTAAATTTGCTGTCGTAGTTGTATTCGTAGTCGTAGGCAGTTGCGTTGATCACGAAGATGTACGTCTTTCCTGCCTGAAGCTGCAGATCAAGACATACCGCCCTTTCCGTTTCTTCCGAATGAAGCGGCAGGATCTCCGTACCGTTTTCATCTGTTACGGTTACCGAAGGTTGATACGCATTCGTCGCCAGGAATGTATACTTCGCCGTTTCCTGCGGCACGAACATGGCGGTCTGCTCGCCCTCTAGGTCAGAAAACTCAAAAACAATGCCATTCACCAGTTCGCCGAGCGTCGTCATCTCGCCGTTCTCGTCGTCAAGTCCGTCATCCGGATCGTCGTCGGGAATGTAGTCGTCTTCCTCTTCCTCGTCGGGATCGCCTTCCGGATCCTCCTCGTCGGGGTCCTCACCCGTCACATATTCCTCATCGCCATTCGGATTCTCATCGATCTCCTCGGCCATGACACACAATGACCAAGAACTCACCAGCATAGCAACGCCCAGAAGCGCTGCCAAGACACGCTTTCTCAACATATATACCCAAACCTCCGTATCCAGTTGTTTCCCGTTTAAACCCAAGTTGACACTTTATTATATCAAAAATCAAATATTTAGTACAATATTCACATTCCTATTAATGCGAAAGTTTCGCGGCGTCTCTGGCAGCCGACCGATTAAACTTCCATTTTGGAATGTTTAGTCTGTCGGGACCCTCCGCCAACCTACTAAACTTCCAATTCCAGGCATTTGGTATGTTGGGCAGGGCGTGATTCTGGAGTGTCGACCTACTAGAACTCGGTTCTGAAGCATTTAGTATGCTTTTTTCAGCTCTAGAAGCCAAATGTATAAAGAAATGACATACTAAACTCACGAAATCAGGAGTTTAGTATGTCAACCCCCTTCAAAACCAGCTCAAATGACATACTAAATCTTCATTTTGGAAGGTTTAGTATGTTGGGGCCCTCCAATCAAGCCCCAAGCCCGTCCAATCTCATACAAAACCGTGAATACATATGCAAAAGCACTGTTTCCATTGCTTTTCACGCCGCGATCGGCAACTTATTCTCGAACACACTGAGACGCTCGCGTGCGATCGTCAACTTATTATCGAACACCCGAGACACCTCGCGCGCTCCCACCCGCCGTCGGATCGTGCAGCCACGCTCGCGCTCACTTCTTAATGATTTTCAGAATCGCTTTCTCGTCCACGTCGAACTGCTTCAGCAGATGCGCCACGATCCGCGCCCGCGACTTCTCCGGCGCCTCACCATAGCGCCCCGTCACGAACCCGTACCCCCACAGGTACTCCGGCAGCGTGTACCTCGCGATCGCCCAGCCATAGGCCTCGCCGTCCTTGTTGACGCGCGGCAGGAAATCCTTCGCCACCAGGTATGTTTCCATCTGAAGTTTCGCGCAGACCCCGTCGAAATTCTTCTCGCCGCCCTTGCCGAATCCGGCCCGTTCCTTGAGCTCGAAAGAATAGAGCACCGGATCCGCCACTTCCTTCTCCAGATTCTTCTTGTTGATATCCTGCAGTTCCAGGCGTTTCGGCCACAGCTGGTCCATGATCCGCTTCTCCCGGAGCTCCGCCCGTCCATCGTCGAAACGCGCATCGAAGTCGTACCCGTCCCGACGGAAATTCGCGAAATCCGGGAACCATTTCTTCGCCACAAACCCGGCCTTCCTGCCGAAGAACTTGCCGTACGCGACCTTCCCGGTCCGCGACAGCGTGACGCGCCACTCCCACGGGTCGACACGCTCATCCCCGCACCACCAGCACGTCGGATCCGTCAGATTCTCCACCGAGAACCCCGGCACATCGTTCGAAAAGAGCGGCAGAAAGCCGACCCGCTCGATCACCTCAAGCAGCTCCTCCGCCGTATGAATGCACCCCGGCTCATCCCAGTCCATCCCGTGAATGATCCACTCGCCGTCTATCTTTTCCATACCCGCTCCTTACCGATCCGTCCGCATTTCCCGCAACTCAACATCCGCGGCTCAACTCTTGTTCCTCAGAGCGCACTTCCCGCACAGCCCTCGCTGTTTCAGACACGCTTTCACGCCACGATTTCTTCGTCAAAAGCACTTTGGCGACGTCTTTCGATCGTCGCCTGAAGTTCTAACTCTGTCTTCTATTGTATCGCAAATCTACGCGCCCGGCGCACTTGCCTGCCGCGTCGTTTTCCGCTCTTCACATGCCGTGCACACTCACAAGCCGGCGCCCCCTTCAGCCATTTTGTGTGCCCGGCGCGCCTCACGCAATCTTTCTCGGCTGGCCGCCCACATCTTTCCCGCTATCTTCGTATTCCTCGATAATCACGCTGAACGGCTCCTCGAAGTCCGATCCGAATCCATCGCCGAGCTCCTCGTAATCGTCATCCTCGTCCTCGATTCCGGCAGCGTCCCCAGGCACGACCTCCAGCTCATCCCCTGCAGTCTCCTCGTCGCCCCACGGCTCCACGCAGAACTCCCTATAGTATTCCTCATCGCTCACGCCATGCCCGAGTACGATTTCTTCCTCACGCTCATCGTAATCACATCCGAATCTGCTCTCGAAGTCCCGGCCGCACCCGTTCTCGATCTCGCAGGCATCCGCCCCGAAATACTCCTCGCACACGCAAATGACATCGTTTCCATCCACAACATAAATCTCTTCATTATATTCTTTCATCTTCGTTACCTCCCGGCTTTGATCCTGCTACTCGCTTCACCTTTGATTCCGGCGGGGCGGAGGTGCCTCTCCGCCCACGCCCTCTTCGCAAGGGAGCTCCCGATCGCCCTCCGGCCACCTTCCACTCACCTTACAATCCCGATTCTACAGGGGCAACTGTCCAAATATCTCCTCATTTCTTGCCCGTCCACTCACCAAGCTCATGACCAAGCTCCCGATCAAGCTCCCGACCCAGCCCTCTCCAAGCTCTCACCAAACACATTAAACCGACGCTTTTCCGGATTCAATGTGTTCATTTTCCCGCGCCACTGACGCCCGACACATTAAACCTCCCATCCCCCTTCATTTAATGTGTAAAAAACCCCTGTTTTCAGGATCTCAACACATCAAACCGTCCACACTCCCCCATTTAATATGTAAAAAGCACTGTTTCCAGTGCTTTTGTATGCGGATTTTACACATTAAACTCCACCCGAACCACGTTTCAATGAGTAAACAGCACCCCCGGCAAAGAAAAGCGACACATTAAACCTGCAAAAACTGCAGTTCAATGTGTCGCCAGATCTTCACATCAATCATCACATCAGCGCCGTCTCGATCCCGCCATATCGCCGTCGGATTCTACATCGGCGTTGCTCCATCAGCACAGCATATTCGTCACGATTGAAGCCGCATTCTTCCCGCCATGCGCACCATCACTTCCGGTCTTCGGCAACGTGGTCGCATATCTCGGATCCCCACAATAAACTAGCTTATAGTGCGCCCCGTCACTCGAGATCACGAACCCCATCTCCTCAAGAATCTGCCGAGTCGCACCGTCCATCTTCCGGTACCCCGTCATCACCTTCTGAATCATCGCCTCGCGTTCCTTCGCCTCATGCTTGAAGTTGTTATGCTCCAGCAGATCCTTCAGAATATGCATGCGGCGCGAATCGTCGCGGAACCGGATCAAGGATTCCTCGATCGTCGTCAGAAGCATATCCTTGATCTCGCCCGGATACAGATCCTTCTCATTCCCGAACACCAGGACCGGAACACTGTCGAAACGGTTGATCTTGGCATTCAGCCCGTCATTCTCATAACGCAGCCTCTCGTTCTCCTTCGACAACGCGGCGATCTTCTCTTTATACTTCCTGTTCTCCTCGTCAAACTCCTCGATCAGCCTGTTCGCCTCATCCGTCGCCTTCCGGACCGCCTCTTCCGTGATACGCTTATGCTCATCGTCAAGCGACGCGATGATCTTCGCGACCTCATCCTCCGCTTTCTTCCGCGCCTCCTCCGCCAACTGGCTCCGCTCACGCTGCACCGACAGATCCCGAAACAGCAGCGCATGGTTCACGCCCTGCCACGTATAGATCGGATCGACCACCTTCGAATTACAGAACTGAAGCACACGCGAGATTACCTTCTCAAGCAGCTGCGCATCCACATCCTCAGACGGATTCGACGTAAAATACCGTCCCTTCTTGATCATCGGATTCGGAAAATACACTCCGATCGTGCCGTTGTATTCGTTCCGCCCTTCGCACGCCTCGCGGATCTTCTCGTTCGTCCCGCGATCCTCCTGCACCAGCACATGCGCCATCCCCTTCAGCCGGCTGGCCAGCCTTTTCACATCCACCGGATCCTTACCAAACGTATTCTTCGACACGAAAACGATCGGCAGCCTGTACTGGTTCTCGCCTTTCACCACCCCGGCCAGAAGCCCGACATTCTCGTCACGGATATACACCGGCTGGTTCGAGATCGGAAGATCCCCATCCATCGGGAACAGATCGTGCTCGATCAGGATCGTAATAAAGAAAGGCGGCGAGAATTTGTGGTCATTCAGATTCGCATCCTCCGTGTAGCTCCTCTCCAGCCGGATCGCGAGCTTTCTCTCCTTGAAATCCATCACGTAGTCCGTGTCCCAGATGATGCCCTCCGCCGATTTCTTCTCGTAGCGCACCGCGATAATATTCTTCTCCACATATTCCTCGACCGCGATCCAGAGGTTCTCCGTCCCGCACTTGAGACTCCTCTCCCGCTCCCACACGAAGCCCGGGATGTAATTCTCTTTATACCTGTCGTTCTCGCCGTCCTTGCTCAGTCCGCGGAATCTTTCGTTCCATTCCACCACCAATTTGCGAAAAGCACTTGCGTCCAATTCCCTCTTCACGTCCAATACTGTCGAAAATAGCAGCATGTCTCCGAACCTCCCTATATTTCAACATTTGTAACACTGTTACACGCTGTTTCTGCCCCTGCTGGCTCCCGCTCACTCGCCGTCCTTATCGTTCTCGTCATCCACGACCACGATCTCGTCATCCTCCACGACGTACACGCCATCGTACATGATGTTAAACCTCGGCAGGACTCTCTCCGTGGAGAGCCCCCTGGACCGATGCGCCTTCCAGATCATCCAGAAAGCCAGCAGCACGACCACGGCCGCACGAAGCGCAAACGGCAGAAACGCCGCCATGAAAACATCCTGATCGGCCAGCACGTCATCGAGTCCTTGAGAAAGAAGCGGCGCGAGAAGGAACACCGACGCCGAAGTCAGCGCCGTCGCGCCCCCGAAGCCGCAGATGGCCTCGAGCCCCGGAAGTGTCACTAGATGCCACGTCAGAATAGCAAGGATAAACCCGGCTCCAAGAAGGACCAGCGGCCGGTTCACACGCGACGACCCATTTAACGTCACCACCGTCATCACCAGAAAGATCCCAAAACTCAGGAACCACAGAATTCTCGAGACGATCTTCTGCGTTCTCCACCGAAGCACCTTTAGCCCCGGGATATTGATCACGATCAGGATCCCAAGAAGCACGAACGCCACGATCCGCGGCACATCGTCATGCCCCTTATAGATACGGCTCTCCAGGATCGGATACATCCCGATCAGATACGCACCCAGCCAGACCGGTCCGACCATCGCCGTCCGCGTACGCCGGATCAGCACACACGCACACGTCAGGACGCAGATCGCAATCTCCGCGAGAAGAAACGAACGCATCTCCTTCTCAATAGGAAGCTCCGCGTGAATGTAATACCGCAGCAGCCGGAACAGGTCCAGCCCGGCCAGCAGAAGCATCCCCACCACCGCCGCCACCATCATCCAACGATACTTTGTCTTACTTTTCCGCTGATCCATATATCATGTCACCTCGCTCAGGTTTCTTAAACTCTCTTCCCATTCCACTCACAAGGGGTTATCCCATCCGCATCATGAAGCAGTAGAACTGCTCCTCTTCCTCGTCGCCGTCCGCCTCACTCGTATCCCGGACCGTCTCCCCCGCGATCGACCGCACCATGAACGACTTCGGATCCGCAGCCATGATCGAGCTCACCTGCGCCACATCACCCGGATCCAGTGCTTCTTCAAAATAATCCTCCGCCAGCGCGAACACGATCCGGCCCAGCGACTCCCTGTCCGCGAGGAAAACATCCTCGAGCACCTGTTTCCCGTCGGGTCCTATCTCCAGCGCATCCGGCTCCACACGCCTCCATCCCGCGGACTCCGGATCCAGGATCCCGGCACAGCAGAGCTCGGCCGCCTTCATTTCCAGCGCCGCCAGAGAGAAGTAGAGCACATAGTACGTCCGGTAGTAATTATCCAGCAGCTCATAGAGCACGATGCGTTGCGCCGGCTCCTTACTCCCGCGCCCCAGCAGCATCTCCGCACCGATATTCGAAACGCCGAGATTATACTCCGTCCCGATCAGCCTCTCCCGGATCATCCGCAGCACGGACTTCGTCGGCACGGAATAGATCATCCGGCAATCCCGACGAAGCTCCGAATCAGAATACGTCGCGATCTTCCCGATAATCTCACTCGTTTCTTTCTTTGGCGCAAGCACCGCCTCCCAGACACCCGGCATGTCCTCCACCCGGTCCTTCGTGTCCAGAAAAGAAGCTAAGAAATACATATACCCGTTCGCCTTCATGAGCCGCTTCTCCTGAAGCAACGCACTCATCGGAAGATCCCCGGCACACGGCCCGTTCAGAAGCGCATGTTTCTTCGCATGCACCTCGTACATCTCCTGCCACAAACGCGCATAGAGGTCCTTCTTCATGTCGCGGAAGACCTCCAGTTCCCGGCACATCTGCTCCGAAGGATTCCGCCTGTAGATCGCCACCCTCGCGCACTCACACTCATAGAATAGCTTCGCCATTCGCGCGGTCTGGCCTTTTCGCCGGAAGAAATGCCCCAGCACCTCGAGGCAAATCGCCCGCTCGTGGAAAGCCGGATCATTTTCCTTATCAAAATCCAGCACCTGCCCGCAGATCTTCAGGGCCTCGCACGCACAGTCATACGCACGGTCCAGCTCCTTCTCGCCGGCGCGCGGATTCATCACGTGCATGCTCGCAAGTTTATCCAGCGCCGTCGCCTTCTGAAGGATCCTCTCCCAATCGCCCGACGCCGCACGGACCTCTTCGAACCCAAGAAGCGCCTGCTCCATTTTCTCCGCCGCCTCTTCGTACTTTCCGCTTGAGAAGCACATGTCCGCATGTCGTACCAGTGCATAGAAATCCTCCGGACGGCTCTCCGTCGAAGAGCTTTGCCCCTCCGTCTCGCCACGGCCCGCTATCTCCTCCGGCGCGCCTGCCGCACCTTTTTCCTCAGTCTTCCTTTCAGCCGTCTCGCCGCCCCGAAGCATCCGCCGCTTCGCCAGCACCGCCTCCGCGTCCGCACTTCTTCCGGTCTTAATGAGGTAATCGGCATAGTGATCGTAATTCACCAGAAGCGCCGACTCCAGATCCGACCTGACCTCTGCCCGCACGATCTGCGTCACCGGATCATCCGGCTCCAGCACCTGCTGCACCCGCTCGAGATTCTCGCAGCTCACACGCGCACATTCTAGCGCATCCTCCGGCCTTCCCACCTGCCAGGACACGTCGCCCATATAGCTCCACGCCCGCGCCTCATTGATCACATCCATCGCCTGAACCGCCAGGTTCTCGTCATCGTGATGCACAGCCTGTGCCGCCACCAGCATCCGTCTTGCGAATTCATACGCATATTTCCCCAGCGCCCGATCGAGCAGATACTGCGTCTTCTCCATCAGCTCAAATCTCAGATTCAAAAGCACTTTATTCAGTGCTTCTCGTTCTTCCGCGGCCTCGCTCACCAATTCCGCAGCCGCTGCGTCACGCATCCTCTCCGGTGCTTCTTCCGATGCACCCGCTTCCCGGCTCCGCTCCATCAGAAGCTGCAACAGCGCATTTACCAGATTCAACGCCTCGTCATAGTTCACCGGTGTCCCGATGCCGTAGAAGTAGATCTCCTCCAGCCTTCGCATCGCGTCCACATGCCCGGCCGAAGCCGCCTCCCGAAGAAGCGCGATTCCGCGCGCCGCATCCTTCTCCACCAGGATCCCTTCGTGATACGCGATCCCCAGAAGATACACTTCCTCCGGCAGCATCTCCGAAACGGCGCGCCGTCCGAGACCTCCTCCGACCGCCGTGCACACATTTTCGATTCCAACGCACTGTGTTGCGTCCAGTTCGAGCTGTTCGCGCCAGTCCTCAGCCTCCACGTTCACATCCACCGCCAGGATCGGCTTCCCCTGCTTCCGCGCCTCCGGCAGCTCGATCCGCACGACATAATTGTCCTGCCCCGCGCTGTTCTTCTCCAGCACCCTCGGCGTCACCGCCAGCAGAAACAGGTCCGCATCGTCCAGCTCCCGCAGGATCGTCTTATCGTACTTCTTCCCCACGATCAGGTTCCCGTCGAACCACACCGCCACGTCCAGCAGCCCCTCATCCTCGTGCACCGCCCGCATCAGCCGCAGCGCCTCCGCCCGGTCCTTCGTCCGGTAGCTCAGGAACGCCTTCTTCCGGAAATTCCGGATCACGTCCCGGCGCAGATCGTCGCCTGCGAAATACTTGTCGAACTCCGCGCGCATTTTCTTCTCGAATTCCTCTTTCTTCCGCGGCGAATACACGAGCCGCTGCAGCTTCCCGAGCACCTCCGTGAAAAGTGCTTTTAGCGAAGGATCCTCGCCAATAAGGATCGGCAGCACCGGTACATTTTTCTCTTTCCCCTGCGTGAAAAGCACTGTGACCTGGGCTTTGTGCGCAGTGAGCATGTCCTCCGACACGAGGACCACCACCATCCGGATCAGATCCCAGTCGACCCGAAATTTATCGCTCTCATTCTCGCCAAAGTAGATAGCGCAATCCTTGATTTTCAGAAGTTCCGGGACCAACTCACTTTTCACCAGTTCCCGGTCGTTGTCGTGGAAACACAGCCACATTCTCCCCCGCCTCGCGGGCGACACCCCCAACCGCGTCTCAACCGAAATCCCCATAACCAAGCACTCCTCGTAATTATCTGATTGGAAATTTAAGGCATTATCACATACATCAAGTATAGCACTCTTCGCGTCCTCTACCCATGCCGAAACTACCCGACTTTTTAGTAGATATTACGCCAAGATCATCTGAACTTCCGTGGCCGGAATATACCTATCCCCCAGTCCCGATTCATAGAGTTCTTTCATGCAGGAGCGCAGATTCTCTTTTCTTGAGGACGGGATTCTCCCATCTGCTTTCCATTCAAGAACGATCTGCATAATCGCACTGATCACAGGGTATTCGCTCAAGTACATTTTCAGATCCGCAGTTCCAATCAAGTTTAGTGCACTTGCAATATACTTCTTAAAATATGGATCGTTATCATCCTCCTTAATACCCTTCTCCAGAAGGAAGAGACGGATTCCTTTTTCCAGTTTTTCCTGCTCTGCTTGATTTGCTGCATATACACCTTTTTCGTCCAGATAATCCAGTATATATTCCATCATGATTCCATTCCTCCATTCTTATACATTTCGTTTAAGATACGCTGGGCCTCCATCATGGAAATGGTGCGCTCTGACCAGTCTCTGGACAATGTTCTGTCAAGGCTGTCCCGAAGTGTCTCATATGCATGTTCCCCTGCTAGTGCATTGACCTGCTGTTCGAGTTTATCGAGATTCCCGCCGTAGTATGCTTCTTTCAGTGTATCCTCGCCGACGATGTCCTCGAGTTGTTTACATATTTCGGTGGCGTGTGAATAGATGTTTTGTCTTTCCGCCGCGATTCCCTTTTCTTCACTAATCTCCATCAACTGCTGGTTAGTAAACATCGTCGTCAGTCCTTCGTTCATGCCCTCGCCCTTCGAAGTAAATTCGGACCGTTCGCCCGTCTCATTTGAGACGAACCAGCTCTTTTCCCGAGTCCCCACCGTACTAAACACAGTATACCCGTTCCGATCAGGCTGCGGCACAAACACTTCATGATTGTGGCTCATGAAATGGTTCGTCTCATGGATAGTTGTCCGCTCCATCTGTTCCGGATCGATCGATGCGATCTCGATGACAGACCTTCCGTTATAGAACGAGTACACCCCCGTGTAGTTATGATCCGGATCGTACTCGACAGCGCGGATTTCATTCACCCCGGCAGACACGCGGTTCATGTCATCTTCCGACATGTATTTCCCGTTCATCTCCATTATTTGTCCCATTGACTGGATATGGAAGTTCTCCACCATCTGCTGGGCAGGTATTTCTACACTTTCCTTCTCTGAAGATACTTCTCCAAAAGCACTCTCCCCCGAGAAGATTTCCGTGCCAAGCTCACTTCCTTCACCCACGATTCCTTCCGTTCCGCCAGAGGAACCTGTTTCAGTGCCACTGGAAGAAGTAAACACATCGTCTCCGACATCACTGAAATTGAAATCACCGGAATCTGAAATCTCACTCATGCATCGCTCCTCCTTCTTAAGTAATTTCTATATGTGTTTGTGATGATGCGGTTCTCCTGCTCCGAAGACCTTCTGTACTTCCGGAGAAGTTTCCCCAGGAAGCATAGTTTTGTCCCCGATGAAGCAACTACATTCAGTTCCCGAAGCATCACATCGATATTTTTTTTCAGAAGTGCCGGCTGATATGGATTTCCGACAATCCGGGCAATATGGTACTCGAGAAGCGGTTTTGGACAAGTATTGAGCATGTTCTCCACACCCGAAGAGATACAGCTGAATCTTTTCCCGCAGATATGACAACTGGGATTGTATGCCGATATTGCCTCGACCTGATCCACGATGCCATGCCTTAGTCCATGCACACCTCTTAACGAGAGCACACACTCCCCCACGCCAAATTCGAGCATCTTCCTCATCTGGAAATCCGAAGCATTTATCACTCTTCCCACTTCTTCACGATCCGCATCACTCTCTAACGCGTGGACGATCTTCACCGAGGTGTTTGCCTCCACTGCATCCGAAAGAATACTCGGCCGCTGGTCGCAAATGATAAGACCTGTTCCCGAAGCGCGGATCTCTGCAAGCATCTTTTCGAAATACGCATTATTCAGTGCTCTTCCCGACTCTTCCGAGAGTGTTTTTCGAAAGACGTTATGGGCTTCTTCGAGAACAATGACTCTCTTCAGTTCTTCGCATTCCGGCTGTCTCGAGAGGAAACTCTGAAACTTAAAGAGAAGGATATTCATGAGGAATGTCACGGCTCCTTCCGAAAAGTCCGATAATTCGATAACAGAAGGCGAATTCAGAAAATCCCTGGCCTGAAGACCAAATGGTCTGTCGAAGAGATTCCCGAGTGCGCCGTCGCACATCGCTTCCGTCCTGATCGACAGTGCCGCTGTCAGATTCATCCGCACCTCCGGTCCGTACTTCGCATGTTGGGAAATATAGCTCTCCACATTCTCAAATACATTTCTAAAGGTCGGAAACGGCCGTCGCTCATCAGTATACGCCAGCATACCGTATTCCCAGCCCAAACGCATGTAGGTCTGTTTCAGAAGTCCTTCGAACGCCTCCGGAATCGGGTGTTCTCCACCTGTTGATGCCAGAAGTGCCCGAACCACCGCATGGACGTGGTTTTCGATCAGGACACCATCCTCCGGCTGAAGTGGATTGAAAGCCAGTTTCTCCCCGTCCGAACCAGCCGTGTAGATCCGAAGTTCCGGAACCTCTCCCAGCATTCTGAAATACTCTTTCTTCGCAGACTCAATTACCGCAAACGGGATGCCCTTTTCATAAAGCCCCAAAAGGATCTGCTTATTCGTATTTGTTTTGCCGGTCTCCGTCGCGCCAGTTATAAAAGCATGTGAGTGAAGCAACGAAAGGGGAACGATCAGGTCACCACGTCCTTCGGCTTCTTTTCCGATCCGGATTCCTTCACGCTCATCCGAAGCGTTCATCGGGAATGCCTCAAGCGAATCCTCATCGATACTGTAGTTTTTCACACAGAACCCCTGGCAGGAACGAGTCGGAGGAATACAGAAGGACGCCACACTACCGATATCCTGGAGCGTCAGAGCATGAATTTCCTCCTGTCGTCCGAGAACCGGCACACGAATCGTCGGTACCGAGATGCAGTCTCTTAAGTGCGGTTGGACTCCCCTCAAATCGAAATTATGAGGTGGTTCATATCCGACAGTGTCCTCATAGAGAAAACTCGACTGGATCGCCGCAGTAAGTTTATTAAATGCTTCTATCGAGGATGCCCCGTACCGGACGACTGTTCTGACAAAGCCCTCTCCGCGTTTGGACTGGTAGTATTCCATCTCATCCTTAAGAATCGAGATGGCCTGTGTGACCTCAGGGATCTCGATTTCTTCGTCGCGACGGGTAGCATTTCCGTAGATCCGGTGATACGTCCTGCACGAACTAAGTGTTCCAATATAGTCCCGGTCAGATTCGACTAGTTGCCGCACCTCACTATCTGCTACCGGAAGAATAATGCAAGCGACGTAATACTCGCCGAGTGCGGTGGAAAGAAGCGTATCCGCCAGATTCTGTGAACGAAGTGTCCCGGTAAAAAGACCGTTCTTCGAAAAGACACGATTGCTTATGCTCGAAGACTGTATTTTGCACTCCGGAATATGTGACTCAAAACTGTACGGCTTCATATCCTTCGTTGTCCCGTAAAACACATAGACTCTGTCACGTTCGTAGAGAATCAGAAATACTACCGGTCCACCTTGACCCGCTGCCGCGCGGATCCACTCCCGAACAGCACAGGTCAGATTCCTTTTGGTCGTCTCGATATCCGAATTCATCCTATATGAGCAAAGCAAAAACCAGTGCTTCACGAAGAAATAATAACTTTCCGCACCGAGATGCATATCATCCTGATCAACAAGTGCGAAGCTGCGGCCCTGTCTCGTGGAGAGTATTGTCTTCGCAAGCATCTTCACTTCCTGATATTTTTTTGCATAGTAGTCCATCTTTTACTCCCTTCTGAATAGTGCTCTGATGAGATACCACAGGATCCCTCCTGCAATGAGAAAAGGCAAGATTAATGAAACGATTGCGACGATTCCCTGCAAGATCGCTCCTGAGCGGATCAGGTTGAATAATTCAACCACGAGGGAAATAGCGGTAAATGCAATAAAGAAAACAAGGATCCGTATCACTCCCGCCGGGATCTGAAGTCCAGGACGCACTACCGAACAGGTAGTATGGTTGTAGACCGATCTTCCTATTCTTCTATTCCCGAGATCCTTTGCATCCACTTCCACTTCATCTCCAACGTGCATTCTTCCCAGATAGTTACCATACAGGCACACATCAGCGACTTCTGTCGGATAGTCTTCTTGGATACTCTCGATGCGGATGGTGTATTCCGATGTCTGATGCGCCAGCTGGAAAGGTTCTCCGCGGAAGAGGGCATTGAAGAACTTGTGCCACTTACTGTTAAAGACTTCATGACGCTCGATTTCAGCAATTCGTCCATGATATCGGACTCCTTTCCATGTTGTCTTAGCAAACTCAAACAGTCTCTCTTCCCTATGTATGTCCTCGTCCATTTCCATCGCAATATTCTCGGCAGTGCGGATCACCGTAGCAGGTCTCGTCTGTCCGGACGAAGTATTTGCAAGACGGGTGTGGCAGAATGGACAGACGGTTCTACTCTCACCATAAAGAAAAGTCGGATCACAGGCAGGGTTCGTACAGTACTTCATGCTTTTCACCTTCCTCACCAATTGCTTTACCAGCGCTGATCCTCGAAAAGAACTCCCGTTGCGATATACTCCAGCTCCCGATCCGCCCAAGCACGAGTAATGGTCTGGGCATCACGAAGCCTTCGGGGCTGCGGGTCATAACAAATCCAATAGCTTTCGCCGTCAGTATATCTGTGCGTCTCATGTGCGCCGGGATCTCGTCCTCGCAGGTTCGGCATGCGAAGAATGTAGACCAGCCACTCGCCATCTTCTTTGCGATACTCAAACTGAAACCAGTTATCCGCCTGTCTGTGCCTGGTGTTGGCGTAGTAGTTGACCGGACCGATAGTTGTCAATTCCGCAGACCTGCGGGCTGTGCCGATGCGCTCTGAATTGCCATTGGATGGCACTTCAGGCTCAGCTGGATCATCGCCTGTTTCAATCGAATCTGCAGTGTCATCGAATGATTCTACCTGTTCTTCAGAGACATCGGAAGCTTCAACCGGTTCTGTATAGTCATCGGAGGCTTCAACAGATTCTGAGGAATCATCAGATGTTTCTGCAGATTCAGAAAAATCTCTAACTGTGAAAACGGGTTCCGGTCTTGAGAAAGTCTCACCGTCACGAGTCTGGTAATAGGCACAGATTGCTTTCACTATCGCTACGAGAATGATCACACCAAAAATCAGCGAAAAGATCAGGTAATAGTTTTTCATTTTTCTTCCCTCCTCTCATCGATACAGAAGCTTTAGTTTCGTAAGAAACACTTTCAGGTCATTAAAGTCCAGGAACCGGATCTCACCGTCCCTCAAGAACTGATGAAACTGTGTAAGATAGATACTTCTTCCAGTTTTCGAGCATGTGATCCCGTAGTCGATCAGCACCGTATACATACCGTGGGTCTTCTCAAAACCGATTCGGCAGGAAGCACGTTTACAACACGCCGGCAAAGTACAATTCTTAAATACTATGAGTTGACCATCCTGGAGTTGTCTTTTCAGATCCTTAAACTGCTCATCATTTCCAAACACGAATTCTCTCATCGGACAGTTCCTTTCTCGAAGGGTTTCGATTACTTCTGTTGACCGATATTTCTCTCGTATCGCTACATCTTCCTTTTAGATAATTAAGATTTCCGATGCCACCACAAAGCGGGCAGGTTTTCTCACCAGTTTTCCAGTTGTTGGGGTGTTGCGGGATCCATAGCGTTTCATCCATGAACGTATACTTGCGGACATCCGGAGAAGCGAATACTCGATTGAAAAAATCGATTTCCAGCTCAGATGTATTCAGATATGGAGATAACCGGATCCACACAAAGTTACGGTTTCTCACGCCATCCAGCATTCTGTTGTACACACTATCCGGTGCTTCCCGATACATAAGGATCATCAGACTGATAAAACCAATCGTGGTGTTCAGTCTTTCTGTCGCAAATGTCGGGCAGCCGGCGGAGGTCACATCGTTTTCATACCCTTCATTCTCGTACGCATTGTAGCGGCTCTCGAGCATGCATCTCGGACAGCTTCTGGTTACACCCGGATATGTGAAGATTACCTCCGCAGCCAGTCCTTTTCGATACATGGCCGCACCGATATAAGGAATCCCGAATTTCATGCTCAAGTTCGCACTTCTTTCATTTCCTGCGAAAGTATCACAGCAGCCAAGGATCAAATAATCCGTTGCTTTTTCTCTGGGGAACAGCTTGAGATAGTTTTCAAACATTTCATCCGAGAAAGAATCGTCAAGGAATCGTTTCACACAAACTACCTTTGCATCAGGATTAATATCAAGTATCCGGTCTCGAATGGCCTCTGTTTTCCATCTTCCCATTTCCGAGATAAAGACACCCTGCGTGGCCACATTCGAAGGTGCGATTCGATCACCGTCAATGAGGATAAAGTTTCGAAATCCGTTTCTGGCCATGTTTTCGATATAGGTCCGGATACCTCCGGTACCCACCACCACAATAACCTTGTCGAGTACTCTTTCAGGATAGAATCCATCCAGTCTCTGAAAATAGTTCGTGTTATATCCGTTAATGCATACTGGATTATAGGGCATCTCATCCGGAATCGGGTCCGAATCGATTTCCGATTCTCCACACGTATGTCTGTAGTAGGTTTCAAGATCCTCAACCAGGTAATCCTCGCTCCACGGATCGAATGGAATAAATGAATACCCCTCTGCTTTTGCTTTCAGCACATAATCAAGATAGACGCGTACATTCACTTCATCTTTTCTGATTACAAAGGAATAGAGAAGGAATTGTCCATTGTTACGGCTGATGATGATCGGAAGATAGAAAAAATCATTACCGAAGAACACCATCAGAGCATATGCAGTAACAATATCATCATAAGAGGGCTGTCTGTATGAAGAGGGATGCGAATGCACAAAGCCCACCGTCTCGATACCCATGTCTTTCCATGCATGATACTGAGTTTCCATTTCCTCCACATCGTAAGAATACGAGGCACCCGTATTCCTAGATTTTTTATCAAACCGCCATGTGTCGATGTAATTCTGATTCATGCTGCAGGCGATCATGCCGCCGGTTTCTGGAGGAAGGCTTCCGACCGTTTTTCTGAAATCATCGAGAAGTTCTAACGAATACCAGATTTTCGGCTCCGTCACTTCGTCGCTGTCATCTGTTCTATATGGATCCTCATCCAAGCTCCCAGACCAGTTCTCATCCATGTCCGGAGCGATTTCATATCCTGAGTTATGACCAATTCGTCCTTTGAATAAATCTCTCATAAAGGCAATAGTCTCCTTCAACATACTAAAAAACGACATCATCGTGCACCTCCCTCATCGTTAACTATTTTGAAATTCAGGTCATCAAGCGTTCCTACTAATGAGACGCTCTTTTTATCTATCAATTTATAATCTTGAGATTTCAGTATGGCTCTGCCAATCACCTTATTCACGCGATCCGCAATCTCTGACGAACCGTATTCAGTTTTGTGGTGGAGAAGATCTGCTATAAGACTTTCATCAATATGCACCAGTTCCGCGCCAAAAGTCTCCAACGATTGTTTCGCAAATTTAATGATCACATCCACCTGTGCTTCTTCAGGCAGCGGTCGGAAGACCATGATATCCTGGATGCGCCGGCTGATTTCCGGACGTCCACAGTAACTTGTGAATACGTTTTTACACATCTCGGATCTTTCCCACTCACTGCATTTTTCATATACCTTTACATCGATAGGAATATTCGAAGTAAAGAGAATGATGCACCGGGTCATTTCAATTGCCGGCGAATTATCTGCCATCGCCAGAGACCCAGTATCCAACGCTTCCATCATCGAGATCAGAAGGCTTTCATTGGCCTTATCTATCTCATCGATCAGAATTACGTGATATGGATTCTTTCGAACCGGATCGAACACAGTTCCTTTTCCATACCCGACGTAGCTCGGCGGAGCACCCAGAATACTCTGCACCATGTGTTCTTGTCGGTAGACATTCGCATCCACTTTGATGAAGCCATATTCTTTTCCATAGAGTTTGGTCAGGGCTTTCGCAAGAATTGTGGCCGTTCCTGTTTTACCTGTCGCCGGCGGGCCCATAAACATGGCCACATACGCCCTATCTCCACGAATACGATTCAGCACAATACCCTCCGCAAGCGCATCGATGGCTTCATCCTGACCGTATATCTCCGCCTTTATCAGTGCCGCTATTTCCTTTGGAGATACCGAAGGTTCTTCTTCTTTCTCGCTCTGGATCCTGGCCAGTTTCTGACGATCCACCACAGGCATTTCATCCGCCACGTTTTTCTCTTCTTTGTAATCATCACTAAACAAAGGAATCAGAGATCTGAAAAAATCAACAAGATCATCCAGGCCGACAAACTTTGCTTCTGCATGTTCAAGGAACAGACAGAACGAACTGTCATTAACCGATGTAGAAATATTCTCGCTTATATAAACCGAATACACATCGCCGTTCTTTTCAAATCCAACCGTTGCGTGATCCGGATGACAGCCCTGAGGCAGTTTTCTATCTGCAAAAACATGGCACTGTCCATCGTTCAGAATACTGTCCAAATCCTCAAAATCCGCAATGGATGCGTTCGCAAACTCAATCATATTGTCGCCTCCTATCCTCTATTCAATGCTCTGGTCAGCGCCCTCATGAACTGCCAATGACAGCCATCACGATGTAAAAGAGTCCAACAAAAACAACTACGCACACAATCGTGGCAGCAATCTGCGCCAATGGAACGATAATGAATCCTCCACAGAGAAACCCCGCCGACGTTGCAACTGTACTTTTGACGGTTCTCATATGCCAAATCACCCATACTGCAATGCAGACATAAGCAACGAGAAGGAGAATCGCTACGCAATTGACAATTTCACTCATGTTGTCCCTCCATGACATGTACTGTTCAGCCCACAAGGGCGCTGACACCCGACATTTACTTAATCACCATTAACGGAATGTTCCTGCCGGCATCTTGCTTGTGCTCTGTTCCCCTCCACGGAATGTTCCTGCTGGCATCTTGCTTCTGTACTGTTCGCCTCCGCGGAATGTTCCCGCCGGCATCTGCTGATGATCCTGTTCACCGCCGCACATCTTCATTGTTACCTTCTTGTTCATTTCGAATCTTTCCTTCATAAGATTCACCTCCATTTTTATATTTGCGAGTGGTTGCCCACGAACGCACTGTTTCTTTCGCTTTTCTCAAATCGAATTTCTCACGCACCGGTCGCCGCATTCGATGAAAAGCTTTCGGACATTTGAGTGGCAATTTGCATCAAATCTCGCTGTGTTGATCGTTCTTTCGATACATGCACCACACTTACAAACGTCGTAATATCTCTTTGGTTCACCCGAACTATGCACGCTGATAGTCGTATACTCACATATATGTTTCATTTGCTTTTCCTCCTCGTCTTTGTTGACTTAAGTTTACGAATTTATGCTGTTACTTTCCGTCCCTTATTGATACATTTACTGTGATTTTTGCTCTATCACTGATACTCTTTTGTTATTTCCAAGTCATTTCGTCTTTTTTATGTTAGAATTCTATCGTACTCAACAGATTCTGATACAATTCTGCTTCAGGAGGAGAACAAGTATGCCTCGGATTAAACTTACGAATGGATTTACAATTGACACAGATAAAGATGCCCTTTTGAATTCCAGCAACAGAATTATTAAGGAGCTTTCTGACTTTTCTTTAGAACTAAAACTGATCGAATGCCTCGTATGTGAGAATACGCCGACAGTATTTGAAACGAAAACAAGCCAAGAGATAGCCGAATGGATATGCAAAAACAACCTCGGAAAATACCATTCCAGCTATATTCGCCGGTGGAAGACCCGGTTGTCCAAGATTTACTTTCACGGCAAGCAAGTTTTCGACGATATCATTCTATCCAGTCACGGGAGAAATGGATATCAGTGCAATGGATATATCGACGATGAGGAAATATACGAAAACATCGAAGAACAAATCGCCAAGCGCTTTTCCTGCCCGAAGCTGAACTCAGTCAAAATAGGAAATATGGTCTTCGGCGAGAAAACAACGCTTAAGAAATTCAGGGCATCAATCGTCCTTCTCTCCTATCTTCGAAAAGCACCTGGCACCATTTCTGAGTACGATCTGATAGACTTATCCGGAAACAGGATCTACGAGAACAGATATCACGACAGCCAAGGCAGTATTGTCAGCCACATAAACCGGATTTATGGTTTTGAGTTCCTTCAAAGCACAGAAAATGTCACAGAAAACCCTCGTTTCAACAAAGTGGTGACATCTCCGAAATACAGATTGATCATCGATCTTATTCTGGACATGTTTCTTGACCCGTCTGAAGAACGCTTCTTTAACCCCGCACTATACTCAAGCAATATCTCTATCTCGGCAGATAACAAAGTCATCTTCTCGATCAAGAACATATACTTGATCAAACAAGATATCGAAAAGAACCTACTAACGATAAACGGCGCAGCATGTGATATGCACTCCCTGGATCAGGGAATACTAGATCTATATGAGAGCATATCGAAGTTATTTCATCAAGATGGTTCATCTGGAGAATCAACATATGTATGCGAATACGAAAAACCGAAATTCGGAAAGATTGTCGAGTATAGAAAGTGCCTATTCCGAACCAAGGATATTGAGAGTCTTTTTGCCCACAGCAAAGATACCAAGAGCGAAGATCACATCACCAAATTCAAGGACATCAAGTTTATTGACTGTATCGTTGACGGCGATATCGTGTTCAAGGGTTGTTCTTTTATAAACAACATCGAAATGTGTCATACAGCATTCCTGGGAAATGTATTATTCGATAATTGTTCGTTTGGGGCTGAAACAGAAAAAGAGTTATCTTACTCATTCAGAAACTCGGTATTTTTCAAAAGCGTATACTTCAAGAATAATCAATTCAGCACGAAAGGCTTGTTCGCAAATAACTGTACTATTTCTTTCGAGGACGCCTCGTTTAACGCTCCTGCAATACAGACAGAAGATGGCACTGTCGAGATTGTTTCTGAATTCATTTTCCGCGGAAATCATTTTCTCCCGAATACCTGTCTGGATTTTTATCAGACAAACTTTGGCGAATGCAGAGTAGAGATCAGTGACTGCAACCTATCAAAGACTTCTATAAATATGAATGCAAGCTGCCTGCTGAATCGACTGATAATCAACGACGCCGGCGACATATGGAACTGCGATTTTAGATTCTCTGTCGGAAACCGCTTCGTCCTTGCCAACTCCAATCTGACCGGGATAATGAAAGTATCAAATCTTGCTCAGTTCGAGTTGTTAAACACAACTCTGTTCTTCGGCCTTATCGTTTCTCCTAACCCGGAACAGTGGAATTTTGAATCCAATTGCGATAGTGTCCGCATACGTTCCACGGAAAGATATATAAACAGAAATTTCTATCCGCACGATGCACACCCTCTCCTGAGAGCTTGTGTAAACCGCAAAGATATTGCCAAGCAGATCCTTATCATAAAAGAGTGCTTCCATCGCACTGGAGATATCGCATATGAAGAACAGGCCAACCAATTATATCTGGCACTGAAAAGCAAAGTTTCCTTCAAAGTTATACAGCCTGCCGATAGCTCGATCTCAATCGAGCAAGCCTCCGAAAATGACTGGATCACTCTAATGAATTTAGCTCACGCTTGTGCACCATTAGACAAACATACAGAATATACCTACTGGCTTCTCACTCGCTTTGCTTTCGAAACATGTTTCATCGCATACACCGCAGATAAAAAGCCGATAGGTTTTATCTCCGGCTTTGCACATAACGGGAAAGGGTTCATCTGGCAAATAGGCATCCTTCCTTCATATCGAAACAAGGGCATATCACAGATTCTGATTATGAACCTGGTTAACAAATTCATCTCTCAGGGCATATCTTCGTTCGAAGTCACGATTTCAAGCAAGAATAAAAATAGCCTCTCCGCCTTTACCAAATTTTGCACGGATAACGGATTTCAAATGATCTCTCGAATCCCAAACGCCATCGAAGGCGAAACACTATACGAGATACGCTAATAACTCACAGATATCAAAGGGGTGCCTCATATATTTGCGGCAACCCTTTAGTACCGTTTATACACCTTGTTAATCAAAATCACATTTTGACAACCACATAAAACAAAATCTTTCTTCATCCAAGTCCAGACAAATGCCTCGGCTTGATGGTTATTCACTTCCCGGAAAGTACCCGAGTGAAAATTCCTTATAGGCACAGTTCGACAGACGCTGTTCAGCCAACAGATCCAGCAACCAATCGTGTCAATTCCTTATGTCGTGCATAATAAAAGATTATCGAAACGTGACAAAATACTCTTCTTCAGGCGTTTTTTCCTGCGCACTTTACTTAGAGTCGAAATGAAATGATAATATAGTTGTGTGCGCTTCTTCAGGACCCATCCTTATTATGTAGCTTGGAACCGTTGATTCTTGATCCCGAAAGACTGACACACAACGTAGAACAAAGGACATACAGACATAGATGAGCACAACCATTCTTCACGAAATGAATACTGATATAGATTTCTTACGTGCGCAGCACCCGGATGGTCTGCATTTCGTGGTAGGAGATACCCATGGCGAATGGACGACTCTAAAGAAGCTCATTGAGTTGATCCGGTTTGATCCCGATAAGGACCACGTGTATTTCGTCGGTGACTACAATGCCGGCGGAGATGTGCGCACACTTCTCACCTATATCTCGAACTATTATCAGGCTGACTATACTCTACCTGGATTTCATCTGATCCGTGGGAACCACGAACGCGAATTGTGGCCGGTCTTCCCGCTGGAAAACTTACCGGACATCATCGTTCTCAGGAAAGAAATCCTGACCTATTACATCACCCACGCAGGCATGATCACCCGTGTCTTCAACACTATCAATCGCGATATGAAGGAAAATCCGAACAAGACGATCCATGCGTACAGATTTGAAGACAGCACCGTCTGCGATCGTGGGCCGTTCCGCCGTGTCATCTGGTCACGTAGCGGACAGTTCACGCAGAGAACGAATGGCAAAGTCTGGCCGACGGAGGAGAACCTTCATCGGAATCATGCATGTATTATCCACGGCCATGCCCCTTTCTGTTTCTTTTTAAAGGGCGAGGATTATGGCACCTATGGTGATCACAACCTTTTCTGGGAGAAGCAGCACGTGTTCTTCAGCGAAGATCTACAGTCCTTCAACATCGATTCCAATGCCAAGGGGCGGATCGAAAACGGCCACTCCTATCGTGGCCTGGCTTGTGTATGCCTAGACGTACTGGAAGACACCGCTTCGAAGAATGGACGCCGCCTGACTGTAGACAGCCTGTACGAAACTCCGAATGCTGTCTTTTCCACCGAGTTCGTCCCCTGCCCTTGGGATGCATACACTGAAGGCAACATCCAGAAGGTCCTAAGCGCCACACCACAAATGAAGACTATCTTTGAAGGTGATGGACGCAGACCTATCATTCAATAGCCTAGTAAGCGTCAAGTCTTTTGCTACACCGACAGCTCCTCACAGCCCGATATTACGCGAAAATCTCCTGGATCTTCTCTTCCGTTGCCTGGTTGTTCTGGAGAAGGTAGTCGGCGAGTTTCTGGATCTTTTCGCGGCCTTCGTGAACGAGTTTCTTCGTCTCTTCCATCTGGGCATTGAGGATCTCGTTGGCCTGGGCGAGTCGCTTGTCGCCGGACTCGGAGCCGACCAGATCGTCGAAAGATACAGATGTCAGATCCCCATCGATCATGCCGTAGGCGCAGATGATATTCAGTGCGATCTTCGTGGCCTGACGGATATCGGAAGAGACACCCGTGTTAATGCCTTTGTCACCGAAGAACTCGATTTCTGCGGCACGTCCGGCCAGGGCGGTACGGATCTTCCAGAGCAGCTGTTCCTTCGTGTAGGAAGGTGTTTTTTCAGAGTTCTCATGCTGCATGTAGCCGCCGAAATCGCCACGGGAGACGATCGTTACGAAGCTGGGCTTCTCACCGGAAAGAGAGCAGACATAAGCATGACCGGATTCGTGGATCGCCACCGACCGGTTATACTCTTCGTTGTTCTCACGCTTCTCCCCGTACATGAACTCTTCCAGTGCATTCAGGAGATTATCATCGTTCAGCTTCACACCCTGCTTCTGCGCGTTACGAACGGCCAGCGAGAAGATCGACTGGAGATTCGCAAGGCTCTCGCCAGGAGTTCTCTTCGCGAGGTTAGAGAGTGCTTCTTCCTTTACCTCATGTTCCTGTACCTTCGAAAGGAGGCGTTTCAGATACTCTTCACGCTCCTCCTCGACCGGGAGATCCACGAGAATGTGGTTATCGAAACGGCGCCAAAGTGCCTTATCCAGTTCTCTTCCGACGGAACCGGCCTGACCATAGTTGGTCGCCGCCACGACGAAGACCGGCTTGGCAGGATTAAATGTGAAGCCCTGCATCGCCGTGAGAAGGGCGTTTAGCATCGATTCGGTATGAGCCGTCGTGCTGTCGCCTGTACGCTGCTTACCGATGGCGTCGATCTCGTCGATGAAGATGATGCTCGGCGCGAACTTCTTCGCCGTGGCGAAGAGCTGGCGGATCTTGCGCTCACTTTCGCCGACGAATTTGTCCATGAATTCCGTCGCAGAAGTCGGGAAGAACGTCACGTTGCTTTCACCGGCCATAGCCTTCGCCAGCATCGTCTTACCGGTACCCGGCGGGCCGTAAAGAAGGATACCCATCGCCGGCTTCTCGCCGAGGGCCATGTGTTTCTTCGGATTCTTCAGATAGTCGACGAAATAGGCAAGCTCGTCGATGGCGCTCTTCGCACCGACCACGTCCGCGAACTTCTCTTTCGGTCTGTCGGCATCGGAGAGGAGCAGGTTTGCTTCCTCCGCATCGGCCGCGATATTGACCTTGAAGTCATAGAAAACGATGGTACCCTTGGTGTCTTCGATCTTCTGGGCGGAGTTATAGGAAAGGACACGGCCGCGGCTGGAAAGCTCGTCAGCTCTGGCCTGCAGATATACCATGTCGGAGATCTGCGCCAGGCGGTCGGCCAGCTCCAGGTCGTTCGTCCAGTGGATAAATGCACGGGCGCCGCGTTCGAGGAAATTGGTCATGTCGCCTTCCCAGAGTTCTTCTTTATGGACCAGATAGATCGGGAGGTTCGGGACTTTCTCGGTGAGCAGGTCGAACGTCCTCACCGACTTGCTCTTGATATCGTCGAGGCTCATGTAGCCTTTCGCATTGTCCGTCGTCGTGTACTGGATGTTGATGAGGACATAGGAAATGTCCTTGCTGGCCACTGTCTCGAGGGCGTGTTCGTAATCGGAATACTCGATCCGGCACTTCGGGCTCAGCGGTATATCCTTAAGGTCGTCGGCATCGCCTATATAAAGGATCGTGGAAACTTCCTGATTCTCGAAGAGATAGTGGATCTCTTCACTTGCCTCGTCCAGATCCAGCGTGAAATGGAAGGACTGGATCTTCTTAAAGGCTTCCAGGTTTCTTACGGCGAAACGCGAGAATTCGTGGATCTCGTTCTTGACAAGAAGTTCGCTCTGGGAAGAGATCCCTCTGGCATCGCCTCTCGCGCTCTGGGACAGGATGATCATGGGCGCGAGCCTCGGATCGAAGGTCATCTCGCTTCCATACGTCTCTTTAAAAAGCGCTGCGCTCTGCTTGAGTTTCTCGTTGATGATGTTGACCAGAACATGCACGGAGAGCTTATT
>JAEEGL016252165.1_pt1 | contig 25917 bp, 32 predicted proteins | sample 9134231 | NCBI WGS metagenome assembly JAEEGL01 (sample SAMN16246548, study PRJNA631951) | gut metagenome | biome: gut microbiome; feature: rumen; material: fiber-attached | host: Bos | place: Iran: Karaj | collected 2018-10 | reverse complement strand
GCTGAAAAAGGAGATTCTACTTTACAAGAAAGATTTGATATGATTTTAGAACAAAAAGAAATCGTATTAGGTCAAATTGATGAACTTAAAAATTGTCTTAAAGAATTAATGGTATTATACTGAAGCTACTAAAGCTTGTACTGAAAGAGTGATAGAAAATGTTACATCATGTTCTCCTACTTTAGAAGTGGATACAATTCCAAAAAATTAAGAAAGAAGGAAAATAATATGAATGAAGATTTAAAAATTACAAACGAAGGGGATAAAACCTTTGAATTAAGTGAGAAAGTAACACATAAAAAAAACAGTTGAAGAATTAAAAAAGTTAAAAGAATTAGGTATTAAGGAAATATCTTTAGGAGTAGAATCAGGAGATGATTGGAAAAGGAGTAAAACATGATTAAGAAGATTGATAAACTAAATACTATATATAAAGGCGAATTAATTGTAGATGACTTTACTAAAAAAGAGGTAGAAAAAGTATGGATAGAGTTCTCTAAAGATAAAAGTCCAAGTGATTTTTATGACGGAGACATATATTGTGTTACGGATATTGATGATAAAGTTCCTTCAATTAATATTTTAAAGACTAAGTATTCATATTTGGTATATGCAAAAGTAACCAATCGATTAATAGTTAGATCATTATTCTCTGCCGGATATATAAGAACGATAGATAATTATGTGTGCATTATCTTAAATAATAGAGACAGATTAAATACTATCGGGGGAATGGCTAGTAATCAGGATATAAAAGATGGTAGATTTGATTATGATGGGTGTTTGGTTAGAGAAGTTAGAGAAGAATTAGGGATTAATTTGAGTAACGATTATAATTTTGAAATTATTTTAAAATATTTAAAGTATCCTGCTAGAGGGGAATTAAATATTCCTTTTTATCCGGTAGGAACTTTATATGAAATAAAAACTAATTATACAAAAGAAGAATTGATAGACGCATTTGATAAAAATGGACATGATAGTGAAATTAAAGAATTAAGATTCTATAATAAAGACAACTATAAAGAAATATATTCATATAAAAACAAAACGGAATATCTTGATGAACTATTTATTAAACTGTTTGAGTAAATGGTTTTGAAATATTGTATAGATATACTTCGAACAAGTAAAAAACTTTTTAAAAGGAGTCTTCTTTTTATTTGTTAGATAGTGGTCTAGAAAGCAATGAAACAATGTACGTGGGATCGGATGAAGGTAAGGTTGGATTACTTGAAAAATGCCAGAGATGATTATATTAAATTCGTAAAATGTTTGTCGAAAAGGAGGAAGAAATGAAGGTTTTAGAAATGGATGAAAACAATTTAAGTAATGAATTAATAAAAAGAATATTTTTTAGTGCTGAAAAAGAAGAATATTCGTCAGCTGATTATTTAATTATTTATGGACGTCATATAAAAGAATCATTAGACGAAAGATTAAATCATGCGTCAGAAATTTTAAAATCAAAAAAGATAGGTAGAATAGTATTAACTGGTGGTGTAGGAGTTAAAGGGGATTTTAACGAGAGTAAATACATGTATGATTTCTTGATAAATAAGGGAATTGATACTGATAGAATAATAGTTGAAAATAAGTCTACAATATCAGAAGAGAATAATGTTAATGTAATGAATTTGCTTAATTTACAAAATACTACAGAATCTATTAGTATAGTATTAGTTTCTCATGAAGTGCATATGTGGAGATTAAGAATGCATTGGAAAAAACTATTAAAAAACAAGAATAATATTCATTTTTATTATGATTATGTTACAAAAACTAAAATGACTTATGATAATATGATAAATGAGTTATCGTCTGATTCATTTTTTAAAGAACAAATAAGTAAAACAAAAAAGTTTATTATTGATGGAGTTTATGAAGATATTGAAATATAATATAGGTTGATGTATGTTAAATGCCAGTGGGGTGTAAAATGGAAAAGATAGAAGATATAATTGTAATGAAGGTTGGACCACATAGTGATATGTCATTAGAAGAGATTATAGAATCTAAAAAAGAAGAAGAAATTGGTAATGGTGTTCATTATTGGGGGTATTCGGGGGTATTTTGTAGACCCAAACAGGTTCAAGAGTTTTGTAAAAATTCTGTATTAAGTAACCATAAACCAATACTTGTATTAATAGAGACAAAGAGTTCGTATAGTTCTGAAATAGGATTTATTAATGAGTATTCAGAAGATAATATAAATTATAAAAGGTTTAAAAGTCCTGTTCAGTTACAGGGAGCACAGTTTTCTTTTGTGGCTAAGAATTTGAGAAAGTATGATCATTTTAAGCTAGATGATTTTATAGTGGTTGGTGGAAAAAATAGTGGAAAAGTCTTAAGCAATCATTTAATATATAGAGTTAATAAGTGTTTTGGAAGATATAGTGAAGATAGTGATGACAAGGAAATAAGTGTTTGGATAGCAGATTTAGTCGAGCCTTATGCTGTATGGTTGAAAGAATAGAGTATTTAGAAAGAAATGGTATTATGAAGAAAAAAGTAGTAATAGGCATGAGTGGAGGAGTAGATTCTTCTGTTGCGGCAATACAATTATTAAAGGCTGGTTATGAAGTCATAGGTTTATTCATGCGTAATTGGGATTCGTTTATTAATGGGGAAAATGAAGGTGCTCCTGTTGGGGACACTGGTATATGTCCGCAAGAAGAAGATTATAATGATGCAAAAGCAGTTTGTGAAAAATTAGGTATAGAATTACATCGGAAAGATTTTGTTAAAGAGTATTATGATTATGTTTTTAAATATTTCTTGGATGAATTAGAAAAGGGAAGAACTCCTAATCCGGATGTAATGTGTAATAAGTATATAAAGTTTGACATGTTTGTAAAGGAAGCGGAGAAGTTGGGGGCAGATTATATTGCTACCGGTCATTATGCTCGAATAAAAGATGGCAAATTGTTAAGGGCTGTAGACGATAATAAAGATCAATCTTATTTCTTATCACAGGTAACTAAGGAACAATTAAAGAATGTTTTATTTCCTATTGGTGAAATGACTAAGCCGGAAGTAAGAAAAATAGCTGAAGAATATGGCTTAGTAACAGCTAAGAAAAAGGATTCGACAGGAATATGTTTTATAGGAGAAAGGAATTTAACGAATTTTTTGCATAATTATTTGCCTAATCAACCAGGAAAAGTAATAAATATTGAAACTAATGAAGTGGTTGGAGAACATATAGGATTGATGTATTATACTATTGGGCAAAGAAGAGGATTAGATATTGGTGGAACTAAAGATAGGATGTTTGTCGTTGGTAAGAATTTAAAAGAAAATATTTTATATATATGTATTGGTGAAGATAACGAATATTTAATATCTGAATCTTGTATAATAGATAATGTAAATTATTTGGGTGATAATAAAATAAAAAGGTGCACTGCTAAGTTTAGATATCGTCAGAAGGATGTAGATGTTGAATTAGAATATTTGGATAATGGAGAAATACTTGTGAGATATCCTCAAGGGGTGAAAAGAGTTACACCAGGACAAGCTTGCGTATTATATAATGGTGAAGAATGTTTGGGGGGTGGAATTATAAAAGAGGTATGGAAAAATAACGAGAAGATTTGGTACTTATAAATATGGTGGAATGTATATGAAGAAGATGGGGTTTTTAAAGAAATTAGATGATCTACATTTAGATAAAAATAGTTATTGTATAATTGCTAGCGGTTCTTTGCTGATGCATAATCTTTATGATGAATGTGCAGATATAGATATTAGGGTAACGAAAGATGTTTTTCAGGAATTACTAGATAGGTATCATATGAAAAGGTCAGCACGTTATGATTATGTTTATGAACTGAGTGATGATATAGATGTTAATTGTAAAAACTTTAGTCTTGATATTATTGAGTTTGTTGATGGGTATCCGGTTGAGTCTTTAGAATCACAATTGCAATGGATGCTAGAATATAATAGGCCTAAAGATCATGAGAAAATAAAAAAAATTAGAGATTATTTGGGTAAGAATAAAGATGGTGGGGAATAATATGGATATAGGGCAAGAAATGTTTAATAGAGCGGTTGATTTTTTGAATCAAAGATATGGAAAAAATAAAGCGGGAGGAGTTGCGGTTTTAAGAGTAGAAACGGGAGAATACCTAACTAGTGTTTGGCCAGAGTGTAATAATGAATCTGCTCTTTTATGTGCGGAAGTTGGGGCTATATGTGAAGCACATAAGATAAATAAAAAGGTAACTCATTCTTTGTGTGTTTGTAGAGAAAAAGATAATGAACCGTATGAAATACTATCTCCGTGTGGTATATGTCAGGAAAGACTATATTATTGGGGAAAAGATGTAAAATGTGCAATATCAACAAAGGATAATAGTGTAGTATTTAAAACTCTTCAAGAATTACAGCCATATTACTGGTTAAATAAGAAGTAATATGAAAAATTGTTGCTCTTTTTATACAATTTGACTATTATATGAAATAAGGAGGAAAAAAAAGTGGAAAAAGAAATAAAAGTGGAAAAAAAAATAAATCATGCGTATTTTATACAAAGCCATTGTATCCATGTCTTAGTAGATGCTTATATTCCGGTTAGAGAGGAATTCGCAAATCGTTTACCTAACGAAAAAGAAGAAAAGTTTTTAAAAATAGTTGCTGACCAATGTAATTATAGTGTAGGACAATGTGTTGAAGCTTATAATAAGTCACCATTATCTGAACGTTTTATAAGATCTCAAGATTTTATTATTACAAATTATTTGCCCCAAGATGTTTATGGATTTTATAATTCAAATGACGATAAAATATATTTTGAGCCTGATGCTATAAGGGGTATGCGTGGTTTTCCTGGCCAATTTTTGTTTGGTCATCAACTTGGGTGTAAAATACAAAGTTATAAAGATGTGGAACCGTGCTATGATATTATTAGAAGAGAATGTGGTATCTATGATGAGGGAGTTCAAAGAACAGTGCTTTCTGGTATCTTTGGATTTCTCGCATTAACAGAATATAAGTCAGATGAATTCCCTATGGAGCAAGTTGTTCAAACGAAAGGCCTTTCCGATATCTTCGATTCTCTGGTACCAGATGAATATAAAACAGATGGATATCCTATGAAAGAAGGAGTTCAAAAATGTTTGGCATATGAAGCGCTTAGAAGTGTATATAGAGTATAAGTATTATAAGAAATGTGAAGAAAAGTATATAAAAAGAATTACTATAATCGCTTGAATAGCGATTTTTTATTGTATAATAACTAATAGGAGGTCGATATTTTATGAGATTAGCTATTATTGGGAGATATGAAGAGTATGTTAACGAGGAACCTTTTTCTAAAAGATTCTATTTAGATTATGATTATAAAAGAATTTTTGATGATTTAGATATCCTGTTGATACCAGTTGTTTCAGGCGAAAATTTAGAACAAATAGTTAATTATTGTGATGGTTTAGTGGTTACTGGAAGTACTAACAATGTTAATCCTAAATATTATGGAGAAAAGCCAGTTGATGGAATTAATTATAATTATGATGACTTTCTTTTGGTTAGAGATATAGTTAATAAGTTTGCAGCTGTGAATAAACCGATAATAGGGATATGTGCGGGAATTCAAGAAATAAATGTTATATTTGGTGGTACGTTATATCAAGATATAAAAGGGCATTATTTGAAAGATGAATCAAAACATAGTGTTAAAATTATAGAAGGAACAGTTTTATTTGATATATATGATAAAAAAGAGATAGAAGTAAATTCTTTTCATAGACAAGCCATTAAAGAAATAGCAAAAGATTTTAAGATATCGGCTGTTAGTAATGATGGAATAATTGAAGGGATAGAAAAAGATAATATTATTGCAGTACAATGGCATCCTGAAGTAATGAATAATGATATGTTTTTTAAAAAGATTATTAATAAGTTATTTAATAATAGAGATCTTATAGATAAAATTCTTAAAGATGTGGCTCCATGTTCGATGTTCTGCTCAACCTGTACAGGGTGTAAATATGGCGAAATAAGTAATCATGCTAAGGAATTATTAAGATTATTAGATGGTCATAAAGAGTTCTTAGATAAGAATTTAAAGAGTGCTTATAGACATAAATTGGAGGAGTTTTTAGTATTTGAAAATAAATTAAAAAAATATGCTTATCCTAAGTGTAATGGATGTAGGACTGGTGGGGCTAACGGGTGTAGCATAAAAGGATGTTTTATTAATGATTGTGTTAAAGAACATGGAGTTAATTATTGTGGAGAATGTGATTTGTTTCCATGTGATAAAGTAAATAAGAATATAGAGTAATAAATAAATGGTTAGAAGGAAATAAAAGAATAAAAGAAGTTGGAATTATTAAATATTATGAAGAGAAAAAAGGGAATTCTCATTATGTAGATTATAAAAGTGAATAGGTGATTATATGAAAGTTTTAATATTAAATGGCTCACCGCATAGTAAAGGCAATACAAGTTTTATCGTTAATAAACTTAAAGAGCGGTTTCCTAATGGTACAGATTTTGAAGAAGTAAACGCGTTTAAAGAAAATATTAAGCCTTGTAATGAATGTAAGTATTGTTGGAAAAATAAGGGTTGTTGTGTTAAGGATAAAATGGAAGTTATAAACAATGATGATTATGATGTTTTAGTTATTGCTTCGCCTTTGTACATGTCTTTTTTGACTCCTCCATTGTTTTCGATAATTACAAGATTAAATTATATCTGGTGTAATGAACATATTTTGAAGGATTATAGTGGTTTTAGAAAGAAAAAGGGGGTATTAATTCTAGTTGGGGGTGGTACTGGTACTCCTGCGTATGCAATAAATGCTGCTAAGTTAGCATTTAAATATTTAAATGCTGATTTTGATGAGGAAAAGGATTTTATCTACTCTTTACATACTGATAAGTTATTGGCGAGAGATGATGAAGAAGTTTTAAAGCAAATAGATAAGACTAGTGAATGTTTACAGCTGGGAGATAGTTTTGTGTTAAAATAGGTGAGAAAGAACTATAGAGGAGTGATGATATGAAAATTTATTTAGTAAGACATGGACAATGTGATTCTAATGTTGTAGGTAGGTATAACTTTCTTGATGAGGATATAAATGAGACTGGGATTAGGCAGGCTGAAGAATTGGGAAAGAAGATTAAAGATATTAATTATGATATAGTGATATCTTCGCCAATGGTCAGAGCGCTTCATACTGCGCAAATAATTAATGTTAATAATAAAGAGATAATAACTGATGAAAGACTTCAAGAAAGAAATCCAGGGTCATTAGAAGGTAAAGCGACAAGTGATACAGATAGGGAAGAGTTTTGGAATTATTATACTGATGTTAAATTTGGTACGGAGGAGAGAATTCCTCATTTATGTAATCGAATAAAAGAGTTTTTGGATGAACTAAAACTTAAAGATTTTAAAAGTGTATTAATTGTGGCTCACAGTGGTGTCTCTAAGGCTTTTAACGTGTATTTTAATGGGATCCCTGAAGATGGGGAAATGTTGAATTTAGGGCTTAAAAATGCTGAGGTCAAGGAATATGAGTTTTAAACTATAATGCATAACAATTATATGTTATAATGTCAATGTAGGAGTTGGTATGATGAAAAAACTAGTGAGAGGTAGTAAAAGATATTTGTTTTTTTAAATGACTATAATTGCGATTGCTGGGATGATTTTGCGCCCGTTATTTGATTGGATGATTTGTAAGTTTATTACGGATGCTGATTTTATTTATACGGATGAGAACTATATTTGGGGGCCGTTGTTGTTTGGGATATTAATGGGGACTATTATGTGGCTTATAGATAAGAAGGTTGAATGATATAACGCAGTCGAAAGACTGTGTTTGTGTTATAATAAAGTCATAAGAGAGGTTTTAGAATGAAAAAGGAAAAAGATTTTAAAAAATGGTTAAGTCTACTAGTTGTAATTACATTATCTATTTTATTGGCCGATATGGGTGCATCAATGAAACTTATAGATACTTTGGTATCTTCTTTGAATCCTATTTTTGTTGGAGTTATTATTGCATATGTACTTTATTTGCCAGCCAAAAGGATAGAAACTAGATTGGGAAAAAAAGATAAGGGAAGCTTTGCTTATAAAAATAAAAGAACAATATCTATTGTTATAACTTATTTTGTGATGTTTTTAGTAATAGTAGCTATGTTTAGTGTGATTAGTCCGATTATATCAAGTAGTATTAATGACTTGCTTAAAAATTTACCCAAGAGTTTTGCAGAGATAGAAAAGAGTAAAGCTTTAAATAATGAATTTGGTAAATACTTGGTAAAACAACTTGAAAAAATTGATTTTTCTAAATTACTTAGTTTTGAAAAGGTGATAGAATATTTGAAAAATACTATTTCTTTTGCTAAGGGTTTCTTTACACTTTTTGTTTCTGTTGTTGCATCTGTATATTTGTTAGCTGAAAGAAAACAAATATTAGCCTTTTGGGATAGGCAAATAGAAGCAAGATTAAGTAAGGAAAAATATACCGAAGTATGTTACTATATGAAGAAGACTAATAGTATATTTGCTAATTATCTTTCTGGGCAAATACTTGATGCGGTAGTAGTTGGAGTTATAATGACTATTATTCTAATTGTTCTTAATATAAAGTACTCTGTGTTACTAGGAGTTATTATTGGAATTTCCAATCTGATACCATTTTTTGGAGCGATATTTGGAATCGGTTTTTCTATTATAATTATTGCTCTTACAACTGGTATTAAAGAAGCATTAATTGCGGGAGCAATTACTTTGATAATGCAACAGGTTGATGCTAATATTATAAATCCTAAAATTACTAGTACCAAAGTTGATATTAGTCCTATTTTAACCATTATTTCAATTACAGTACTAGGATCTTTGTTTGGTGTATTGGGGATGTTTTTAGCAGTTCCAGTTATAGCTATTGTAAAAACTATAATGATTGATTCGGCGGATAAAAGGATTGAACAGATGAAGTTAGAATAAAAGCGTTTGCTTTTATTTTTTTTGTAAAGTATTCTTTTTAATTTGTTGTAATTTTGTGTTGCTGTGTTATAATGTAATTATTAAGATAGGAGAGGTGAGAATAATGAGGAAGGATAAAAAGAAAAAAGGCTTAGTAATAGTATTATTATTAATTGCGGTTTTAGTTTTAGGGGTAGGTTATGCAGCTATATCTAATGTTACATTGCATATTACTGGTATTGCTACAGCTACTTCTGATGATGAAAACTTTGATGTTAATTTTGTTGGTACTCCATCTTTTTCAAAGACTGGAGCAAGTGCAGGAGCAACTGTAACTGCAGCAATTTCTGATGTTCATGACGCAACTATTCAAGTTGGTGGATTAAAGAAAGTTGGGGACTATGTAACAGCTACATACGATATTAAGAATGTTAGCCCTGAAGCTATTACAGCACTTTTGTCTGCTGAAATATCTAATAGTAATGAGACATATTTTGATGTTGAATATGTGTTTGGAAGAAATTCTATTGCTAAAGATGCTCAAACAACAATTACTGTAACAGTAACTTTAATTAAACCTGTTGTAACTACTGATCAAAGTGCTACAATTGATGTAACAATTACTGCTGCACCACAGGGATAATAAATATTTAGTAGAAAGTAGGTAAGGAGTATGAGACGTGACAAAGCTAGAGTATATAGCTTAGAATTTGTATTAGTTTTCTTTTTACTTCTTGCTCTCTTTGTACCAAATATTTTGAAAAATAGATTGGTAATCGCAGTATTTTTAGCTTCTTATGCTTTTTTTACAAGATGTGTAGTGAAAAAGAGAAGCACTTTTTCTATTTATCAAAAAAAAGAGTTGATATTACTTAGTTCATTGGCGGTTATTTATCTAGTTATTTTTTATATGTTTGGTATATATTCTGGATACAAGGCCGCTACTATAAAGTTTAGTTTTGTGAATCTGTTTAAATATATATTACCAGTTGCTGTAATTATTATTTCTACAGAGTTTATAAGAGCAAGCTTCTTGTCGGATAAGAGTAAACTATCTTTGGTTATGTCGTTTGTTTTTGGAGTATTGGTTGACTTAATAGTTTATACTAATATATATCAGTTAGAGAGCTTAAATAGTTTCTTGGTAGCTTTAGGATATGTTTTCTTTGCTTCTTGTTCTGCTAATTTATTGTATAATTATATAAGTGTTAGGTATGGCATGAATTCTGTTATAGTTTATAAACTTATTACTACCTTATATGTTTATATAATACCGGTTGTTCCAGATTTGTATATTTTCTTTAAATCCTTTATGAGAATGTTATATCCTTATATAATATATATTATATTGGAGAATGTTTTTTCAAAGGTAAGAAAAGAAAATGCAATATTATATGATAATAAATCATGGATAGTTAACGGGATTTTATTCGTATTTATGATATTAGTAGTAATGTTGGTATCGTGTAAATTCCTTTATGGCATTTTGGTAGTTGGTTCTGGATCAATGACGGGAGCTATTGATAAAGGTGATGCGATAATTTTTAAGCAATATAAAAAGAAAGATAAAGTTGCTGTTGGAGATGTTCTTGTGTTTATTAAAGACGATATTAAGATAGTTCATAGATTAGTAGATGTTAAATATGTAAATGGAGAATATCGATTCTATACTAAGGGTGATAAAAATGCTGAAATGGATGAAGGCTACTTAGAGGATGAAGATATTATGGGGGTTGCTAAACTAAGAATTAAGTATATTGGGTTGCCGACCTTATATTTAAGAGAAATGTTTAAAAAAGAGTAATGAGGTGTATGCTATGGGATACAATAAGGGAGAATTTTTTATATCTGGAGATTCTAGAAGAAAAAGGATTTGTGCTTTAGTATTTATTATTATTATACTGGCTGTTATTTCTATTTATTCTTTTGTATTACACGTGAAGAATAATGGTGAACAAGTTGTTAAATATGATGAAGAGAGTACTTTGGATTATAAAGTTTATTTGAAAGAAAATGATTTTTTCGCTGATAAATTTTTAGGAAAAGATAAACAATATATTGCTAATTTGATAGATTATATTGATGCAACATTCAATTATGACCTGACATTTAAAAATAATAGCAATAGTTATGATTATTCTTATAAAATTGAAGCCGAGGTAAATGTTGTTAATCCTGATAATAACAATTCTATTTATAGGACTTCAGAGTTGTTGGTCCCTACTAAGAAAGGTACTGGTCATGGTCATAAAACTACAACTATATCTGAGAAGTTGAAAATAGATTATAATAAGTATAATGATTTAATTAGTAAGTTTATTGAAACGTATGATTTATCACATTTAGATAGTAATTTGTCAATTAATATGTATGTTGATTTTGATGGCGATTGCGGGGGGAATCAAAAAGAAAATCAAAAATCTGTTATTAGATTAGTTATTCCATTAACTACTAAAACTATAGCTATTGATATGAGTAGTGATGTAACTAATAATTCAGATAGCTTTATTAAATGTGGAAAAAGTAAAGATTATCTATATATAATATTCTCTTTAATAACTGGTGGTGTTGCTATTGGTTTAATTGTAGAATTAAAGAAATATATGGATGAAACTAAATCTCCTATAGATGTTTATAATTCTAAGTTAAAAAAGATAATGAGAAATTATGGTTCGTTTATTCAGAGAATTAATAGTAATTATGATATGTCTAAATCACAAATACTTAAGGTTGAAACTTTTGATGACATGTTAGAAATAAGAGATACATTACAAGCACCTATACTAATGCTTGAGAACAAAGATAAATATGGAGTGTTTTTTATAATACCTACTGCTTATAATGTCCTTTATACTTATGCGTTAAGAGTGGATGATATTAAGGTTGATATGATTAATGATGTTTTAGATGAACCAAAGAAAACTGTTCCACAAAAAGAATATACAGATGAATATATTACTAAACAATTAACCATGATGAAAAAGAATCCGGTAAGTGAAGCCAATACTATTAAGGGTACTAAAGAGAGCGAAGAAGACTTGTATTCTCAAATTGAGAAAACTCAAGAATTCAGGTTGAATTTAAGTGATGAAGACATAAGTGAATTGTTTAGAGAAATTGAAAATACTGATGTGGCTGATATTAAAAAGAAGAAAGTCAGCTCTAAGAAGAGTCCTAAGAGTGTAAAGAAGGCTGTTACCAAAAGTAAAAAAGTTGCAGTTAAAAAAGTTGAAGAGGTAGAGACGGCTGTAGAAAAGAAGAGGAAACCGAGAGCGTCTGCTAAAGCTAAAGCCGAGACTAAGAAGTCAACCAGAAAAAGAAAAACAAAATAAGTAGTTATCTACTTATTTTTTCGTGGTATAATCATGTTATGAGAGTGTGGTATATATGAATAATAAACCCTTTTTTGATGAAGAAACAGTGGATAAGATAAGAGAACATGATAAGGAACAGATTGTTTTAAATAAAAAGAAGGGGGATTTCAATAAGATTACGACCGTTACTGATTCTTATGGAAAATACAATTATGATAATGAAGAATTGTTAAAAACTTATGTAGGTGAAAAATATCCTGGCTTTATGACAAAAAGTTTTAATGTTTGGGCTTTTTTGTTTGGACCTTTTTATTTACTATATAGAAAAATGTATCTTTATGGATTTTTATTATCGTTGTTTTTTGCAATAATAAATAATTATTTTATAAAGATTGATTTAAAAACCTCTATAATTGTTTTAGTTTTTGATTTAATAATGTGTATTGTTGTTGGTTTATCATTTAATAGATTATATATTGGTTTGAGTATTAATGAAGTTAACAGATTGAAAAGAGATTATCCAACTTTAGATACGAATGAGTTATGTAAAAAATATGGAGGTACAAGTATTATTCTTGCTATTTTGGCTAATGTAGTAATTGTAACTCTTGTTGTATTTATTATGAGGTTGTTTTAGAGGTGATATTATGTTAGAAGTTATTGCTATAATTCTTTTTGTTCTAATGTATATTCTGATGGTTGTTTTTAGTGATCGCAGGGAATATGTTGCTTTGTTATGTGCTTTAATATATATATTATTAGGTATTTTACCTGTAAATAGTATTATTAGTAGTATCGATTTTAATGTCTTGTTAATGATGGGTGGGACGATGATAATTGTTTATTATTTTATAGAAAGTAAGATGCCTGTTTTAATTGCTGATTTTTTGTTGGATATGTCTCCGAATGTAATGTGGGTTACTATATTTATGAGTGCTTTTGCTGGATTTATTTCGGCATTTATAGATAACACTGCAACGGTATTAATGATTGCTCCAGTGGCTCTGGCGGTCTGCAAAAAGTTAGATATTAATCCTGTGCCCATGATATTGGCTTTGGCTGTTTCTTCTAATTTGCAGGGGGCAGCTACCTTGGTTGGAGATACTACATCAATTATGCTAGGAGCTCATGCTAAGATGGATTTTAATCAGTTTTTTATATTAGATGGTAAACTGTCTATCTTCTTTGCAGTTGAACTTGGAGCTTTAGCATCATTACTTGTTATGTTTTTTATGTTTAGAAAAGAGACAAGGGAGGTTGAAGCATCTAAAGATGTAAGGGTAAAAGATTTTTTCCCAGCAATTATGTTAGTTGTGTTAGTAATAGCATTAATACTTGCTTCGTTTATGCCAAATAAATCAGAGATAACTAATGGTTTAATATGTATGATAGTTGCATTGCTTGTTATGTTTGTTGATGCCGGAAAACATAAAACTACTAATAGAATACTTGAGGATTTGAAAACAATAGATTATCAAACATTATTGCTTTTAATGGGGTTGTTCTTGGTTATTGCAGGCATTACTAATGTTGGCGTAATAGAGGATTTTTCTAGCCTTATTGTTAGAATTGGTGGTAATAATATTTTCTTGTTATATACGATAATAGTGGTTGGTTCGGCTTTATTTTCAGGGTTTATTGATAACATTCCGTATGTAGCTACTATGTTGCCGGTTGTTGGTGGAGTTTCTGCTACTTTGGGGGTAAGCCCATATCTTTTATATTTTGGTTTGTTATCTGGGGCTACTCTTGGTGGTAATTTAACGCCTATTGGAGCTTCTGCTAATATTGCTGCAGTTGGTTTATTAAAAAAAGAAGGATATAATGTTAGCTTTAAAGATTTTATGAAGATAGGAGTTCCATTAACTCTATCAGCTTTGACAGCTGGATATATATTTATATGGTTTGTGTGGAAATAAGATGCAAAGATGTTTTTGGGTAAATGAGAAGAATAAGTTATATATTAAGTATCATGATGAAGAATGGTGTGTACCAAAGTATGACGATCATTCTTTGTATGAGTTGTTAATATTGGAGAGCTTTCAGGCAGGGTTGTCATGGGAATGTGTCTTGAATAAAAGAGAAGCCTTTAGACTAGCGTATGATAATTTTGATATAGATAGAATCATATTATATGGAGATGACAAAATACGGGAATTAATGGATAATAAGAATATAATTAGAAATAGATTAAAGATTAAAGCCAGTATAAATAATAGTAAAATATTTAAAAAGATACAGAAAGAATATGGATCTTTTTCAAATTATATTTGGTCTTTTAGTAATAATAAAATAGTATATGAAGATTTTAGTGTTACTACTAATAGGCTGTCAGATACTATATCTAAAGATTTAAAAAAGAGGGGGATGTCATTTGTAGGAAGTACTATTATTTATTCTTATTTGCAGGCGATAGGAGTTATATTTTCTCATGGTAAGGAATGTTTCAAATATAGTGAATAGGTATTGCTTAATTGGTGTTTTAAGTGATAAAATATTACTTGAGATTGCCCAATAGCCAAGCGGTAAGGCATCAGGCTCTGAACCTGACATTCCGTAGGTTCGAATCCTACTTGGGCAGCCATTAAGTATTTAGAATCCCTTTGGGGATTTTTTTCACGCATTTTTCACAAAATGTACATATTTGTTTCATATAAGAGTTGTATTATTTTTTTGTACTAACAGAGATTAGTACAAAAACGTCATATAAACTCTCTATAAACTTTGGATGGATTGATATCCATCCATTTTTGTTTTATAATACTTTTTGAAGGTGGTATTATGCAAGATAATAAAAATCTTATTATGGCAAGTGTGGCGATTATAGGTGTTGTTTTAGCCGCTCTTATTATTTTTTTACCGAAGGATGGAAAGAAAGTTGAAAATATAAAATTGGAAAATGTTAAAGTATATAAGCATCATGATAAAACTGAGAATAAGGAAGGTTATTATAGCGAGTGTCATTTATCTACTGAAGATGTTGTTAAAGTTAGAAATGGCTTTAATAAAATAATAGAATTGGGTAAAGATAATCTTGTTTCTGGCAAACATATTAATGGTGATTATAAAGTAATAATAGAAGATAAATTTATTGCCTTTGATAAAGATCATAATAATATAGTATATTTTGGTAATGCTAATGTTTTATTTAAGTATAAAAGTGAAATTTATGATTTGATTGTTAAAAACTGTGAGTAAGATGATGTAGGAGAAATTTTTATGAAGAAAAAAATTCTAATTATATTATTATTGTTATTAATATGTTGTGCTTGTGGAGTCACTAAGAACATAATTAGATCGGGCAAAGGGGATTTAGTATTAGAGTATACTAGTTCATCTGCTTTTGGAAATGCTAGTGAAAAAGAGGTATATTTCATAAAACTATATGATGATAAAACTATTAGTACTGGGTATAATGATACTATAAAGAACAAAATTGACGTTAGTGATGATGATTATCAAAAAATTATTGATTATGCCTTTTCTAGTAGTTTTACAAATCTTAAAGAAGATTTGACTGATGATAGAGTAATGGATGGAAGTAGTAATTATATAACACTGTTTTTTGAGGATGGAACTTCTAAAAAGTATGGTGGACTAAATCCAACAAATAAAAAATTTGTAAAATTATATGAAATGTTGGAAGGACTATTGGAAGAAGAGGAAAAATAATGAAATTGTTAAAATGTAGTAAATGTGGTAGTAGAGTAATAGTAGATAAAGTAAGTAGTAATATTATTTGTTGTGAAGAAACAATGATGGAAGTTATACCAAATAGTGTTGATGCAGCGATAGAAAAACATGTTCCTGAATATGTAATAGAAGATGGCAAAATTAAAGTAAATGTTAATCATGTAATGGAAGAAGATCATTATATTGAATGGATATTATTTGAAACAGATAAAGGTATAGAAAAGATTGATTTTAAACCAGGTGATAAACCTGAAGCTGTATTTGATTATGTACCTGGTAGTACTTTATTTGCTTATTGTAATAAACATAGTTTATGGAAGAAAGATGTAGAATAGTCTTTCTTTTTTTTATATAATAATTTCAGGTGATAGTATGAGAAAAATAGTATTATTAATTATATTATTAGTATTAATAATAATTAATGTAGCTTGTGATAAAAAGAAGAATAATAAAAGTGTTAAAGAAGGTAAAGGGGATTTAATAATTGAATATACTAGTTCTCCTCAAGAGCTTGCTAATACTACGTACTATATTAGAATATATGATAATAAAAAAGTAAGATATGGTATGGAAGGGGAAAAGAAAGATAAAAGAAAAACTCTTAATGATAAAGAGTATCAAGATATTATTAATCTAGCTTTTTCTAAAAAGGTATTATCGTTAGAAGGAAAAGATATATCTAATAGTATGGTATTAGATGGATATTATGAATATATAACTATTTATGATAATCAGAAAGAAATAAGAATAGGTGGATCTAATCCTTCAAATAAATACTTTAATAAGTTGGTAGGATTGTTAAATAATGTTAAGGATTAAAAATGAACAATAGAAAGAAAAAAATATGTTGAGTGATTTGGATTATGAATTTATTTATAAGGGAAAAGGTTTTTTTGATAAAGAAATTGATAAAGTTGATAGAGATGGAATATGTTCTATTGAACCAATAGTAGTTTATTTTTATAAAGATAATGATGGTACAAAAAGATTTGTTAGATATAATGATACTGATGTTAGAACTATTGATTTTGAAAATATGGCTATAATTAGTAAATATTATATAAAAAAATTATAAGGTTTTGGTAAAGCGATATGAATGAAATGTTATTAGATGATTATTTAGTAATGTATATTGATTCTGGCGATAAAGAGTACTTAACTAGAGTAATAAGTGTTTTGGATCAATGCAGTTTTGATAAGAATACTATTACGGAAATAATTAATATGGAAATAGAGATTATAAAATTTAGGAAAGAGATAAAGAAACCGATTATTAATCATTTTTATTGGTTTGATAATATGAATAGAAAAACTAAAGTGTTCAAACGTAATCTAAATGATTATCTTTTGTTAAGGTATATTTGTTCAAATATTAAAAATATGGTAATATGTTTATAGCAACGAGGGGGAATTTTCTTATGAAAAAAATAGAATTATTAAGAACATTAAAGAATGATTTACTTAATGGAACTAGTCATAGCGTTCAATATTTAGTAGATGAAGATGTAGAGAAAACTTTGTCTGAACGTGGAATTAAAATTAGAAAGATGTTTTCTCCATTATTAAGAGTAGCTTATTTATCACAAAGTAAATATAAATTAATTAAAGATGGTAAAACCAGAAAGTTTAAAACGCCGAATGGAAAAATATTTGTAGTTAATCATCGTCAAGCAGATGATATAGTTTTGGGTGTTAATGCTATTGGTGAAGATGGTTATATAGTTTTTGGTAATAAGGATTTAGTCTTAGAAACAACAAATGGTTTAGGTTTATGGGCTTATGGAATGATTATGTTGAATCGTGATGATAAAAATAATCGACATAGCACTTATGATAAAATGAAATATGTTTTACAACATGGTGGTAATGTTATCATTTATCCTGAAGGTTATTGGAATTTAGATGATAGTGGTTTGGCTGATGAGCGTCATGGTAGTGATCTTCATAATTCAGAAAACTGGTTAATTCAAGATATTAATATAGGTATAATACGTTTAGCTAGAGAAATGGGTTGTCCAATTATACCAACTATATTACATTATGATGAAGTTGGTAAGAAAAGATGTTATTGTAAAAAAGGTGAACCTTTTTATGTAGATGAAAAAGATGATTTGTTTATGTCTAAAGATGCTCTTGTTAATATTATGACTAATATGTATTATGAATTAATGGCTAAATATTCTAGTTATGAAAGAGCAGAATTAGAAAAAGAAGGAATTAGTTTAAAAGAGCAATGGGAAAAATTAAAAGAAGAGTTAATTGCTGATTGTGATATACCAAAAGTAGGATATCATTTAGATTTAGCTAATGAAAAGTTGATTGGTAAAGCTAAAGTAGCTAATCCATTGGTATCAAATGAAGAAGCTTTTGAACATTTGAATCATTTAAATATAAATAAAGATAATGCTTTTTTACTTTCTAAACATTTAAGTGGAAGAAAAAGATAATTATCTTTTTTTTTTATGGTATAATATAAATAGAGTAGGTGACGATATGTATAATTTATATATACCCTTGTGTTCCTTAGTACTTGTTATATTGTTATTGTTTTTATACTGGTTTAAAGTTAATAACATTAATGAAGGTAATAAAATCTATTTTGTTATGATATTCGATAATTTAATCATGACTATTTTTTGTATTATAGCTATTTATTTAATATATATTAAATATAATCAAAGTGTTATTAAGTTATCTAATAAAATAGAATGTTTTGCTATAACTAATTATTTTATTAATCTATTTACTTATGTTTTGTTTTTGTGTAAATATGAAAAAAAGAATATAAATATATTTTATATGATTGCTAATATTATTTCTTTTGCTTTGGTATTTATATTACCGGTAAAATTAGATGTAACAAATGATATGAATTATATGGTCTCTGTAGGTCCATCTGTAACGGCAACATCTATTATTTGTGCTATTACGATTGTAGCTAGTTTTATTCTTGCTTTAAAGAATAAAGAACATTTACAAGAAAAAATAGTACCAGTTATTCTATTACAAGTTTTTATAATTATAGATTTAATAGTTAGAGCTGTGGTACCGGAGTTTATATGTTTGGAATTCTTAGCATCAATAGTTACTTTAACAATGTATTTTACATTAGAAAATCCGGATATTAAATTGCTAGAGCAAGCGGAAATTGCTAAGAGTCAAGCCGAGAAAGCGAATAGAGCTAAATCAGATTTCTTAAGTAGTATGTCACATGAAATAAGAACTCCTTTGAATGCTATAGTAGGTTTATCAGAAGATATTGGTAGTTATGAAGATGTTCCTAAAGAAGTTAAAGAAGATGCACAAGATATAATTAGTGCTTCTAAGACTTTGTTAGAGATAGTAGGTAATATACTTGATATTAGTAAAATAGAAAGTGATAAGATGGAAATTGTGGAAATAACATATAATCCCAAGGAAATGTTCGAAGAACTGGCTAGAATTGATGCAACGAGAATTGGGGAAAAACCTATTAATTTCCATACTAATATAGCATTAGATTTGCCATATGAGGTAATAGGTGATAAAAAACATATCAAGGAAGTAGTTAATAATCTTCTTACTAATGCTATCAAATATACTGAGAATGGAGATATTTGGTTTGATGTAAAATGTATTAATTCTAAAGGAGATAGTAAGTTCATAATAAGTGTTAAAGATACTGGAAGAGGTATTAAAGCAGAGGATATTACTAAATTATTTAAGAAGTTTGAAAGATTAGATGTTGAAAAGAATACAACTACCGAAGGAACTGGTTTGGGTCTTGCTATTACTAAGAATCTTGTCGAGATGATGGGTGGAAAGATTAATGTTGAAAGCAGATATGGAGAAGGATCTATATTTGTAGTAAGTATTATGCAAAAAATAAGTATGATGAATAAACCTGATTTGTCTCAGACACAAAGGTTGAGATTACAAGGAGTTGTAAATGATGATGAGGGTTATGGTTATAAAAGAGTATTGATTGTAGACGATAATAAGTTAAATATAAAAGTTGCTCGAAAAGCTCTGGAACATTTTGATTTAATACTTGATGAGTGTTACAACGGAGAAGAATGTATAAAGAAAGTTATTGAAGATCAAAACTATGATTTAATTCTTATGGACATTATGATGCCTGTTATGAGTGGAGAAACGGCATTAAAGAATTTAAAAGAAATAGATGGATTTAATATACCAGTTATTGCATTAACTGCTGATGCTGTTGCAGGTGCTAAGGAAAAATACGAAAGCCAAGGTTTTATAGATTATATAGCTAAACCATTTTCTAAGATTCAAATTAAAGAAAAATTAGATAAAGTGTTTAAGCAAAAAGAGACCTTTGAGGATAGACAAAAGATGTGGGATGAGGCTCCTACAGTTGTAATTGGTGATAATGATGATGGAAGTGATGGTGGAAAAAATGGGTAATGGCCAAGAAAAAAATGAGTTTTTGTCGAGTGTTTCGCATGAAGTAAGAACTTTATTAAATACAATAGTTGGTTTGTCGCAAGATATAGGGGAATATGAAAATATTCCTGAAGAAATCAGGGAAGATGCAGAGGATTTGGTATCTGCTTCTAAAGAATTGTTAGAATTAGTCGGAAATATACTTGATTTTAGTAAGATAAGAAGTTCAGAGATGGCGATAGTAAATGCCCCGTATAATCCGAGGGAATTGTTTGAGGAATTAGCTAAGATTGATGAAAAAGATATTGGCGATAAACCAATTAGTTTTCATTCGAATATTGATTCAAGATTACCATTTGAACTTATAGGTGATAAAAAGCATATGGAAGAAGTTGTTAATAATCTTCTTACTAATGCTATTAAGTATACTGATGGTGGAGATATTTGGTTCGATGTTAAATGTATTAATGATTCTGTTAATTGTACTATGACAATAACTGTTAAAGATACTGGAAGAGGAATGAAGCCTGAAGAAATAGAGAAACTATTTACACAAATAGAAAGATTGAATATAGAGAGAGATACTTCAAGAGAAGGAACTGGTTTGGGTCTTGCTATTACAAAGAGCTTAATAGATATGATGGGTGGAGCTATTAAGGTTGAAAGTGTATATGGAGAAGGATCAACCTTTATATTTAGTGTTGTTCAAAAGATTCATATGTTGGAAGAATCTGATTTGTCTAGGACTCAAAGATTGAAACTACAAGAGCTTAATTATGCGAAAGAAGGGTATGGATATAAAAAGATTCTTATTGTTGATGATAATAGATTGAATATAAAGGTTGCGAGAAGGGCTTTAGAAGATTTTGATCTAATGATTGACGAATGTTATAACGGAAAAGAATGTATTGATGTTATATCTAAAGATACAGATTATGATTTAATACTTATGGATATAATGATGCCAGGGTTGAGTGGTGAAGATACTTTAAAGGGTTTAAAAGAAATAGAAGGTTTTGATATACCTGTTATAGCATTAACAGCTGATGCTGAAGAAGGAGCTCAGGAAAAGTATCGGGGGATGGGCTTTGTAGATTATATAGCTAAACCATTTTCTAAACTGCAAATTGAAAGAAAATTAGATAAGGTCTTTTCGCAAAAAGATGCTGTTGAGAGAACAAATAATTTGAATAATGGTCATAAGGTTGTAAATAGTTATGATGATGATATGTGGGATGAATAATGAGTAAAAGAGTTGTTAAAAGATTTTATCGAAGTAATGATGATAAAGTACTATTTGGTGTGTGTGCTGGTGTGGCTGAGTATTTTGAAATAGATCCAACTATAGTAAGATTAGGATTCACATTGATGAGTTGTTTTTGTCCGGCACTTGTAATAGTTTATTTTGTGGCTGGTATTGTGATGCCTTTGAAGCCAAGATATAAAGAAGCGAAAATAGTTGAAGAAAAAGAAGACAAGTAATGTCTTTTTTTTAAGATGTTAATTAACAGTAAAGGTAGTTATAAATTTGACTAATTTTATAAAAAAAGATAAAATTTTTATATATAAAGGGGAATTTATATGAAAAAAAAATCGTCTTTAAAGCTCCGTAAAGGAGTGCTGATAAGTATTCCAATAGCACTTATAATAGCTGTTGTTATTGGTGTGGTAATAGTTAATAATAAAAGTACTAATTTACAATCTTCAAAAAAGGTTGATGTTAAAAGTGAAAAGTTTTTAGATGATTCGATGGGAGAGAATAATAAATCATTTAGTGATGGCGAATTATTAAAGAGTTTTGCAGAGTTTAAGAATAAAAGAAAGATAGATAATACTATAGCTTATTATGCTGAACAGTTTCATTTGGATAAGTCTAAAGTAGTTGAGATAGCTAGAAGGTTAACTGATAATTATGAAAGAGCAGATTATAATACTACTTTTTCTGTTAAAGCTGGAGATGGTGAGTTTAGTTCATATGAAGCGGGAATAGTATACTTTGTAAGATACTTATATAGGAATCCTTCTAGTTACGGGAGTAGTTCTATTGAAATAGGAGATAGAGGGCTTGTAACAACTGCTGATAATAAAGTAGACGGACATATTAGATTGAATAATGGATTAACTTATGAACAATTTTTAGGTAAAATTGCTGAAATGTATGGAGTTAATAAGACTTTAGCTTTAGCTATTGTTTACGAAGAAAGTGGAATAATGACTAGTTCGTTATTTAGGAATAGTAATAATATGGGCGGCCTTCGTGGAGGAAGTGGATGGCTTAAGTTCCCTTCTTTAGAGGCTGGTACTATTTGTTATATTTTTACTTTGAAAAATTTGCTTGAAAGAAGTGGGCTAGACTCTAATCAAGAGAGTAGTGTTTATGCTTTATCTGGAATTTATGTAAATGGAAATTCTGCTAATCCTTCGGTAGATTGGTCTGGCAAAGTATTAAATTTTATGAGGAGAATAGAGAATAACAAAGTTTTTGAATAGGATTAAAATCCTATTTTTTTATGATAAAATATAATTGGTGATAATATGTTGAAGGTAAGTCATATTGATAAAAGCTATGGCTCTATTATGGCCGTAAATGATTTGTCATTTGAAGTTAAAGAAGGAGAAGTGTTTGGGTTATTAGGGGTTAATGGGGCTGGTAAGACTACTACATTCAGAATGATAGTTGGTCTATTAGAACCCGATAGTGGAGAAATAACTTTAGATGGTAAAAAGATAGACTATGATATTACGGATAATATTGGTTTTCTTACTGAAGAAAGAAGTTTATTTGTTAAGATGAGTGTTTTAGAACAAATTCTTTTTTATGGGAATTTGAAAGGTTTAAGTAATAAAGAAATTGAAAAAAGGCTTGATTATTGGTTAGATAGATTGAAGATTTCAGAGTATAAACATGAGAAAATTAAGAATCTTAGTAAAGGTAATCAGCAAAAAATACAGTTTATATCTGCAGTAATAAATGAACCAAAATTCCTTGTTTTAGACGAGCCTTTTACAGGATTGGATCCTTTTAATGTTGATATACTTATGACGGCATTAAAGGAAATGGCTAAGAAAGGAACAATAGTTATTTTTTCTTCACATAGAATGGAACATGTTGAAATGTTTTGTGATAGATTATTAATATTAGTAAAAGGTGAAAAAGTATTAGAAGGAAGTTTAAAAGAAATAAAAGAGAATTATTTGAAAAAGAGTATTCATATTAAGGGGGATGTAGAAATAAATAAGATAAAGGAGATAAAAGGGGTAGAAAAAGTTGTAAAGACTTCAGATGATATTATTGTTAAAGTATCTAATATGGAAGTAGTAAGTAAAGTATTTAATGTTATAAAGAATGGTAAAAATATAATAAAATTTGAAGTAGAAGATCCTTCTTTAAATGAAATTTTCGTTTCGAAAGTAGGTGATTATTTTGAAGAGTAAAAGAAATTATATTATTAAGATGAGTCTTAAGAAAAAGATAAAATCTAAATGGTTTTTAGGAATAAATATTTTTATATTTATAATTATGTTGCTAACCATTAATATTAATACGATTATTAATATGTTTGGGGGTGATTATAAGGAAGAAAAAGTAATTGAAATAATTGACAATGTTGGTGTTTATGGTAAGGTTCAAAAACATATTGTTGATTATTCTAAGTATAATACTGCTTCTATTAGAGTAGAAAACTATGATGGAAATGAAGATGATTTGAGAAAATATATTAAGGGTAAGAATAATGTGTTTGGGTTGGTAATAGATTATGATTATGATAATTATATTAAAGCATCTTTAATTGGTAAAAACGAGGTAAGTAATAGTATTGTTAGCGCTGTTAGTAATTCTTTAAATAGAATTAGATATGATATGGCAATGTCAAATTTGGGGTTATCTCAGAATGTTATTAACCAATTAAATGCTAGTGTTAAAATAGATAATATAGTATTACTTCGTAAAGATATTAATAAAAAGAGTAATGGTCAAAATAGTACAAATGATATTGTAGGAGTAGTAGCAGTAATAGTATTTACTATGCCTTTCTTTTTTATTATTACGACTTTAGTGCAAATGATAGGGGCGGAAATAAATGAAGAAAAGTCTACAAAGGCGATGGAAGTAATTATTGGCAATGTTTCACCAAAGGAGCATTTGATTGCTAAAATTGTATCTTGTACTACGTTTACAATATTACAGATATTACTATTAGTTATGTATGCTTTTATAGGTATAACTATTAGGAACAAAACGGGAATACGGATAGATACCGAATCTAATCGTATATTGAATGATATTATAAAGAGTATGATAGATCCAAATATTGTATCTGCTATGGTTAAGATATTACCTTTGCTAATTATTTCCCTAATATTTACTCTAGTTACATATGCTATTTTAGCGGGAGTACTTGCTTCGATGACAACTAATATAGATGACTTTCAACAATTACAAACACCAATCATGTTAACAATATCAATAGGTTTTTATCTTTCGATATTAGCTTCAATATTTGAAGGAGCTAAATTAATTAAGTTTATGTCTTATACACCACTAGTGAGTTTTATGTTATCTCCTTCATTGTATATGCTTAATCAAGTTTCGATTATATCGGTAATTGTTTCGGTTATTGTTCAAATTCTATTTACTTTTTGGGTTTATAAATATGGTTTAAAAGTATACAAGGTTGGTATTTTAAATTATTCTGGTGATCATTTGTGGAAAAAGATTTTTAGAGCAATAAAAAGTTAAAATGTTATAATTTTAACTTTTTTTATGCAAAAAAGCTGAAAATAGCTATTTTATATTTGACAAAATACTTTTTTTGCTTTAATATACAGCCTTAACAAATTTCGATAGGTATGCTATGCCGTGAAATTTAGACAAATTAATCATAGGGGGAAATGGTTTATATGAAAGGAAAAAAGAAAAAAAATAATAGTTTTGAAAAACTATTTGCTTTTGTAGTTTTTACAATAGCGTGTGTATTAGGACTTATTTATGCAATGAATCCTAATGCTTTAAGTAGTCTTGTAGTTAATAGAAACTATAAAGCTGCTGGTGATGTACCCGAACATACTAAAGGCTTAATTCCTAATGGTGATGGTACATATAAATTATCTTTAGATGTGAAAGGAGAGGCAGAAAAGAAGACTCCAAAAGTTAACGTAATAGTTATTGTGGATAGATCTGGTAGTATGGGTGACAAAGTAGTTACTGGTGTAAGATATGATGCTACTAATTCTACTGATGATGGGCTTTATGGGTTAGTTGATGGAGAATATGTTTTGTTAACAAGAGAATGGTCTTATTCTGGTAGAGAATGGCGCTTCTACTATAACGGAAATAGATATACTGGACAACGTTACAGAAGAGTAGAAGAAACTTCTGATGATACTAGAATGGATGCTACTAAAGAAGCAGTTAATAGTTTGGCATCTACACTTCTTGCATATAATGGAAAAGATGGTAATCCATCAGATACCGTTGAGATGGCTTTAGTTACTTTTGCAACAACAGCTCAAACAACTCTTGGAGAAACAACGTCATCTACTACATTTACCAATGCTGTAAATAATATATCT
>JAEEGL015858380.1_pt1 | contig 25917 bp, 28 predicted proteins | sample 9134231 | NCBI WGS metagenome assembly JAEEGL01 (sample SAMN16246548, study PRJNA631951) | gut metagenome | biome: gut microbiome; feature: rumen; material: fiber-attached | host: Bos | place: Iran: Karaj | collected 2018-10 | reverse complement strand
GCCTATCGCAGTCTCAACAAACAATATAAAGAGAGATAGGATTTTCCTGGGATAAAAGAAAAACTCCGTTGATTCGGAGTTTTTTTCTACCTTGGAATATATAGAAGCAATAGCAATAATTCAGAAATAAATATAGAGAAGATAAATATCCATTCGCTAAAAGCGAGGACGAAATATTTCGGTCTCACTAGTATTTCTTTGCCGTTCACATCAACGGCTTTTTTCATCTCTAAACGGAAATTGAGTTTAGGGTTCATCATCACACCAAAGATGAATAATCCCGCTAATGCGGCAATGATTGAGATGATCAAAGAATAGATATCGCTATTATCGTTTTGGAATTTGTTGAATCCCACAAGAGCGACACCACTAGCTAAAACGAAAGCGGAAATCGCCGATAAAATGAGAATAATGATATGAAATCTAATATATTTTAGATCCGCAAAGAATAAGAAAAAGATGCAAATTGATAAGAGAATACCTCCTATCATCGGCACTAAAATAACACCAGGGATATTTTTAATATCAAAGAAAGCAAAAAAGCCAATTGAACTAACTAGCGAGAGAATTAAAAAGACGTTAACTAAAATGTTGTCTAAAAACTTTGTTTGATAATTAATTTCATAAGGAAAGGTGTTCCTTAAATCATAGGGAACATTGAATCTCTTTTTATAATAAAAAATGCCGAAAAAGAGAAAGGCCACAAAAAAGAGGAGAGAAGATGATACTAAGCCGATGGATAAGCCAATCCCCATATTATTCCTTTAATAAATTAAGCCTTTCTTGGATATCGTCATGACCAAATAAATATGAACCAGCGACTAAGACATCAACACCGGCATCTTTACATAATTTAGCGGTCTCTTCGTTGATACCACCATCGACTTCAATTAAGCAATTAAATCCACGTTGATCAATCACTTGACGGAGAGTGGAAATCTTCTCTAAAGCATTATCCATAAATTCTTGACCGCCAAAACCAGGTTCTACAGACATCACCAGAACCAAATCCAAATGATTGAGGAATGGGATGATTTTTTCTACTGGCGTTGCTGGTTTGATAGATAAGCCCGCACGAGCCCCTAATTCATGGATTAAATGGATGACTTCATGGACCTCATGGTCACTACTACACGCTTCGTAATGGAAGGTTAAAATTTGCGCTCCTGCTTTTATGAACTTTTCCGCATATTTTAAGGGGTCAGAAATCATGATATGAACATCGTTTGTAAGACTATGAGAATGGCTAATGCTCTTTAAGACAGGGACACCAAAAGAGATGTTAGGAACAAAGTGTCCATCCATCACATCAAAGTGTAAGAAATCCGCACCAGCTTCTTCCACTGTTTTGATTTCTTCACCGAGTTTATTAAAATCAGCGGCTAAGATAGATGGGGCAACGAGAATCTTTTTCATTATTCAAACCTCCTTGATTGATAAATAGCTTCTTCGGAAAGCTTTTTATAACACTCATAGGCTATCGGAGAAATTTTGCCTTCTTCAATAGCTTTTTTAATTTCACATTTATTTTCGCTCAAATGTAAACAATTTGAGAAATAACAATTGGTGTATCTTTCGTGGAATCCTGGAAAATAGATAGCTAAATCTTCTTTATAAAGATTTAATTCAAGAGAAGAAAAGCCTGGGGTGTCAGCAATTAATCCATCAGCGTAAGGCAATAAAATAACTTCTTTAGTTTGGTGTTTGCCACGGCCTAAGGCTTTGGAATATTCACCCACCATTCTTTCATAATTGGGGTCAATAGCGTTCACTAAGGAAGACTTGCCCACTCCGGTTTGGCCGATAAAACATGTCACATGTTTGGTGAATAAAGATTTAATGTTCTCTATTCCTTCTCTAGTTTTGTTATTCACACAATAGACTTCAATATCCATAGATGAGAAAGTATTTATTATTTCTTTAAGCTTTGCTTCATCTTTGAATTTGTCTATCTTAGTGAGGATGATTTTGGCCTTAATGCCATTCATATTAGCGTAAGTGAGATATTTAAACGCTAATAGATAAGAGAAATCAGGCTCAACGAGAGATTCCACAATAAACATCTGATCGATATTAGCGATTGGTGGTCTTTTTAAATAAGAAGTTCTTTCTTTGACATCAGTGATAACAAAAGAATCATCATCAAATTCGACGATATCACCCACGACTGGCTTCACACTTTTTTTACGGAATAAGCCACGCGCTGGTGCTTTATATATAACTCCATCATTTAAGATGGAATATATGCCACAAGATAAACCCACTACTTGACCAATCATTATTTAAAACCAAATAAACGAGCAAAGAATGATTTCTTTTCTTTTAATAATTCAGGATGATTCTTTAAATCAATTAAATCATCATTTAATTCTTTGGCGTTTTTATAACGTTCCTTCGGATTCTTTTTTACACATTTATAAATGATTTTCTCCACTTCCTTAGGACAGTTGGGGAGATATTTTTTAATACTAGGGAATTTTTCATTAACGTGAGCCACGGCGATATCGATAGCTTTCGGTTTGTTATATGGGACATGCCCGGTTAATAGTTCGAAGAACGTCACACCGGCGGCGTAGATATCCGATTGTGCGCTGGCGGGTTGACCGCGTGTGATTTCAGGAGCGAGATAATGAACAGATCCCACTATTTCTTTGTTATTCACACTATTTTTATCTTTGCCAGCTTGGGCGATACCAAAATCACCTAATTTAATCGTGCCATCACTCATAACATACAAGTTATCTGGTTTAACATCGCGGTGGATGATGGAATGTTGATGGGCATAAAATAAAGCCGCACTCAATTGAATCATGTAATCGAGCGCTTCTTGTAAAGGCAAGGAACCACGGAAATCGAGTGTTTCTTTTAAGTTTTGTCCTTTGATAAATTCATTGGCAATATAAGGAACACCGTCAACAGTACCATGGTTATAAATTTTCACGATATTAGGGTGATTTAAACTAGCAGCGATTGTTGCTTCATTTTCAAAACGATGGAGATTTACGGGATTTTTCATGACATCTTCACGTATGAGCTTAATGGCTACAGTACGTTTATTGATAATGTCGTTAGCTTCGTATACCTCCGCCATACCACCATGCCCAACACGGGCGGTTACGCGGTATCTTCCGTCAATAAGAGAACCGATTTTTACTGGCATTATTGGTCAGCCTCCCATATGACAACAGCGATATTATCGCTTCCTCCATTAGCGTTGGCTAAGGAGATTAATTCTTTGACTTTTTGGTCAACGGTGTCATTGCCTTTCACGACCGCGGCAATATCATTTTCGTTGAGGTTATTATATAAACCATCACTACAAAGCAACAATGTTTCACCGCGATAAGGTAAAACATGAACATCCAAATCCAAACTTGGGTAGTATCCTAAAGCGTTCATTAAGACATGGCGTTTGGGGTGTGTCTTCATTTCTTCTTTGGTGATTTGACCAGTTCTATATAAATAGGCAACATAAGTTTGATCTTCACTGATTTGATTGAATTCCCATAAGCGATAGGTATAGCAACGAGAATCACCAACCTGGGCTAATACCATATAGTCTTTGACTATTAACACCATGGTTAATGTAGTGCCCATACCTTCGTATGTTTTATTTTTGGCCGCCACATCATTGATGGATTTATTGACGTATCTCACAGTTTTAGATACCCAGTGAAGAGCATCAAATTTATTAAAGAAACGGCTTTTATCATTAAAAGCATCGATGATTGTGGTCTTGGCTAAATTAGAGGCATAGTCACCTTTATTTTGACCACCCATACCATCGCACACTAAAAGGAGAACGTTGCCACGCGAATTAATCGTAGCCATGGCTTGGTCTTCATTAGTTAAACGAACTTTTCCAATATCGGTTTTATAAGCAAATTTGCCTGATAAATATTTTTCATTGTCTGCCATATTATCTTTCCTCCTTTTCTACTTTGGCTTTTAATTGCCCACATGCCGCATCTATGTCACTACCAAATTCTTTTCTAATGGTGGCTTTTACTCCACCTTTGGTGAGGTAATCTAAGAAGGCATGTACGCGATTGCCACTACTGCGTTTATAATCGTTTTTGTTTGTTTCGTTATAGGGTATTAGATTCACATATCCATTAGTGCCTTTAATTAAGTTAATTAATTGTTCCGCACATTCTTTTGTATCATTGATTTCTGATAACAAAAGATATTCATAAGTCACACGACGTCCCGCAAGTTGCTCATATTCTTTTATAGCGGGCATCAACACTTCTAAGGGATAGGCCTTATTTATTTTCATTAATGAGTTACGTAGTTCGTTATTAGGAGCGTGTAAAGAGATAGCTAGATTAGTTTGTAGACCTTCATGAGCGTATTTTCTAATACCTTCGACAAGACCACAGGTGCTCACGGTGATATGTCTTGCTCCGATAGCTAAACCTTTTTGTGCATTAATAATACGGATGAAATCCATCACATTATCATAATTATCAAATGGTTCTCCTGTTCCCATCACCACAGCATGGGTGACATGCATTCCTTTACCTTCTTCTTTTAGAAGATTATTCATGATGAGGATTTGGGCCACCATTTCTTCTGGTTCGAGATTTCTTTGTTTTCCTAAGATACCAGAAGAGCAAAATGAGCAACCCATATTGCAACCAACCTGGGAAGAAACACAGACAGAGCAACCATAGTCATAACGCATTAAGACGGTTTCCACTTTCATCCCATCTTTTAATTGTAATAATAGTTTGACAGTGCCATCAGCACTGACTTGTTTTAAGAAAATCTTAGGTAATTCTAAGCAATATTTTTGTTTTAAAACTTCACGGAAAGATAAAGAAATATCACTCATTTCATCAAAATTTGTGGCTCTTTTTTCATACATCCATGTGTATAGCTGTATAGCGCGATAAGGTTTTTGTCCTTCTTGCACCATAAGGTCTTGCAATTTCTTTAATTCTACGCCGTAAAGATTAATCATTTAGTTCCCTTTCTTGCGTAAAATAGCAAAATAAAAAGCACTTTCCATGGAGTTACATGGGAAGAATTGTTTTTCATCAACCGCGGTGAATTCTTTGTGTTCTTTTAAGAATTTATCGATAACACCATGGCCTTCTTTATTAGAAATAGTTTCTATGAAGTACACTAATTCGCCACCTTCTTCAACGAACTTAGCGGATTCTTCTAAACATTCATATTCATGAGCGATAAAAGCATCTAAATCTTCTTGTTTTATTCTAAGGAAGAAATCTGGTCTTTCTCTTAAAAGAGAATAACGGGAATTTTCTGGCAGTACAAATAAGGTATGAACTGGTTGGCTGAGGACAGTGATTAAACCAGTTACATTAGCTTCATATGTAGCGATATTATTTAAACCAATAGCTTTTAAAACACGATTGGCTTCTAAAAATGCAATGGGCTTACCACCGATAAAATCGATATGAGAAAAGTGATTAATTTTATTAGATAATTGATGAATTAAAAAACTTGGCACTTCACTATAAATAGCCATGCCTCTGATGGGATCTAAATCCACAAGACTTAAAGCATAATTTAATGCGGGAATTGATGGTAATAATTCATCTTTTTGAGGGACAGGGCCTTTAGAAGTTAGGCGATAAACACCTTCCGCTTTTGTGGGCTCAAAGTTTTTAGAAAAATCATATTCTCCTTTCGCGGTGTAGTAACGATTGGGGGTTTTACTATTTGTTTTTAACAAACGATAGGTTAAAGATTCACCGTAATGTTTCTTCCACATACCGATTAACCACATAGGGGTATTAAAACGATAAGAAAGGAATTCATTAGTGCCTTGCTTAAATGTTTCAGGAATGAGTTTATCCACTGATAGAGAAGAAACGAAATCATTGAGATTTTCTAATTCTCCTAAACGAGCAAATTCATCATTCACTTTACGTGAGTCTAGCATGCGCACAAAATAGGCATTCGCCATCGCGATAAGACCATACGCTAATTTGTTGTTATCGAGTTCACCATAGTGTTCGGTTAATCGTTCTTTAAAGACATAATAATGTCTTAAAGATGCGCCAACTAACGCTGAGATGTCATGACGATTGATGGTTTTATTTTTTTCGTTTTTAAAAGCGTTAGCTAAAGCGATGGAAAAAGTATATTTTTCATCGTTAAGAATATTTAATAAAACAGAATGAGCAAGAGTGAATCTTTTCATAAATAGTTATTTAAGGCCTTCAAAAATATCGCCGGTATAGATTTGGTCTTCTTCTTCGCCTTCTTCGAGGTCTTCATATTCCTCTTCTTCTACATCGACAATATTCTCTTCACTGATATAGCGAGGATAAGTTTCATCTAATTTGGTATAGCGATTTTCAGGATCGTAATAGGCAAATTGTACGGTTTTATGAATGGCTACTTCACCAATACCATGGATAAGGAGTTCCGCCATTTTATCTTGGAAACCTTCTAAACCAATAGGAGCATCCACTTTAACTAAGATATTCCAAGATGTTTGTTCCGTTCCTTTATGGAACACCATCATTTGGGGTGCCATGAAATTAATTTCATCTTCTTCAATGCCATATAATTTAGCGATTAAAGGAGTTAATTCGCGAGAAAGTCTTCCCACGATATATTGATCTAAACCATAAATAGTAATTGTCATCATAAAAATTAGCCTCAGCGACTATTATAATATATTCATATACATTTTTATAACTAAAAATTGTATGGATCAATATTTATCGTAATTGAGTATTGGGTTTTGTTGCGGAAATAGGTCAATAGTTTTTCTAATGCAGCGTGCACGAAAGCTTTGTCACGATATTTGATTAATGCCGTTCTCACAAACTTATTGCCTTCATATGGAATATAAGGAGTTGTAGGACCCAAAATAACAGTGTCTTCATCGAGGTTTTCATTTAAGAAATCCACTACTTCATAGATACCTTCAATTGCGTCTTCTTCATCTTTACTTGCTAAGGTGACACTGGCTAAAAAGGTAAAGGGTGGATAGGATTGAACTTTCCGCATTTCCATCTCTTTTCGATAGAATAATTCATAGTCTTGACGAGCGGATAATGTGATAGCGTAATGACTAGGAATGTAGGTTTGAATGATAGCTTGTCCTTTTTTATCACTACGACCACTTCTTCCCACTGCTTGGGTGATGAGTTGGAAGGCTCTTTCATTACTTCTATAGCTTGGCATAGATAAACCAATATCTGCTAAAACGATACCGACAAGAGTGACATCCGGGAAGTCATGACCTTTAGCGATCATCTGAGTTCCAATAAGGATATCCGCTTCTTTATTGCGGAATTTCTCAATGATTTGCGGGATTTTTGCTCTTATTTTTGCTGAATCGCTATCAAGTCTTAAAGTTCTGGCTTCGGGGAATAAGCGATTAACTTCTTCTTCGATTCGTTCTGTGCCAAATCCTGTTTTCATAAGATATGGCGAGCCACATTCTGGACAGACCTCTGGATACTTTTCAACATAATCACAATGGTGACATTTTAACATTAAGTCACTCTTATGATAGGTTAAAGCAATATTACATGTTGGGCACTTAAATACATGCCCACATTTACGACAACTAACTGAGGAAGAAAAGCCTCTTCTGTTGATTAATAAAATAGCTTGTTCTTTTCTTTTTAAGACATTATGTAATTCTTCTCTAAGTCTTAAAGAAAACATATAAGATTCTCTATCGAGATTATGATAATCAGATAGATTGATAACAGTGGTTTTAGGAAGTGGTTGAGCATTGACACGATGTGGCAAATTTAAGAAATGATAAATACCTTTTTGCGCTCTTGCACGAGATTCTAAAGAGGGGGTGGCGCTCGCCAACAAGACTTTAGCGTTATGCATTTTGCCTCTCATGATCCCCACTTCCCTAGCATGATAAAAAGGAGAGACATCTTGTTTATATGATTCGACATGTTCTTCATCTAAGATAATGAGGCCAATATTCTTTAAAGGAGCAAATATTGCGCTTCTCGCACCGACGACGATATGACAATCGCCATTAGCGATTTTACGATATTCGTCATATTTTTCTGCGGGTGTTAATTCACTATGAAGAATGGCAACATTATCTTTAAATCTTCTTAAGAAGTATTCCACCATTACAGGAGTTAAAGATATTTCAGGGACGAGCATTAAAACATCTTTTCCTTGTTTTAAAACTTGTTCAGATAAATATAGATATACTTCTGTCTTACCAGATCCAGTGACACCTTCTAAGAGATAAACTAAATCATTTGAGTTAGTGAATTCTTCCACTACTTTTTGTTGTTCGTCAGTTAATCTAGGCGGTTTTTGATAAGAATAATTAGGTATTTCTAATCTTCTCTTTTCTTCTTTCTCAATGACAACTCTTTTGGCTTCGATTAGTTTATCTAAAACACTGGCGGATTTTATTTCTCTTTTTAAGACTCTTTCTTCACGAGAAAGCATTCTTAATAATTCAATCTGTTTAGCGGTCAATCCTTCTTCGTTATTATCGATGACTTTAACATATTGGTTATAAGCAATCTTAGGCGCTTTTAAAGCTCCTCTTCTAGGAGACAAAGATGGAGGGAGCATGGATTGGAGAACACTGATTTTAGGAGCGAGATAATAGTTAGATACTTTTTCGGAAAGTTCTAATAAATCTTTATTTAATAAAGGAGATTCGTCTAAAACATCAATTATCTCTTCAATATTAAAACCAAGTTCATCTTCTATTTCTTGTTTGTTTTTATTAGTGTCTCTAACTTTAACGACATATCCCACGATATTTTTATTGTGGAAATTAATAAGCACACGAAAGCCTTCGTCGATTTTTTTATTTCCAGAATAGATATAAGAAAAAGGACGATTTAATGATTGTATGGAGTATTCAATCAATACTTCTATTACTTTCATCTTCGTCCTATATTTTACCTTTTAATTTTAATTTTATTAAGTCCTCAATTTCACGAGCGGCACGAGTGACCTTGTCGTTCTTGATGATATAATCATATTTTTCTGTCATGGTCATCTCTTTTCGCCCTTTTTCTAAGCGAGCTTGAATGATGTCTTCGCTTTCGCTTTTTCTCTTTCTGATGCGATCTTCAAGAGCTTGGAAATTAGGAGGCATCAAGAAGAAAGAAATAACTCTATCATCGTGGACTTTTTCAAAGACTTGATTAGCCCCATTGATTTCGATTTCTAGTAAGACATTTTTACCTTGGTTTCTTAATTCTTCCACTTTGTCTTTGGGGGTGCCATATTTATGGCCCACAAAGTCTGCCCATTCAAGGAAGTTGTCGTTATCAATATTCCTTTGGAATTCTTCATCACTGACGAAATAATATTCCACACCATTGGTTTCTTTTTCTCTGATTTCTCTTGTGGTCATGGAAATTGAGTAGACTAAATCAACACGGCGCTCTTTCATAATTTGATTGCGCACTGTGCCTTTTCCGACACCGGATGGTCCACTTAAGATGACTAACAAACCTTTCTTCATAATGCCCGTATTATAAATAAATATTTATTGTTGTTCAAATATTAAAGCAATTTTTATTGATGACATCATGAAAAAATATTATTTATTCTAGTTTTTCCCACAAACTTATAACTATGGTAAAATAGTTATGTTATGGATATTAAAATCACTAGTAGCAACCTTAAAGTCATCGCAAATGATTTAAATGAGAAATTGAAATACAACTATATTTCTAATATCACAATGATTAATTCTCATGACTTTCTTCTTTCTTTTTCTATGTATAGGAAAGGAAAATTGTTCCTTTCTTTAAATCATCAATCTCCTTTTGTGGCTTTAGTGAGTGATGTTGTCGCTACTGGCACGATTGTGGGCCAATTAAATGACACATTAAGAAAGATGGTCAAAGATGGAAATATTCAAAGTATTCATACGATTAATGACGATAGAATTCTCGCGATTGAATACACAAAAGTGGATGAGCTATATGAGAAAAAGAATAGAACACTAGTTTTTGAATTAATTCCTCATAGACAAAACCTCATCATCCTTGAAGAAGGAATGATTTTATATGCTTCTCATTATTCTGGATTAGAGAATGAAAGACCAATTGTAAAAGGTCTTAAATATCAACCATTAGAAAACAAAGCTTTTGTGTCTGATCCTAATATTGATTTAGATGCTTTATCAAAAGAAGCAGAGAAATATTTTTTAGAGAGTAAACAAGAAAGAAACGCGGAAAAATATAAACCTCTAATCACTCATATTAAAACCCGTATCAAATCCTTAAGAGGCAAATTATTAGTGTTAGATAAGGCTATTAAGAAAGCTTATGAAGAATTATCTTATCAAGATATTGGTAATATGCTTTTAGCGTATTCTTACGATAAAGAAGAATTAGAAAATTATCTTAAAAATAATAATATCGAATATGACCACTCCTTAACTCCTGGAGTGAATGCGGAAAAATATTTCAAAAAATATAAGAAAGCTAAAAGAACGATTGAGATGGATAATCTCGAAATAGAGAAAACGAAAAATGAAATCGCTAATTTAGAGGTGGCCTATAAACAAATACCATATTTAAAAGAAGAAGATTTAGCGGAATTATATTTAGAATTATTCCCCAAGAAATATAAACCAACAGCCAAGAAGAGAATTCCTTCTACCTTTGGTACAGTTGTCGTTGATGGGGTGAAGATTCATTTTGGAAAGAACGCCAAACAAAATGATGAGTTAACTTTTAAAAAGGCCAAGAAAGTCCACTATTTCTTTCATATTAAAGATGGACATGGTAGCCACGTTATTTTAGAAAATGACAATCCCTCTAATGAATTAATTTTAACTGCGGCGGAAATTGCTATTCTCATGAGTGGTCAAGAAGACGGAGAAGTCCAGTGGACACAAGTCAAAAATATCAAAAAAGGAATTTTTTTAGGTCAAGCCTTATTAACTTCCTATGAATCAATAATTATTAAAAACGTCAGGGAAAGCACCAAGAAATTATTAATTAATTGCTAGGTGCAACTTCCACATAATTATCTATAAAGGTAGTTACATCACTTTCTCCACAGCGGAAAGCCACATCACCTTTAAAAAAGAAATACACTAGGGGATAGGATTCTTTTTCACCCCATTGATAATAGCCAGTCGTGGCTATTTTTAATTTATCCATGTCGCTTTGACTTTCTAAGGCTTTTTTCATATCAATATGATAAGTGTTGCAATGATTTCCTTTGGAATAACTTTCTAAATTCTTCTTAACCGATATACAAGAAGAGCAACTACTTAAACCAAATAGACAAATGAATGATTTATCATCTTCCGCGAAAGAGGCCACTTCTGTGGCACTTATTTCAATAAGAGCACCATTTTCGACATAATCTAAAGTGATTTTTTCACCCGAAAAAGAATGGTATTGATAGGTGGATTGGCAACCTATTAATAAAGGCAAAGAAATGATTAGAGGAAATAATTTATTCATTTTTCATCGGCTCCTTTATTAAAAAGTCACTACCTTTGATGGCTTCACTTGTGGATAGATTGGGGAAGTTTTGTTGTCTTAATATTTCATAAGCAATGATAGCCACACAATTGGAGAGGTTTAGGCTTCTAGCTTCTGGCACCATTGGAAGTCTTAAAAGATGGTCGGGATGACTTCTTAAAATATCATGTGGTATACCAGTCGATTCTCTGCCAAACATCACAAAGACATCTTTAACGGGATTAGAGAAATCAAAAGCACTATAAACTTTATCGGAATAACGAGTGATATAGAAGATTTCTTGGTTATGGAATTTCTTATCAAATTCTTCATAATTCTCGTAATAGAACATTTTCAAATCATCGATATAATCCATACCCACTCGTTTCAGATCTTTGCTATCAATAGAAAAAGATAAGGGTCCTATGATGTGAAGGGTGGCGTGGATAGCCACACATGTTCGCATAATATTACCCGTATTTTGTGGTTTTTCTGGTCTATATAAAATGATATTAATCATAAATTAATATCCGCGAGCGTTTCTTTCGGCTTTGATTTTTGGTTCGATATCTCTTTTATAAGCGGATAGACAATTGTTGATAATTTTCTTGGCTTCTTCCGCACCATAGATATCACCGATTTCGGTATCTTTTCCTTCTAATGATTTATAGACGGTAAAGAAGTGCTTGATTTCATCCATGATGTGAGGAGGGATATCTTGGATATCTTTGAAATCTTTATAGAAAGCATCGTCTTGACAAACAGCGATAATTTTTTCATCTGGTAAGCCATTATCTTTCATAATCATGACACCTATTGGTGTACATCTCACAAAAGACATAGGGAGGATAGATTCTGAGCAAAGCACTAAAACATCAAGAGGGTCATAGTCTTGGGCAAATGTACGAGGAATAAAACCATAGTTTTGGGGATAAATGGTCGAAGTAAATAAAACACGATCAAGAATAAGGTGACCTGTTTCTTTGTCTAATTCGTATTTATTTTTGCTGCCTTTTGAAATTTCAATGAGGGCCACAAATTGATCCGCGGTAACACGGTTTGGTTGTACATCATGCCAAGAATGCATAGCTATTCCTCCGATTGGGTATTAATACTTTATCATATTTTATGCCTTATGTATGCATATTTGTGGTATATTGAGAAACATGAAAAAATTAGGTTTTTTATTTCTTCCTTTATTAGCAGTGTCTTCCTTATCATCGTGCAATACGATTGATAAAGAACACGCTATTCTTCCTTTTATCAATTACGAAAGTATTGTGATCGGAGCAGAAAAAAAGATAGATTATGTCGACTACACATACGAAATAACACCTTTTAGATTGCATGAATTATTAGATAATGAAGCTACATTCCCTTTGTATTTATATGCAGACTACTGTTCTCACTGTAACGACTTCAAACCAATTTTAGGGGAATATATCAAAAACACCCATCGTCAATTTTATAAATGTACATTTGCGACTGAAGAAGAATATAACTTTGTCGTTAAAGATTATCCCGATGTTTTTAAAAACTATGTTGGGACACCAGCGATGCTTTTTATTAAAGATGGCGAATTAACCTATCAAGTCGCTAATGGAAAGTTCACATCTTATAGTGCTTTTGCCACAATTGTGAATAAGCATTTTTATGATAGTAAGCAATACACCGTCAATACTTTAGATGGTTTGAAATACTTCCTTAACGATTATAAAGATACTTTTATTTATTGCTACGATGATGCCTCAACTATATCTATCGAATTATATAAAATCATTTATGAAAAGATGATTACCAACAAAGACAAAAACATCTTAGTTCTCAATAAAAAAGAAATTTCAGAGGAGAATTACAAGGATATTTGTGATTATCTTGGATTCCATATCGATGAAATATTCGCTATTTATAAAAATGAGGAAGAAGAAATAAAAACCGCCGACTATACAACAGACGACGGATTTAAAATGAAAGAATTCTTAGCTAGTTATTTTCACTAACTTCAAGACGCACAATCGCTCTTAATAAAGCAGCTTTAGCACGGGCTACATCTACAGCATCGCCCACTAAATTATCTAACCTATTTTGTGCGCGTTCTTTAGCGGCTCTAGCGCGTTCAACGTCTATCTCGTCACTACGTTCTATGGAGTTTAGAATGAGGGTGACTTTTTCTTTTTCAACTTCAATAATTCCTCCACCACAAGCATAAAGATACTCCTTACCACCAGCGTGGATTTTGACTTTGCCGATGGAGATGGTTGAAATAAGAGGAGCGTGGTTAGGTAAAATACCCATAGAGTATTTATCGTTACGCACTTCTAAAAATTCCGCATCTCCTTCTAGATAACGGCCAAAGGGAGTGATGATTAAGAGTCGAAATGTATTTGCCATATTTATAATGATTCTGCTTTCTTTCTCGCTTCTTCAATGGTGCCAACATATAAGAAGGCCATTTCCGGTAAATCATCGGCTTCGCCATCTAAGATGGCTTTAAAGCTTCTAACAGTATCGGCGACTTTGACATAAATACCAGGAATACCATTAAATTGAGTGGCGACATGGAATGGTTGTGATAAGAAATTACGAATCTTTCTCGCTCTTTCCACCACTTTCTTATCTTCTTCAGATAATTCATCCATACCTAAGATAGCGATAATATCGCTTAATTCTTTATATCTTTCTAATATTTCAATAACTCTTCTTGCTACTTCGTAGTGTTCTTTTCCTACGATAGCTGGTTCAAGAGCAGTTGAAGAAGAAGCCAATGGATCGACCGCGGGATAAATGCCTAAAGCAGCAGTTCCTCTATCGAGAACGGTCTTAGCATCTAAGTGAGAGAAGGCTGTGGCAGGTGCGGGGTCAGTTAAATCGTCCGCAGGCACATAAATAGCTTGCACGGATGTGATAGAACCATCTTTTGTGGAAGTGATTCTTTCTTGTAATTGCCCCATTTCAGTCGCCAATGTTGGTTGATAACCAACAGCGGAAGGCATTCTTCCTAATAAAGCAGATACTTCACTACCGGCTTGGGTAAATCTAAAGATGTTATCAATGAACAATAAGACATCGCTATGTTTTTGGTCACGGAAATACTCCGCCATAGTAAGACCAGAAAGAGCGACTCTCATACGAGCTCCTGGAGGTTCATTCATTTGGCCAAATACTAATGCGGTTTTAGATAAGACTCCGCTTTGTTTCATTTCGTAATATAAGTCATTACCTTCACGGCTTCTTTCACCAACACCGGCAAAGACAGAGATGCCACCTTTTTCATTAGCGATATTATTCATTAATTCTTGAATTAAAACGGTCTTACCAACACCGGCGCCACCGAATAAACCAATCTTTCCGCCTCTGACATAGGGGCATAGGAGATCGATAACTTTAATACCGGTTTCAAATATTTCTGTTTTGACGGATTGATCTTTGAATTTAGGAGCACTTCTATGGATAGACATTTTTTGAGCATCTTTCACTTCTTCTAAGCCATCAATAGGTTGACCTAAAACATTGAACATTCTTCCCAAAGTCTTTTCACCAACAGGGACGGTGATAGGAGATTCAGTAGAAATAACTTCCATCCCTCTGATAAGACCTTCAGTAGGCCCCATAGAGACACATCTCACGACATCATCTCCAATGTGTTGGGCCACTTCGATAGTTAAAGATTTATCTTCTTTTAAGGGAATAATTAACGCAGTTAATAATTCGGGAAGATGTTCATCCTTAAAACTGACATCGACAATAGGTCCGACGACTTGGATAATTTTTCCTTTCACTTGTTTGGCATTATTCATAATGTCTACCTCCTATAGAGCATTGCTAGCGGCGACAATTTCGGTAATTTCTTGAGTAATAGCGCCTTGTCTAGCTTTATTAAATTGAATTTGTAATTCATCGAGAATATCTTGAGCGTTATTTGTGGCATTCTCCATCGCATTACTACGTGCGGCTTGTTCACAGACTTCACTCTCTAAAATCTTGCTATTTAATACAGTTTTTAAATAAATGGGCATTAATGTATCCACGAGTTCTTGGGGTGATGGTTCAAGGATTGGACCATAGCCAAGAGGCTCTTCAATTTCCTTATTTCCTAAAGGAAGGATGGTAAAATCTTTGGGCAAGAAAACCAAAGAATTACGATAATCCGAATATATTAAATGAATCTCATGATAGGTTCCTTTGATATATTCATTGACGATAAAATCGGATAAAGAAGTGATGAAAGAGGAGTTTTGACTACTGCTATTATCATTAAATCCATCAATTTTGGTGAATTTACCATTTTGGAAATGAATGAGGCCTTTACCTCCAAGGATAATAGCGTCATCTTCATCTTTGATAGTCACATCGGCGAGCTTAAAAATATTCGCATTATAGCTACCACATAAACCTAAAGTGGAAGATATAAGAATATATAAATTCTTATTACTATCATTAGGCATATTAAAAGGTGTTTTTACTTTATTAGCAAAACAAAGAACGGTATCGCTGACCTTTTGTAAAGATTCACTATACTCTTTAAAGGCGAGCATCTTGTTTTTCCATTTTTTGAGTTTAACAGTGGAAACAAGTTTCATCGCACTAGTGACTTTTAAGGCACTTGATACGGATTTAATTCGCGTTTTAATTTTGGTAACTTGTTGTGACATAATTTAGTTTATTTTTTAGAGGCAAAATAAGCATCAACGGTTTCTTTTAACAAGGCTTCCATCTCTGGTTGTATTTCTTTTGTTTTATTGATGGATGTCAATATTTCTTTATGATTTGCTAGAACATAGTTATAGCAATCGTCAATAGTTTCTCTCACTTTGTTATTTTCTAATTCATCGAGATATTTGTTCTTTGATAAATATAACTCGAAGACTTGTTGATCTAATTGACGAGGCTTATATTGCTCTTGACGGAGCATGGCTAATAATGTTTCACCATGTTTTAAAACAGCTAATGTGGACTTATCTAAATCACTACCAAATTGGGAGAATGATTTCATTTCTGTGAAATTGGCTAAATCAATTTTTAAAGATCTTGCTACTTGCTTAGTCGCTTTAAACTGCGCCGCACCACCGACACGAGAGACAGATAAGCCACTATCAATAGCAGGTCTTTGACCAGCATTGAATAAATCGGTGTTTAAGAATATTTGTCCATCGGTAATAGAAATGACGTTGGTGGGAATATAAGCAGAAATATCACCCGATTGTGTTTCTACGATAGGTAAAGCGGTAATACTACCACCACCAAATTCGGGTGCTAATTTGCACGCTCTTTCTAGGAGTCTACTATGTAAATAAAAGACATCTCCAGGATAAGCTTCACGTCCCGGAGAACGTTTGAGTAATAACGATAAAGTACGATAACTAACGGCATGTTTACTTAAATCATCGTATACGATGAGGACATCTTTTCCTTGCTCCATAAATTCTTCAGCCATCGCGCAACCTGCATATGGCGCAATATAAAGTAAGGGGGCAGGTTCACTAGCGGTAGCGGCAACCACAATGGTATACTCCATGGCTTGGAAGGTTTTTAATTTATCGACAATTTGGGCAACGGTGGAATTCTTTTGTCCAATGGCAACATAAATACAAATAACATCTTTTCCCTTTTGATTAATGATGGTATCAATGGCTATCGCGGTTTTGCCAGTTTGACGATCGCCGATGATTAATTCACGTTGACCTCTACCAATAGGAGTCATCGCATCAATCGCGGTTAAGCCAGTTTCCAAAGGAGTATCGACAGATTTTCTTTTAATAACACCAGGGGCAATAACCTCAATAGGTCTTTTCTTGTTGGTTTTGATTTCTCCTAAACCATCAATAGGCTGGCCCAAAGCATTAACAACACGGCCAAGAATAGCTTCACCGACTGGTACTTCCATGACTTCACCCGTTCTTCTAACAGTGTCGCCTTCTTTAATAAGAGAATCATCTCCCATTAAGACAGCACCGACAGAATCACTTTCCAGATTCATCACCATACCAAAAATATCATGGGGGAATTCTAATAGTTCACCAAGCATGGCTTTATCTAAGCCATAAACAATGGCAATTCCATCACCCACTGTTACAACAGTGCCAACATCGTTGGCGTCGACTTTGGCGTGATAATTCTTAATCTGTTCTTTGATTAAGGCGCTGATTTCATTGGCTTTTATTTTCATTTGTTTGCCCTCCTTTTCAAAAGGTCTTTTTTCATCTGTTCAAGATGATATTTGAGAGAACCATCATATACACGGTCATGGATGACGACTTTCACTCCTCCGATAAGAGTGGGGTCAATGACGTTATGTAATTCCACTTGATGGTGTTCTACTTCTGAAATTTTTGTTTCGAGTTTTTTAATAGTAGATTCATCTAATCGAATACTGCTATAAAGATATCCTTCTTCTACGCCTTTATATTCATTACAAAGGGTATTAAAGGCTAATAAAATGTTGTTGATTTCATCGGTTCTATGGTTAGCGATAACAATTTGAAGAAGAGAAATTATTTCATTAGAAATACCTTTTAAAGTATTAGCTAAAATTTGTTGTCTTTCTTCTATTGATAAGAATTCACTTCCTAAAACCATGATAAAATCCGCGTTCTCATTAAAAGCACGCATTATTTCTTTGATTTCTTCTTGCCATTTCAAAATTTGACCTTTATCTAAGGCAAGAGAATACAAAGCTTGACCATAACGAGACGCGACTTCATTCATATTATTGCATTTCCTTTATAAAGTCTTCGACAATACGGGCATTGTCCTTCTCGTTAATTTCCCGTTTCAATAATTCGCTAGAAGCTGTCAGTGCAATAGACACCATTTCATCATGAATATCATCAAGAGCTTCTTGTTTGGAGCGGACGATATCTTCTTCCGCTTGTTGTTTCATTTTGGCAATTTCTTGATTGGTCTCTTCTACCATTTCTAAGCGGGTAGATTCAGCATTAGATTTTGCATTTTTAAGAATTAAATTAGCTTCATTTTGACTTGCTAAAACCATTTCTTTGGCTTGCATACGGTCTTGTTCCGCTTGCACTTTATTTAATTCCGCTTCTCTAATGGAATTTTCGACATAATCTTGTCTCTTTTTAAGCATTTTCTTTATTGGCTTGTAACCAATAAGAATAACCACAATAATCATGACGATAAGAGCACCTAATTGCGCCACAAAAGAAGTCCAGTTAGGGATAAGCTTATTGATAAAGCTTTGATCATCAATAGGGACTGATGATTCTTCACTGGCTAAGACAACTAGCAATCTACTGAGTTGAATCATTTAAATACTCCTTTCTTCTATGCGACGAAAATACATAAGATAGCGATTAATAAAGCGTAAATAGCGGTGGTTTCAACTAATGAACAAGCTAAAATCATCGTGGTACGAATCTTGCTATATCCTTCTGGATTACGAGAAATCCCATCGATAGCATGACTACATACAAAAGCTTCGCCTAACGCAGATGGCATAACCGCTAAAATGGCAATAGCAGCAGCAAAGGCATTGGTCATATATTATTTGCCTCCTTTCTTTTGAAAATCTAATTCATATTGTTCATCTTCAGGAGCTTCTTGACCGATAAATAACATAGTTAAGAAGATAAAAACGGTCGTTTGAATGAAACCCGAGAAGAGATCGAAATATAAGTGTAATATGCCAGCCGGAATGGCGGGTAAAATCACCGCACCCCAACGAACTGGTTCGGTAACTGTTATAAAAGAGAAAACCATTGCAGATAAATTTTCTAATGCATAATAAAGCATTGTCATAATTGTCCAACCGGCAATGGCGTTACCAAATAAACGTAAAGATAATGATAACAAGGGAGCCCACATGCTCACCAAATTAACTGGCAAGAATAAAGGAATGGGTTCAATATAGCGTTTAAAATATCTCCATTTCGTGAATTTAACACTATAGGAATGGATAAGAACAAAGGTTGTTAAGCCTAAGGAAAGAGGAACGGCTAAATAAGTCATAGGAGAAGGAAGGCCAGTTAAACCGAATATAAATGCAAGAAATAAATATACGGCAATAGCCATGACAAATCCCCCAAATCCTTTGAATTTTGGTCCCATCAAATCTTGTGACAAATTGTCAAAGAAATTGACACCTATTTCTCCGATTAATAAGAGACCTTTGGGCTTTTTTAAAGGATCGTGGACCGCCGCCATAATGCCAATAATGACAAAAAGAACCACTTCGATACCCATAACAATGAGTGATGAAATCACTTCACCGGCTAATTCGGTGGTCAAAAATTTATCACCAATTTCTTGTAAAGAAATTAAGGTCACTTATTCTTCTCCTTTCCAAATAAAATAAGATACATTGGTACACTGATTAAATATGCTCCAATAAAAGCAAAAATATTTATGACATGGATATTGCCTTTGTAATATAACCACGCTAATGCAAAGAAGACTCCGGCTAATAAGATGAATCTCATGACAATTAAGACAATGTCAATAGTCATTCCTTGACGGGTATTCTTTTCTCTTTGGTTGAAGCCTGCCGCTAGGTAATATAGAGCACCAAATACTCCACCTGTTAAAATACCTAATGGATATTCCATTAAGTTAAGAAAGAATAACGGTATAAGAGCAATGGTAATGCCTAGAGTAATGAGGACAGTCCAAAATACCGTTTTAAAATAGATATTTAATCGACGGTACCAGGATTTCATAAATTATTGAACTTTGATTCTTTTTAAAACTGTGACTTTGGCGATGCCACCTTCACATTCTAAAGATACTTCGCCAGCGAGTAATGGACGGATATATTCTCTAAAACTTTCATCCATTCTATGGACATCATGCATCATGGATTGTGGAATAACGCTTTCGGCATTAGCTACCAAAGATAAATCTGCTAATTGATAGTCGATTTGATAAGGATTTTGGCTGATTCTCTTAAAGATAATCATCTTGCCAGTCACACCTTTTAAAGCCGCTTGTACCGCTAAAGTACCAGTTTTAATGGCTTCTTCTCTATCGACTTGTGAAACGAAAGCGGGGAAAGCTCTTTGAACCAAAGAAAATTCCACTGCTCTAGTTGGTAAATCTAATCTAGATTCGATAATGCCACATAATGTGGTAGCAGCACCACCTAATTGAGCGTGTCCGAATCCGTCCACACGCACATTAGACATATCTCTTGGGACATCTAAGCCTTCGGAAATAGCCACTAAGGCATAGCCTTTTCTATCATATACTTCTTTAACATCTCTTAAGAATTGTTCGATGTCGAATTTGTTTTCTGGGATATAGAATAAATCAGGTCTCGTATCATCTGGCAAAACATCAGGAGCGGCAGTTAACCAGCCAGCATTTCTGCCCATGATTTCAAAGACATGGATTTTGCCCACTTTGAAGCATTGTGCATCTTTAGCCATCGCATTAATTGCATTAACGACAAATTTAGCAGCGCTTGGGAAGCCTAAACTATGGTCGGTACAAGCTAAATCGTTATCAATAGTTTTAGGAACACCAACGACGACGATATCATCGAGTTTGAGTTCGGCGACTAATTGAGAAATTTTATAGCAAGTATCCATGGAGTCATTACCACCATTGATAAAAACATACTTAATGTCATGCTTTTTAATATTTTCAATGATTTTAGTGTAGACAGGATCATGGATATCCTTAGGAAGCTTTCTTCTTGTGGTACCCAAGATACTTCCGGGAGTTTGTAATAACAATTCAATTTGCGCGGGATCTTCTTTTCCTAAATCGATTAAATCATCATCGATAAGTCCTTCAATACCATGTTGACTACCATAGATATTGTCAATTAACTCAGGATGTCTTTGAGCTTCTTTTATTGCACCATAAAGGGAGGTGTTAATAACGGAAGTGGGTCCACCTGATTGGATGTAAACCATGTTTTTCATAATAAATATTCTCCTTATAATTCTCTATTATTATTGCAATTGAAATTGTAATAATCAATAAAAATTGGGTTAGTATATTACCATTTGGTTCAATAATTGATCCTTTTTTGCAAAAACCACTGCAAAACCCCGCTCTTTTTGTTTTGTGATTATATTTTTGCTTAATGCAAAGAGAAAACCATGATTTTTTTATTCGCTTATTAAACAAATAATATTGCTAATATCATATTAAATAGTTAAAATCTTTATGCGAGTTTGTAGAAATAGGAGGACAATATATGTCATTTCAAATTACTTTTAATAACGAAACAAAAACCTATGAGAACCCTATCACCGTCCTTGATATCGTCGGTCCAGATAAGAGCATTGTTTGTGCTTATGTCAATAAACGTGTTAGAGAATTAACTTATACTGTCGATAAAGATGCGGAAATCATTCCTTTGACTTTGAAAGATAGAGATGCCAAACCATTGTATGAAGCTAGTTTACGTTTCTTAATTGCGATGGCGATGCATAACATCTATCCCGATTTAAAGATTCGTTTCTCCTATAATGTTTCTCGTTCCATTTTTATGCAAATCTTAAATCCTCATGTCTGTTCAAACGGTATGATGGTGAGAGAATTACAAGAAGAAATGCAACGCCTAGTGGAAGAAGACCTCCCATTAGTGAGACACATTGTTTCTAAAGAAGAAGCCGCAAAAATCTTTGAAAAAGATGGATATGAAGATAAGAAAGAAATCTTAAAATATCGTCCAGAAAAAACTGCACATATTTATGATTGCAAAGGTTACCGCAACTATATGTACAACCGTATGGTTCCAAGCACCGGTTACATTCCTAAATGGAGAGTTAGATACTATCACCCTGGTATCATCATTCAATATCCAAGACCAGAAGCTGGTGGTGAAATTCCTCCATTTGAAGATGCTCCTACCTTTGGTAAAACTTTAAAGAGAGCGCATCAATGGGCAAAAGCCACTGGTTGTGACACCATTGTCGGTATCAATAAGAGAATTGAAAAAGATGGCGACATCGATTTCATCACCCTTTGTGAACAAAAACACAATCGTCAATTATGTGAATTAGGTCAAATGATTGAAGACGGAAGAGAAGATATCAGATTAATCTGTATCGCTGGTCCTTCTTCTTCTGGCAAAACCACCTTCGCTAATAGATTAAGAATTGAATTGTTATCTCGTGGTATCGAACCAATTCGTATTTCGATGGATGACTACTACTTAACTAAAGACAAAGTACCAGTTGATGAAGATGGTAAACCAGATTTAGAAGCTGTTGATGCTTTGGACATTGAATTATTCAATGAAAATATGGCGGATTTAATCGCTGGTATCGAAGTTCAACTTCCTAAATTTGATTTCAAACTAGGAAAGAGAGTGCCAGGAAGAGTGCTTCAAGTTCCCACTGATCAGCCCATTATTATTGAAGGTATTCACGCTTTAAATGAAAGAATGACCGCTTCCATTCCTAGCCACCAAAAATTCAAAATTTTCATCGCTCCTCAAGCGCAAGTTAACATCGATGATCATAACCCACTTTCCTTAACTGACTTACGTTTGTTAAGAAGAATTGTGAGAGACTATCAATTCCGTGGCGCTAGCGCTTTAGACACCATGAGTATGTGGCCTAGTGTCCGTAAGGGTGAATTTAAATGGATTTATGGCACACAAGAAGGGGCAAACTATGTCTTTAACTCTTTCTCCACTGTCGAATTAAGTGTTATGAAAAAACACGCTATGCCATTATTAGAAGCCATTGATGCTGATAACGAATATTTCCCAGTTGCCGAAAGATTAATTCGTATGCTTAAATTCTTCGATGATATTCCTGATACATGGATTCCTTGCAATTCCATCATCCGCGAATTTATCGGCGGAAGCTGCTACGAAGACGCTTAATACATTGTCATGATTGTTAAAAAAGTTGCCTGTTCGATGGCAACTTTTTTGTTCTTTCTTTAATTAATGTTTGATAGAAATGACCTTTCCGTTATTTATCCTACTTTCTTCTGCAGCAAATCCCATCAAATGGCTTTCCACTGAAGCGGATAATGAGGTGGCGTTTTTATTATTATTCATCAAATAATCATATAAGCCATTTATAAGTCCTGTATCTCCTCCACCATGGCCGCTAAGAGCATCAACTAAAGAAGATATTGGCTTTTCTTCTACGGGTTGACCAAAGCGCATTACTTTAATAATACCTTGTGTTTCATCTAAATCTATTTGACCATGTGTTCCATAAAATTTCATAATTCTTCCACCTAAATAAGTAAAAGCAGTCATCCTTAAATTAGCGGTTACTCCATTTTTGAATTTAAGCATGGTGATTTCATTATCTACGACATTATTATCACAAGCAAATACACATCTACCATATGGTCCTTTTTCTAAAGCTTTTGCGATAACTTCATCGGTTAATGGTCTAACGTTACTGACCATATCTTTTCCCCAGAAATGTCTTTTAATATAAATATCATAAGCATCATAAACACAACTACCATGATACTTACAACTAACACATCTATCGCTTGCTCCTTCTGGTTGATTTTCTTTTTTAAAATATCTTAAATCACCAATAGAAGAAACTGATTCACATTCACTATTGATAAACCATACAAATAAATCTAAGTCATGACAACATTTAGCAATAATCATAGGAGAGGTTTCATCATCTCTTCTCCAATTACCCCTTACATAACTATGGGCTTGATGCATATAGCCAACGTTTTCGATATTATCAATGGTTATCAATCTTCCAATAACGCCTTCTTCTAACATCTTTTTTACGGCGACAAAAGCTGGCGCAAAGCGTAAAACGTGACAAATCATCACTTTTTTATTTAATCTTTGTTGCACCTCTAATAATTTTCTCACTTCCGATTCTTTATTAGAAATAGGCTTTTCGCATAAGACATCAGATCCGCTTTCCATCGCTTTAATAGCGTGTCTAACATGATCTTGATCTTGGGTGGAAACAATGCAGACATCCGCTTTGTTGTTTTTAAAAAAATCATCTTCATTTAAATAACAATTTTCATCCGGGATGCTAAAGATATTTTGCGCCATTTTCAAACGTTCAATATTTTTGTCACATAAAGAAATAATCTTAAATTTATCTTGGCCCATCTTGACCATTTCTTTCATATAAATAATCCCTCTAGGACCTGTGCCAATACATGAAACGGTAAACATATTTTTCTCCTTTATTCTATCCCAAAATATTTAATAGCATTTTTATAGCAGATATTTTCAATGACTTCTCCTACGATATTCATATCATTTGTCATCTCGTTATTATTCATCATATCCGCGAAATAATTACATAATATTCTTCTAAAAAAACGAATATTAGATTTGCTATATAGTTTTAATAAATAATAGGTGAGATATCCTTATTGAATGACCTTCATATTTACCACTTCTCTTTTATGTTATGAACTTCTTGTCCAATAAAGCCGACTTGTTTAAAATCATCGATATTCTTTCTGATGTAATAATCAATATATGTGATGACCATATCGCTAGTGAATTTATATCCCATCGCTGACATATGGCCTCCTAAGAAATACTTTTGTTTTATTTTTTTGCCATATATAGGAGCGTATTTTCTTAAGTCAATTAAATATATAAACTCATTATTTTTCACCATTTGAATTTGCATTTTTCTTAATTTATCAAATAACTCTTTTTGTTGCTTGCTATGACATGTTTCCATAGGAACACTCATAAGGAAAATACGGCATTTAGGGGCGAATTTGCGGAGTTTTTGAATAATTCTATAATATTGTCCGATAAAAGAATTCTTATTGTTATCTTCATTTAAATAATCAATATCATCAAATGAACCAAAGCCTTCCTTATAAGCTAAGCTTAAATGACTTATATCATTTAATCCCAACGCTATTATATAAGCTTGGCATCTATTTTCTTCGATAAAAGGATTATGATTTTCAATGTATTGAAAAAAGGTGTCGCATCTTAAGCCACCGCGAGAAAAATTAATAACTTTATTACCGCATTTTCTAGCGAGAAATTGCCCCCACGAATATTCATAATAATCATGAAAACCTTTCTCATTTTTTTCATTTAAAGATTCATGTTCTCCACTAGAAAGAGAATCGCCTATCACTCCAATACTACGAAAGATAGGAACAAAACCTTCGTTATTTAATATTTTTCTAATAGGATTAGTGAAAAAATGTCTAAATATCATCATAATCAAAAAGCTCAATTGACTTTTTTAATATAAATCATTCGTGATTGAATACCATTTGGATAATCTTGAATATCTTTTTCTTCGTTAAGCAGTCCTAAATCTAATCCATTTTCCATTAGTTCTTTACCACTTTTACTATCAAAAGATAAAAGCGAGATATTATCTTGTTCACGCATTTCTATTTCATAGATATATTCTGGATTCAATCCTTTAAATTTCCAATTCTTCTTAGGCGCGGTTTGACTGGTTTGTATCGCGCTTAAAATAGCTTCTTTTTGATCATCACTAACCATATTGAAGCTATAATATCTTTCATCATCAAAGCAGTTATCAATGACATAATAATGTCCAAATTGAATTAAATGGCGATG
>JAEEGL012229102.1_pt1 | contig 25918 bp, 21 predicted proteins | sample 9134231 | NCBI WGS metagenome assembly JAEEGL01 (sample SAMN16246548, study PRJNA631951) | gut metagenome | biome: gut microbiome; feature: rumen; material: fiber-attached | host: Bos | place: Iran: Karaj | collected 2018-10 | reverse complement strand
ATCGAGAGAGCCCTTAAAAAGTTCAAGCGCAAGTTCGAAAAGACCGGCGCCGTCCGCGAGATGCGTGCCCGCAAGAACTTCGAGAAGCCTTCCGTGATCAAGCGTATGGCTATGCAGAAGGCCATCTACGTTCAGAAGCTCCGTCTTGAAGAAGACCAGTAAACCTCCTTTCGTCATTCTCGGACTTGTTCCGGGAATCTAAAAAGAACAAAACAAAGGCACCCCAACTACTGGAGGTGCCTTTGTTTCGCTTTAAAAACTAACCAACTAATACTAACCGGTTAGAGTAAATGCAAGAGCCGTGCCAAAACTATTCGTGGCCGGTCATTTCTTTGCGTGCGCGCTCCACAGACTTGGAACGTTTGAGCACGAAACCGGAGCCAAGATACTTTGTGCGGACATCTTCGTCGGCCGCAAGTTGCTCAGGAGTACCTTCTTGCAGGATTACGCCTTCATACAGCAGATAAGCACGGTCCGTGATGGCCAGGGTTTCGCCAACATTGTGGTCCGTGATGATGACGCCTATGTTGCGGTACTTTAGTTTGGCTATAATGTACTGGATGTCTTCCACGGCGATGGGGTCAACTCCGGCGAAGGGCTCGTCCAGAAGGATGAACTTGGGGTCTACGGCAAGGGCGCGGGCAATCTCGCAGCGACGGCGCTCACCACCGGAAAGCTGGATACCCAGGGACTTGCGGACCTTGGAGAGATTGAACTCGTCGATGAGCCTTTCCATACGCTCTATGCGCTGCTCCTTGGTCATGTCCTTCGTTGAGGACGATACTTCCATAACGGACATTATGTTGTCCTCTACGGACATTCGGCGGAATACGGAAGCCTCCTGGGGGAGGTATCCGATGCCCTTCTGGGCCCTCTTGTACATGGGGAGCGTGGTGAGCTCCACGGAGCCGCCTTCGTCGTCATCTATGAAAATACGACCGCCGTTGGGCTTGATCTGGCCAGTGATCATGTAGAAGCTGGTGGTCTTGCCAGCACCGTTGGGGCCCAGGAAGCCCACTATCTCTCCCTGCTCCACTTCCATGTTCACGCCCTTCACAACGGTGCGGACGCCGTATTTCTTGACAAGTTGTTCTGCTCTTAATTTCATTTTCAGTAATTAAAGATTCCGGATCAGGTCCGGAATGACGTAAAATACAAGTCCGGAATGACGTAGTTATTTAGTGTCCAGGCCAAGGTCGGCGGCGAAGGCTTTGAAGTCAGGGTTTTTGTCCATGAGGTCTTTGGCCTTTTCTTCGGGCATGTAGGGGACCTTTTCGGTGGGTTCTTCCGGGGTGACGGACACAAGGATGTTTACCTTGGGCGTGCCCAGGAGGCCACGGAGTTTGGTTTCAAGGTCCCTTAGGAGTTTATCTTCTATCCACTGCTTCTGGGCCTCGTTCTTGACTATGAAATCTACAATTTTCACGCCGCCATCTTCACGGACTTCCGTGTGGCCGTTGGCGATGGTGCTGGCAAGGCGGGGCTTGTCTGCATACTGCTTGGCAAGCTCTTTCCACTGGAGACGCACGGTGTCGTCGTCCGGCAGCTGAGCGGCCACCGGAGCGGCCTCCTCCGGCTTCTCCTCTTCCTTCTTCTCCTCCATAAGCGCATTCATAGACAGCGCCGATCCCGTCTTTGCCGCACGGCGGCGCGGTGCAGGTGCAGGTGCGACTTCTGGCGTAGGCGCAGGTGCAGGTGAAGACGCTGGTGCCGGAGCAGGTGTTGGTGCCGGCGTCACTTTCGGGCTTGCTACTTGCTGCGTCATTCTCGGGCTTGTCCCGGGAATCTCTTGTTTAGCAGGCGCATTCACCAGAAAGCTGAGCTTCATGATTGCATACTCAATATGCAGCCTGGGATTCACGGCGCTCTTGTAGGCGCTTTCGCAGCCTGTGGTGATGCCAAGGGCATCGAAGAGGAACTTGACGTCGCATTTTGCAGCCTGTTCCCTGTAGCGCTGCTTGAGGGACTCGGGAAGTTCCAGAAGGGCCTCCAGACCTCCTGTCTTGGCAACTATGAGGTCTCTGAGGTGGGATGAGAGCGATGCTACGAAGTGCAGGGCGTTGAAGCCCTTTGCAAGGATCTCGTCAAATGAGAGGAGGGCGGCGCCGTAGTTGCCTGTGAGGAAGTTCTCCACCATGGCAAAACTGTACTCGTAGTCCAGGACGCCGAGGTTGCGGATTACGTCATCGTACTTGACCTCGGTGCCGCAGAAGGCTACTGTCTGGTCAAAGATGGTGAGGGCGTCGCGCATGGCGCCATCGGCCTTGGAGGCTATTACGTGGAGGGATTCATCGTCTATGGTGACGCCTTCCCTGGTGGCTATGGTGCGGAGATTCCGGACCATGTCCGGGATGGTGATGCGGTTGAAATCGTATGTCTGGCAGCGGCTCAGGATAGTGGGGAGAATCTTGTGCTTCTCCGTGGTGGCCAGGATGAAGATGGCGTGTGCCGGGGGCTCTTCAAGCGTCTTGAGGAAGGCGTTGAAGGCCTGGGTGGAGAGCATGTGGACCTCGTCTATGATATACACGCTGTATTTTCCCACCTGCGGCGGTACCTGCACCTGGTCCATGAGGGTCTTGATGTCCTCCACGGAATTGTTGGAGGCGGCGTCAAGCTCATGGATGCAGTAGGAACGGCCTTCCTTGAAGCTCACACAGGATTCGCACTCTCCGCAGGGCTCCATGTCCGGACCCGGATTGGAGCAGTTGATCATCTTTGCGAAGATACGGGCGGTGGTGGTTTTACCCACGCCGCGCGGCCCGCAGAAAAGGTATGCGTGTGCCAGCTGCCCTCTCTTGATGGAGTTTGACAGCGTCCTTGCTATGGTATCCTGGCCGATGAGCGTTTCGAAGGAGTCCGGCCTGTACTTCCTTGCCGATACGATATACTCACTCATAGGTTGCAAATATACTAATAATAAGATTCCGGGTCAAGCCCGGAATGACGGTGGATTACAGATTCTCCAACGCCACGTCTACTGTGGAATCTATGGGGAGGTAGTACTTGTAGAAGGCGTTTTCTGAGAGGGCGGAGTAGCGGGCAACGAGGGCGAAGACCTCGGGCTCCATGTAGGAACGGGAGGCAGCCCATTCGGCTTCACTGCACTTGATCTTGTCTTTGTCCATGGCAAAGCGGACGAACTGCCGGGCGATATTCTCCTGGACCAGGAATTTGTCCATGGCCGCGAAGGAATCTATAGAGGCGAGGCGTGAGCCGTATTTGTCGAACATGACGGCGGCGAAACGCATGCTGGTGGCCTTGCGGGAGCACTGGCGGTAGAACAGCGTGGTTGTGGTGGTGTCCATGGGAACGAATACGTCGGGCATTATGCCGCCTCCGCCATAGACCGTGCGGCCGCCGCGGGTATGGTGGACGTCGGATTTGTCCAGGCGGACGCTGTCCGCGGAGAAAACTTCGCCGTCGGCGTAGCGGCGGTAGATGTCGTAGCTGTAGTCATCGTCCTGAGAATATGGCTTCTGGATGCAGCGGCCGGAGGGGGTATAGTAGCGGGCCACGGTGAGGCGGACGCCGGATTTGTCGGAGAAGAAGAAGGGTTCCTGCACCAGGCCTTTGCCGAAGGAACGGCGGCCCACTATGGTACCGCGGTCGTTGTCCTGGATGGCGCCGGCGAAGATTTCGCTGGCACTGGCGGTGCTCTCCCCTATCAGGACCGATATACCCATGTCCAGGAAGGAGCCGCGGCCATCGGCACGGAATACCTCGCGGGAACGGTGGAGGCCTTCTATATAGACGATGGTGTCACCTGCGGCAAGGAAATCGTTGCACATGAGGAGGGCCTGGTCCATGTAGCCGCCGGAGTTGGCCCGGAGGTCCATGACAAGGTGCTTCATGCCCTTCTGGGCAAGCTCTGCAGTGGCGTCGTGGGTTTCCTTGTATGTGGTGCGGGAGAACTTCCCTACCCTCATGTAGCCCACTGTATCATTGAGCATGAAGTATGCGTCGACGCTGTGGACGGGAATTTTTCCGCGGGTAATCTCGAAGGGAATCTCTTCCCCGGAGCGGCGTACGGTGATGGTTACCTTTGTGCCGGACGGGCCTTTCATGAGGCGGACCATGCTGTCCTGGGGGAACTTGACGCCTGCGATTATGCGGTCATCGACCTTGACGATGCGGTCCCCTTTGAGCAGGCCGGCCTTTTCCGACGGGCCTCCGGCAATTACTTCCAGGACGATAGCCGTATCCGCCGGAACGTTGAACTGGATGCCTATGCCTTCGAAATTGCCGGCAAGCTGCTCTTCAGAATCCGACAGCTCCACGGGAGGGAGATACACGGAGTGAGGATCCAGCGACGCCAGGGCCGCGGAGATGGTGGCATCCGACAGCTCGGTCACCTTGATGGAATCTACGTAATTCTTCTCCAGAAGGTCAAGGACCAGGTTCAGTTTGGCCCACTTGCCGCCGTAGCGGGTGGAGACCAAGTGCCGTGAATCACGGTATTTGACCACAGTAAGGGTGAGCATGGCGCCTATCACCACGCCAAGCACTATCTGAAGAATCTGCCGGGTGCTCTGCTTCATTATTCTGACTGTTCCACTTCAATTCCGGCACGCTTCAGGAGCTCTATGCCGTCCATGAGACGGTAGGCGTCCCTGTACACCACGCGGGTAATGCCGGACTGGATTATGAGCTTAGAGCACTCCATGCACGGGGAAGCCGTGACATAGAGCGTTGCGCCTGCGCTGCTGTTGCCGGACTTCGCCACCTTGGTGATGGCGTTGGCCTCCGCATGCAGGACGTACGGCTTGGTTACGCCGTCTTCGTCCTCGCAGATGTTCTCGAAGCCGGAGGGCGTGCCGTTGTAGCCGTCGCTGATAATCATCTTGTCCTTTACGATGAGGGCGCCTACCTTCCTGCGCTTGCAGTAGGAGTTCTGGGCCCATATTTCTGCCATCTGGAGATAGCTGTGGTCGAATTTGCTGCTCATCCTCTCTGGTAAAGATAACGTTTGATGCTCTTCTTGGGAGTGCGCTCGAAGTCCTCGGACATGAGCTCTATCTTCTTTATCTGGGCGTAGCCGGGAAGTTCCTGGTTAATGGCGGACAGGAAGCCTGTGACGTGCTTTTTGAACTCCTCCAGGGTCATGCCGTCAAGCTCTCCCTGGTGGTAATCCGGATAAACAAGAGCGGTGAGGGCGCCCTCGTCCTCGATGACCAGGGAGTCCACCACATAGCTGAAGGTGTTGATCACGGCCTCAAGCTCTTCCGGATAGATGTTCTGGCCGGATGGACCAAGCACCATGCACTTGGAGCGGCCGCGGAGGAAGAGGTAGCCATCGGCATCAAGGATACCCATGTCACCGGTGCGGAACCAGCCGTCCTTGGTGAAAGCCTCGCGGGTGGCCTCAGGGTTCCTGTAATAACCAAGGCACACGTTGGGGCCCTTTATCTGGACCTCACCGGGGATGTTCTGGGGATCCGGGGAATCGATCCTGATTTCCATATTCAGTGCGGCGCGGCCGGCGGAACCAACTTTTACCTTGTTCCAATGGGCATAGCCTATGATGGGGGCGCACTCCGTCATGCCGTAGCCCACAGTATAGTGGAAGCCAATCTTGTGCAGGAACTTCTCCACCTCCGGGTTGAAGGCGGCGCCACCAAGGATGACCTCCTCGAACTGACCGCCGAAGCTGTTGGTGAGCTCCGTGCAGAACTTCTTCTCGATGGAAGGACCCAGCACCGGAATGCGGCGGTAGAAACGCGTCTTGTGGATAAGCGGTTTGAGCTTGGTCTTGTATACCTTCTCCATGACCAGCGGCACGGCGATGATGATGTCCGGATGGATTTCCCCAAAGGCCTTCATGATGATCTTGGGACTGGGGACGCGGGACAGGAAGTGTACGTGCATGCCTATCGTCATCTCGAAGAGGAACTCGAACATCATGCCGTACATGTGGGCTGTGGGCAGCATGGACACTACGTTCATGCCGGCCCTGAGCATGGGGCAGGCGTCCTTTGCGGCGAACTCAATATTGGAGTAGAGAGCCCTGTAAGGCAGCATTACGCCCTTTGAGAAGCCGGAAGTTCCGGAGGTGTAGTTGATGATTGCAAGCTCTTCGGCGGAGTCCTCGTAGTAATTGAGGTCTTCCGGGCTGAAATCGTTGGGGTACCGCTTTCCGAACTCCTCGTTCAGATGCTCACGGATGCTGTAGAGCTCTTCCGTGGCGGCATAGTAGAACTTGAAGGTGTTTATCTGGACGATAACCTGGAGGTCCGGCATCTCCTCCGGGATTATGCCTTCCCAGATGACATCGTCAACAAAGAGGACCTTTGCTTCCGAATGGTTAACCAGGTAGTGGATGTTACCGGGCTTGAACTCATGCAGGATGGGGACGGCAACGGCACCGTAAGTGATTGCTGCCAGGAAGCTCACGCCCCAGTTGGCCTGGTTGCGGGCGCAGATGGCCACTTTGTCCCCTTTCTGCAGACCGCACTGCTCAAATGCTATGTGCAGGGCTTCGATCCTGTGGGCCACTTCCCTGTAGGCCAGGGTCATACCCTGGTAGTTTGTGAGGGCCGGGCGGTCCCAGTTATCTATAAAACTCTTCTGAAGAATTTTATTGACAGACTTAAATTCCATATTTTCGGTTTAGTACAGTTTAAATTCACGTGTTTTGCCGTCGTAGCATTCCGCCTTGATGCTCTTGCCGTTAAGGTAGATGGCGGAATCCGGCTTAATCATCTTGCCGCTTTCCGGGTTCACCACGGGATCTCCTCCCTCGAAGGGATAGATTATGGTGCGGACCGACGTGCGGACCGCCCAGAAGCGCTTCTCTCCTGCCTCTATGAGTTCCGGAAGGTTCTTCACCGTCTCCGGAGCCTTGATGCCCTTCCAGCCGTCCGGCCGTTTGCCGTGGAGGTTGTATCGTTCCAAAGTGTTGTCCTTGTGGAGGACCATGACGGTGTAGCCGGAGGCGCCGGTGAAATCGTATACATCGGGTCCCAGGAGGACCTGCTTTCCAAGTTCTGCCGGGAAACCGTTCACCCAATGGCCCAGGCGGTCAATTGCCCAGAGCTTTGAGCCGGCGCAGAAGAGGAACTGGATCTTTCCGTTCCCGAAGTAGTCTATATTCTGGACCCTGCCGCAGAGGCTTTCCTTGAACGGGACGCCCCAGACGCCTTTTCCGTTTTCATCGTTGAGGCATATGGACAGGTGGCTGTTCTGATATAGGTAGTTAGTTTGGCCGGTAGAGAAGTTCATTACCGGGAAAAGGCCGGTGGGGACCACCACGGTGGTATCCCTTTCCATAACCTGCACCTTGGTGCCCCTGAGGGCGCGCTTGTACACTTCCAGCTTCATCTTGGGCATGTTCCCGGAAAGGTCCAGGGATGCCATTGCGGGTGCGTAACCGCTGCCTGTTACCCATGCTTTGAGAGCATCGGCGACCTTGGCAGAGAAGAGGTTGTCAAGGGTGAGAGGGCTGTCCGTGAGAGAAGCGTATACGGTGAAGCCGGAGGGTGTGGGGATGGAGGCATCGGCCATCCTTTCCTTGAGGGTGTAGTCCCCCTTGGAGAAGGCGCGGATGCCCGGGACGTCTCCCCAGACGGTCCATTTGGAGCCTGCCTGAGAGCAGACGGTATCCGTTATTGCGAAGTACTCGCCTAGTATTAGGCCGATGGTGCCGCGGTAGGGATTGGAGCTTTCCGTGCCCAGTTTGAGGTCCTTGCCGCTGTGGATGAGGATTACGCTGCGGTCTATTCCTTCATCGGAGAAGGTTACCTTCACAGCCTCTTTGGGCTGGAGGCTGGCGAACCACTCCGCCGGGGTGAGGTCCCGTTTTCCCTTATCTTTAAGGGCTTTTTCCACCTTGCTCAGGCGGCCGCGACCATCCTCGAAAGCCTTGCGGCTGGTGATGAAGTTCTCCGTTATGGGGACGGAGATAACCTCCGAGGCGTGGTACGGGAGGGCTTCCGGGAACTCCACCTGCTCTGCCGGGGCACCCTGATATGCGGCGAACCAACTGGCGGCGGCTTCTCCCTTAAGGGCCGTTCCTTCCAGGACGATATGGTCTTTTTCAAGGTCCTGAACGCTCCAGGCGCTCCATGCAGTAAGGTCTTTCACAAAGGCCGACTGCTTGCGCACGGGCGGCGTGGAATACACCTGCAGAAGCTTTCCCGCATGGGAATGGTTCAAGAAGGCTACTGCCGGACCCTTTACGCTTTGCGTGAGCTCTTTCAGGTTACGTGCGCCCAGAATGGACGAGCCTTCCTCTATATGGCGGGACGATGAACCCAAGAATGTTTCACTCCTTGATGCGATGAGGAAATTCTCTTTGACTGCAGTCTTGAGGCCGGCCTTTGCCGCGGCTTGTGCCAGATCTGCAATTGAAGCGGAATCGGCTTTGTTGGTCTGGGTGATTACCAAGGGAACAAGAGCGCCGCTGGTCATGAGCGCAACTGCAGTGCAATATTTGCCGGACTGCTCAAGATAGCCCATGAGGGCGGGATTGTCTGAAGCAAGGAAGGGCTTTAACAGGCCGGTAGAGTCTGCGATGACCTTCTTTGCAGCCCTGGAGCCGTCAAAGACCATCACGGCAACGGCATCCGAGGGCACTGCCCTCAGGATCTCCCACTCTGCCGGAGTGGCCTTGTCCGCCTTCTTGGCACCGCCGGTGCCATACAGGCGCGTAACGGCGAATGCTATCCCGGCAATGAGCACCGCCGCCGCCACAATTGCTATCCAGGTTGACTTGTTTCCCATATTCTACAAAGATACTACTATTTTGAGAAATCTCAAAGAGCCTTGCTCGGACATACGCTTGGCTCAAGCCAATTTCTGCGAAGTACAAATTGTGGCCTGTATTTGTACTTCACAGGCCCCTTTTGCCACTTTTGCCCCCAAACCTCCTCGCGAAGTACAAAACTAAGCGCCGTTTTGGACTTGGATTTTACTCGATTGCCTGAAGGATTGGATCCTTTCGGGAGAAGGTGCCGTAGAGCTGCTCGGAGGCGGCGCGGCAACCGCCGCCACAGCGTTCCAGGAGGTGGCAGGTTTGGCACTCTGCCGGCATTCCGGCATAGAGGGCGTTGATGTCCGGGTCTTGAAGGATATCTGCGATTGCCCGGGAGTAAATATTACCCAGCACTCTTGGGGAGTGATTGCAGAAACGGACGTCGCCGTCGTAGTTGACGGTGACGGGCCGGCCGGTGAGTTCCGTACTGCACTTTGTGAACTGTATGTGAGGATACGGGGCGGTGTCAAGGAAACACAGAGGCGTGCAGACTCCGCTCACAAAACGCATGTCCGGGTTGGCGGAGGCAAAAGACTCCACGGCGGCAAAGGCATCGGCAAGGGTTTGCCTGTCCGGAACCAGCTCACGCAGGTTCCTGATGCCGTTTCCGCCTATGTTGAAGCGGTTAACCATAACGGTGCGGATTCCGCAGTCACGTATGAGTGAAAGGGTTTCCTCTACGCCAGGGGCGTTGACTTTGGTGATTACAAGAACAGCTACGCCTATTCCTTTGCCGCCGGCACGGCGCAATGCGTCCACGGCTTTCTCCCAGGAACCTTTCACGCTTGTAAGATAGTCGTGGACCTCTGGATCTGCACTCAGAAGCGGTATCTGAACAGCTCTTACTCCAAGACTAACGAAGTTGTCCAGGGCGTCTTGAGTGAGCAGAGTGCCGTTTGTGAGTACGTTCACGTGACTTCCCTTCAGGCGGGCATGAAGCACAAGGTCGTGTATGTTGGGGAGCAAAAGCGGTTCACCGCCAGAGAAAGATATTGTGCCAACAGAACACTGTGAGAGCAGCTTCCGGAGTGTTTTCCGCGCCTTTGCGGGGTTAGGAGCCGGCGCTCCCTCCGGGCGCCAGTGATTATAACAGAACCTGCAACACTGGTTGCAGGCCCCGGTAAGTTCGTAGACTATACTACTGATTTGGAAACGCGGCATCAAATAAAGTTGACAATAATCAATCCATAAGCGGTAACTAACAGTATTTCAGAATCACCATCCTGGACTTTGAGAACTTCTATATATGCTTTTCCTTTGTAATCGATATCTTCAGAAACAGGAACTTCAAAAGTGGCATTGTCCTGATTCTCAACAATCAAGTCTGTCCTCTGGACATCGATTCTTTGCATTGGAGGGGATGTTCCTTCAAGGTAATAAACGAGCAAAGCGTACTTGTCCGAAGTAGGGGCTTTAATCTCAACTTTTATGATGTCACCGGCCTTAATATCATTACTAGTTGACTGAGGAAGTGTAAAGGAGACGATATCTTCCGTTGGCTCAGGTTCAACGGGATCGTAGCACTCCACCATTCCGCCACCGTCAATAATTCCCGTAATGGCCGTGCAGGATGCCACTGAAATCATCGCCCAAGCCATAATGAGTATGCCGCCAAGTCTGTACTTGGCCCTGATGGCCTTTGCGTTCTGTCCGCCGGATAGGAAAACCCATGCAGAAACTGCCAGGAAGGCAATTCCTACAAACACGTAGATAAGGAAGTACTTCGTTCTCATGTCAACAGCCTTTTCATATATAATCCAGTCAATGGCAAAACCTTGCATCAATTAGTTTGATTCCCGTCAGGGAAAACCACTGGGATCACATAAGTAACCCGCACCACGGTACCGTCCATTATGGCTGGTTTCCATTTAGGGGCGGAGGATACGATTCTCACAGCCTCTGCGTTGAGCTGAGGGTTCACACCTCTGTGCACCAGGACTTCCTGAACTCCGCCTTTGCGGCCTACCACAAATTTGACGTAGACGGTACCGCCACTGCAGCCTTCAGGGGTTTTCACGCGGGCCTGGACCCATTCCTTGAAGGCTTCCTCGGCATCGTCACCCTCGCGTCCCTTGAAAGAAGGCTTGCGGTCCAGACGGTCCATCCAGGGCATGTTGTGGTCCGGGCCGTCTGCTTTGGCAAGGAGGCGGCCGTCCTTCATTTCTAGCGTGGTGCCGTCATACACGGAGAATCGGCCCAGGACGGTGAGGGTGTCTCCCTTCACTATGTCCATCTGCTTGAAGTTCCAGTCCTTGTGCTCCGGATGCCTAAGGCCGTACACCAGAAGGGTGCCGGTGTTGTCCTCCAGAAGGAAACTGCCGCTCACGGTACTGCGCACCTTGGCAACCACACCCTTCACTACGTAGCTTGTGGTGTCTGTCTTGGAAAGTTTAAGAAACTCTTTTACAGTGAGCTGCTTGGGCTGGGCCAACGCAATCGGCCCGACAAGCAGGAGAAGTAGCAGAATCTTTTTCATCAGAACTTGTAACCAAGGCCGATTCTTGCGCCAACCCAGGCGGTGCCAAGGCCAAACTCGCCGTCAAGGGTGAGCCTGCGACCAAAGGAGAATCCGAAGTTTACATCCTGAGCGGAGAAACCCCAGGAAGAGCTTCCCACAGTGCTGCCGTTGAATGTTTCTGATTCACCCACGCGCCGTGCGCCGAAGGCGAAGCCGGACCACAGCCTGCATTTTCTCTTCTGCAGATAGTAAAGGCGTATGCCGGGAAGGATGTGAACCCTTGAAGTCTTTTCCACCAGGGGGCTGGGACCGCCTTCAAGTGTCTTGGAAACGGAGTTCCAGTCCGTCTCCACAAAGAAACCGATGAACGATCCGGGTATTGCATATGCTGCCGTGACGCCCATTGAGGGAGACATGTCGTAAAGGCTGTAGGAGATGCCTGTGGATACGCTGAAACCACCCTGTGCAAGGGCCTGGATGCCGATGAATACGGCTGCCAAAGTGATGATTATCTTTCTCATAGTCTCAGGAATCCGTGTTTAAGTTCATACTGATTGCCGGCTTCATCTTTACCGGTAAGTTCAAAGAGAACTTCCAGCTTACCGGTCTCCGAAGCCACGCGCTTTACCCATCCGGACATCTGCACCGGCGGCACTTTTTCCTTGGTCTCAGTTGTGGTTTCCTCCCCCTCTTCAGACTCTTCCGAAGTGTCAGAGACTGCACTAACAACTTCTCCCAGACTGGGCATATCGGACAGGAGCAGTTCTATCTCTGCCGATATTCCATTTTCGCCCGTTTTGAATTCCTTGTCAACTGTCAACTGCTCCAGCGGGCACAGATTCAGGGTAAAAGTACATAAATCCAGGAATGAAGGACCTGACATGCTGGAGGAGATGACGATTCCATCTTCCGTCTCATTGAGCGGGCTCACGCTGAGCCATCCGCTCTGCTGCACGTACTTCTTGCCGTTGAGGTTGAAACGGATGCCGTCCGTGCCCTCAAACGGGTCCAAATCCTTATAACAGGAGGTCACCGCAAGCAGCAGAGCCGTTAAAGGTAATAGCAGTTTTCTCATATGGTTTCAGTGTATGATAATACAGGTACAAATATACAAAAATAGTCCGCGAAGTACAAGCATGGGTCTTCATTTGTACTTCGTGGACTTTTGAGAGAATATGGCGTTATTATTGTAGCATGTCCTGAATGACAGAATTGTCAACGGTGCAGACAGAACGCGTACAATTATTATTTTATGCGTAAGACCGTTCATATTTGCCTCTCGTCTCACGACGAAGTAATGTACAGAAGCGACCAGGACCTTGTTATGGGATTTAACTGCCTGGCACTCGCTGTACTTGAAACAGAATCAAGGTTGCTGGCGGAGGGTTTTATCCCCACCCACAACCACAAGCTTGTCCAGACGGACAATATCTCGGAACTTTTGAAGAAGGAGCGTTATGCATATACACGCTACTTCAACACAAAGTACAAACGCAAGGGAAAGCTTGGTGAGAATCATGCCTTCTCTCTTGACGTGGAGGGTGTTTTCCACACACAGACAGCGGCCAATTATGTGATCAAGCAAGGTTTGCATCATGGATTGGCCTCAACTCCGTTCGAGTATCCTCATTGCTCTGCAAACGCCTTCTTCCGCAAGGAATTGGGCAAGGACTTCACCCCAGCCCTGCTGGAACCTCGCTCCCGTTACAACTATCTGCCCCATAACCACGCTCTGCCATTATCATATCGTATGGCAGAAAACGGCCTCATCTTGCGGGAAGACATCCTGGACACCGCATACGTACAGGAAATATACATCACCCCGCGTAACTTCCTTTATCAAATGAACCGCCTTACGGATTCCAAGATAGTAGAAGAGCAGTTAAAAGACAATACCTTACCGCCCGTGACCTTGGAAACGATAGAGAATGGCGTTCCAGACTTTGATATGCGGCAGGCCCTGGTTATGGAGCAGGGCAGAGTCGACCGCGCAGTCCTTACGGACATTGAACTGTGTGCCATAATTGACAGTCATTATCTCCCTCGTTTCCTTAATACAAGTGGAACAGTCTACGATCTCGCTCCGTCCAGAAGAACTGATATGGCCAATGCCATATGGGCAGATGCCAGACGTTCTTTTGTTCGCAACAGTACTCCTTCTCCAATCGCTGGCAGAAAAACTGACGCAAAACAGATTCGTCGTTGTGTGGTGTTGTAAGTTATCTCCAAGTCCAAAACTGCACTTAGTTTTGTACTTCGCGAGGAGATTTGGGGGCAAAAGTGGCAAAAATGGCCTGTGAAGTACAAATACAGGCCACAATTTGTACTTCGCAGAAAGGCGGGAAAGATAAAGGTGAGGTCACAGAGACAGGCGGAGGAGGGCCACTGATTCCTTGTTTACGGAAAAACTTATCCAGAGGGCGTCGGATTCCACGAAGGCCTTGGGGTAGCTGTAGCCCAAGGTTTTGTAGCGGCCGGGGAAGCGGCGGGGCGGAAGGTCCCCGGGGCCAAGGAGCACCCAGGCGCGGCTGAACAGCACGCCATTTGGGCTCGCGGCAATTGCCAAAAGGCGGCGGGACTTGCCCAGGGCGGGGTTCCAGACCATGAAGGCACTGCCGTCCGGGAAGTTGCCGGCACACTGCTTTGAACGGGAATCCGGAATGACCGTAAGGGCCGGGGCGCTCCAGGAAACGCCTTCGTCAAAGGACACGGACGCAAGTTTTCGGAACGATGAAGTCTGGTCCCGGAAAAGCATAACAATGGAGCCGTCCGGCCGACGGAACTGACTTGGTTCCAGAGGCTTGCCGTCGCCGGAAGGGAAATCGGCCCGATGCCAGCCGTCCAATGCTCCCGGAGAATCCGTATACACCGGGCAGGGCTGCAGGCCGGGACGGAAATGGGCTGCGCCCACAGTGCGGCCGGATGGCAGCAGCAGCGGATCCTGCTCCAGGATGCCCTGCATGGGACTGCCATCGGCCATACGGAGAGGACGCGGAGCTGTCCAGGAGGAGCCGTCCACAGTGCTCACGAAGAAGGCGTTCCCGCCCTGGGAACGGTCCGCCGAACAGACGTAATTGATGACTGCCGATAAGGTATCGGCCCTATTTATCCAGCCTCCAGGAGTGGCGAAGGTGGTATCCGTTGGTGCGGCCAAAAGAATCGGTTCTCCCCAGGAAAGACCGTCCGGGCTCACGGAGTAAAGGACCCGGGTGTCCGGGGTGTCCTCGTCCCTGTCCGATGCCTGCCACATGCAGTAGTAACGGCCCCGGAATTGCGTGAGAAGCACATTGTTGGCGTAGCCTGAGGCCGATGCAACCTCTATCAGCTGCGCACCCGGATAGCGGTCCAGGCCCAGCGTGAGGGTATCGGCCATATCAAGAAGCCCCTCCTGAAGCGCGGGAAGCTGTACTCCCCTGCTGCAGGAAAGGGCTGTAAAAAGCAGTAGGACTATGCGGAAACGCATTTAGCGCATCTCTGTGTAGGCGATCTTGTCCATGTCGCCGTAGTTCAGGTTCTCTCCGGCCATGCCCCAGATGAACATGTAGTTGGAGGTGCCGGCGGCGGCGTGGATGGACCATTCGGGGCTCATGATGGCCTGCTCGTTGGCAAGCCATACTATGCGCTCCTGCTGGGGTTCGCCCATGAAATGGCAGATCATGTTGCCTTCTGTCACGTTGAAATAGAAGTAGGCCTCTATGCGGCGTGCATGGGTGTGGGCCGGCATGGTGTTCCAGACACTGCCGGGCTTGAGCTCCGTGAGGCCCATCTGCAGCTGGCAGGGACCTTCCTGAAGAACGTTGTTCACTATGAGCTGGTTTATCACGCGGTCGTTGCTGTCTTCCATCTTGCCGGCGGCGAAGGAGTTGGCCTTGATGGAACCCTTGCGGCCCTCGATGGTGATGAGCTGGGTCTTGTATGCATGATGAGCCGTGGCGCTGTTAAGGTAGAACTTGGCAGGATTGGAGGCGTCCTTGCTCTTGAATACCACCTCTTTATTGCCGCGTCCCACATAAAGGGCGTCCTTGAACTTGAGGAGATAGTCCTTGCCGTCCACGGTCACAATGCCGTCGCCGCCTATGTTGATGACGCCAAGTTCCCTGCGCTCCAGGAAATAATCGGCCTTGAGAGGGTCGATGGTCTCAAGCTTAAGTGGCTTGGTGGCAGGAACGGCGCCGCCGAAGATAAAGCGGTCGTACAGGGAATACGTGAGAGTGATCTGGTCTGCGACCATGACCTCGGGCATCATGAAACGTTCCCTGAGGGTCTCAGTGTCATATCCCTTCACGTCTGCGGGATGACACGCGGTCTGGATTGTATACTTTGTTTGTGCGCTCATGGCAATTGTGCTAAGCAGTAATGCTGCCGTCAGTATTTTTTTCATATGATGCTTTTATTATTCTTCTGCGGTTGATGATGGCCATGACGGTGGTGCCAACCACAAGGATGCCGCTGCCAATCCACTTGAAGTCATGGACAAGATGGAAGATGACCCAGGAGAAGATGCTGGATGCAAAGTCCAGGGAGCCTCCAAGGAAGCCTTCCGGGATTGCCACGGCGGCGTCCCCGGTGCGGGCGTACACGTCCTGCGCCGCCTGGGTGAACCAGGGGGCAAGGTCCGTCACGAAATAGAGGCCCACGGTAAGGGCGACAAGGCCGATGATAAAGGTCTTCACCACGTTACCTTTGGTGACTGGCAGCACGGCCGGGAACACGTAGAACATGCCCGCCAGGGATGCCAGGGGCAGGAACTGGTTGCCAGGAAGGATCACTGCCAGGAGCAGCGTCACGGGGATAAGCAACAGGGAAACCACCAGCGTGGTAGGATGGCCGATGACCAGAGCCGGGCTCATGCCAATATTGATTCCTGCGCTGTTCTTGAACTTCTTGGAAACCATCTCCTTGGTGGCCTCCGCAATGGGTTTTAGACCTTCGATGAACAGGCCGGTGATACGCGGAATGAGTTCCATCACGGCGCCCATCTTTATACCGAGGCCCAATATGGCGGGTATATGGGAAACAATCTCGTTCCATGAGGGATAGCTCAGGCAGCCTATGATAAGACCCACTATCACACCAAGGAAAAGAGGCTCGCCAAGCAGGCCGAACTTCTTCTTCATCCCTTCTGCGTCGATATCCAGCTTGTTGAATCCGGGGATCTTGTCCATGCACCAGTTGAGTCCCTCCGCGAAAGGCACGAAGCCCTGGCAGAAAGGCTGCGGGATGGATATTCCGTCAAGGTCCTTGTAGTAGCTCTGGAACTTCTTGGTGGTGAGATCGGCCATGAAGAGCGTGATTATGAAGCATATCACGGCGGCGAAAAAGCCCCACCAGATGTTGTCGCATGCGAAATACACCACGGCGCCTATGAAGGCGTAGTGCCAGTAGTTCCAAAGGTCGATGTTGATGGTGTTGGTAGCCTTAACCAATAGCAGGAGGATGTTGATTCCAAGGCACACCGGGATTATGAACGCGCCAACCGTGGTGTTGTACGCAACGGAAGCCGCCGCCGGCCAGCCCATATCGAATATACCCAGCTGCAGGCCGTAAATCTCCGTCACCTGCTTCAGGGGCCCTCCCAGGGACGATGTGAGCAGCGCCGTAATCACGCTCAGGCCCACGAATCCAACGCCCACCAGCAGACCGCTCTTGAGCGCCTTCCCGGGCTTGATGCCAATGCACACCCCCAGAATGAAGAAGAGGATGGGCATCATCACGGCGGCCCCAAGGCCGATTATGTAACTGAATACCTGTTCCATTATTTAGGCTGTTTGCCGATGTATGCCAGGATACCGCCGTCCACGTAGAGGACGTGACCGTTCACGGCATCCGAGGCGTGGGAGGCAAGGAACACGGCGGGGCCGCCAAGCTCCTCCGGTTCAAGCCAACGGCCGGCCGGGGTCTTGGCGCAGATGAAGGAGTCGAAGGGGTGGCGGGAACCGTCGGCCTGACGCTCACGCAGAGGTGCGGTCTGGGGAGTGGCAATGTAACCGGGGCCGATGCCGTTGCACTGGATGTTGTACTCACCGTACTCACTGCAGATGTTGCGGGTGAGCATCTTGAGGCCACCCTTTGCGGCAGCATATGCGCTCACTGTCTCACGGCCAAGCTCACTCATCATTGAGCAGATGTTGATGATCTTGCCTTCGCGGCGCTCCATCATTTCCGGAAGGACGGCACTGGAGACGATGTACGGGGCCACCAGGTCCACGTCTATCACCTGCTGGAACTCTTCCCTCTTCATCTCATGCATGGGGATGCGCTTGATGATGCCGGCATTGTTCACAAGGATATCGATCTGGCCCACTTCTTTGTGGATCTTCTCCACAAGGGCCTTCACGGCGTTTTCGTCAGTGACATCGCATACATAGCCGTGCACGTTGGTGATGCCGGCCTCCTTGTAATTGTCCAGACCGCGCTGGAGGGCGGCCTCGTTGATGTCGTTGAAAATGATGTTCTTGATGCCGGCTGCGACGAATGCCTTTGCAATGTTGAAACCGATACCGTAGGAAGCGCCCGTGATCCAGGCGTTTTTGCCTTCAAGTGAGAAAATGTTGGTCATATGATTGTGTTTGATTATTGTCTTTCTGCAAATATACAAACGTTTGTATTAATATCCAAGCACCCCGAGTCGTTTTTAGGATTGAAGCGGTTGCAGAAGAATCCCCACTTAGCGCCAATCCATAGTTCAGGCCGGGCGATGAATTCACCGCCTGCGGGTATCCACGCCGAACCGTCCGTGCTGTAGAAGAAATTGCATACGGCATCGGGGACATTGCCTTCAACAGGCCTTGGAGCCACTTCAAGCTTAACCCATACCACTGCTTCCTGACGGTCCGGATAATTCACCAAAGGCACGTTACGGGATTCATACTGATGTGGCTGAGGATGATTCTCATACGGCAGCACACATAGTTCAGAGGCCGTTTCCGTAGCGCCCTTTGACGCTCCGATGCATTCTACCCTGGTCAAAACCGCACCGCCGGCCGTATCCGTCAAACGAAGGCCGGCATAGTCGTTACCCATCACCACAAAACCTGCAGTCTCACCGCGAAGCTGCGGGTTGGGACGGAAGTTCAACTTTGCCGTAACCGTGAAGGTTTCCGCCGGGAACTTCTGCTGAAGCACGTTGGGGCAGTCCCACAGGCTGGTATAGGGCCACTTCTGCTCCACGGAGTATAGGCGCACGCCGCCGTCCGGAAGAAACATATGCCAATATGGACTGGGGATGGCCGGGTACTGCCACCCGTTACGCATTTTGGCCTGTTTTTGGGCGTTTTTGCGTAACGCCTGGCTCAAAGCAACAGAGCCGCCGGCTACGGGCTGGCCTACGCCGTCACCGTCGGGATCCTCGCCTATCAGGGGCCAGGCGCTAGCGAGCCACTGCATGGGCTGGAGGTGGACTATGCGGCCGTAGGCGCCTTTGTCCTGGAAGTGGATGAACCAGTCCGATCCGTCCGGGGCCTGTACCCAGGCGCCCTGGTGAGGACCATTTATGGTCCCGGGGGCCCAGGCCATCACAATGCGTTCTTCATAGGGGCCGTACGGGTCCTTTGAACGCAGAACCGTCTGCCAGCCGGTAGCAACGCCGCCGGCCGGTGAGAATATATAGTACCAGCCGTCACGCTTGTAGAACTTGGTTCCTTCAATAGTGGGCTGGGTCTCATGTCCGTCATAAACAATACGTGAAGGGCCTTCAAGACGCGTACCATCGGCAGACATAGGTGCTACGAAGAGCACGCTCTTGAGCCCGGCGCGTGAGCCGGCCAGGCCGTGGGAAAGCCAGGCGCGGCCATCATCGTCCCAAAGAGGGCACGGGTCGATGAACCCTTTCTGGCGGACCACCCAAACTGGAGCCTCCCACTTGGCGGCAGGGTCCTGCGTACGGACCATGAAGATGCCGCGATCAGGGTCTCCCACGTAGATGTAGAACCAGCCGTCGTGGTAGCGGATGGCCGGTGCCCATACTGCCTTTCCGTGCTGGACCGTGGTGCGGAAATCATCGTCAGAACCGTCGCAGGGATAGTCCGTGAGCGCGGCGCCTACCTGCTCCCAATGCACCAGGTCCCGCGAGTGCAGGATTGGAAGCCCGGGAAAACAGTTGAAGGACGATGCCGTCATCCAGTAATCCTCCCCCACCCTTATGGCATCCGGATCCGAATAGTCCAGGTGCAGGATGGGGTTGGTGTATTCAACCATAACCGACTGCTTTGGACCGCAGGCGGCAAGAATAAGCAAAACTATGGGCAGTAACCTCTTCATACTACCAGCCAAGTACGGCCTGACGGGAGGAGTAAGGGGTGGCTTCGGAGGCGGTGAGGACCTTGCCGTAGGCGTTGCGGGAGCCGGAGGCCGATGAGCCGTCGGGCTTCACGGAGCCGTATTCGCGCCAGCCGGAGGTGGCGGTGGGCACGGACGGAGTGGGTGCCTTGGACGTGTGCCAGCCTTCCGGGGCGATGATGGAGGGCATGGTGCAGTTCACGTACACCACGTTGTCATAGACCGAAGTATCACCTCCGGAACGGGCCAGGTACACTGAGCCTTCCTTCATGTCGCCATCCTTGACGATGTTGCAGTTAAGGAACACGAAACCGGGATACGATGCATCCGGAACGCGTGCCTGCACGATATAGCCGGCGGCTCGCACTCGGAGTTCGCACTCTTCGAAAAGGCATGCCTTGGGGTAACCCCAGATGAAGTCGCAGTGTCCTGCGATGATGGTCTTGTAGACCCACACTTCTCCCTTGGTAAGGAACGTATCCTGCCAGGAAACCAGCTTGCAGCCCTCTATTGTGAGCTTGTGGGCATTACTTCCGGAGTTGAAGTAGATAGTCTCCGCCTGGCCTTTGTGGTCACTGGCATAGAAGGTATTCTCAATTGTAAGATCCTTCAGGGCAAGGTTGTCGCAGTTTTCCACAAGGAAAAGGCAGCGAGCATTTGAGCCGTTGGCATAGACCTCGCTGTTGGGATATGCTATCTGCACTCCGTCCCTGGAATCTCCCTTTATGGTAATGGAAGCCTTGTCCCTGAGATATAGCATCTCCTTATACGTTCCTGGAGCCACCGTAATCTCGCATCCGGTCTTGTTGGCATACGACAGAGCGCCCTGGACAGTGCAGAAATCGCCCGTTCCGTCGGCCGATACTCGGAGCGCCTTGTCCGATGCCGGAGCATCCTTGGTAGTGAACGCCTTCTCCCCCGCCACAATGCCGGGATGGCCGGTTACGACGCCGGCATCCATGGTAACATAGTAATTGAAGCCATGCTCCAGTACTCCGGAGTGAAGCTTAATAACCAGTTTCCTGCCTTCGATACGAAGGGGCGTATAGTGAATCTTGCGTGTCTTTCCTCCGCAGGAAATCACATCCATAAAGGTATGTGACACGGATTCGCCCACTATCTGCTCCTTGGGAACCATGGTGCCGTCGTCCAGGACATTTACCTTGGAAATGTCGGCAAGATTGATCTCGTCCACCTGCGTACCGTTGTCCCTGAACACCTTGATGGAGCCGGAAGTCCCAAGCACGGGATTGCTGTCAAATGCAATCACCACAGGAGCGTCCACGCATACCTTCAAGGCATTGGGGTCCGGAGGATTTCCCTCCGTTTTTGCCTCAACCACGGCGCTGTAGTCCGATTCATCCGCTCCATAGGCACAGACGCTGAAACCATATGTAGTACCGGGGGTTAGGCCATCAACGGTAACGTTACGGTTCCCAGTACTGCCGTTTTTAATCTCAACGCCATCCAGAAACAGCTTCCAATGATAACCTGCGGCATCATTGACAGCCGTCCACTGGAAAGTGAGACTGGTCTCCGTGGCGCTGTGCAAAACCACGTTCTGAGGCACGCCTGGGGTGGTTTCCACCCTGGGCTTGTCTTCAGGCTTCTCGCCGCAGGCTACGGCCAACGCCAAAAGGAGAAATGCTACGCGCAGCCTCATACTTCCACCGGCTTGTACTTGGGCACCAGGCTCTTCATGATAGCCCAGGCAATGAGGTATGCAAGGCCGCAGAAGCAGAACATGATGAAGTAGCCCGCGGGTTTGCCCTCGAATCCAAGGAAGCGGAATGCAGCGCCCTGGGCCTCTGCGTAGGTGAAGAGGTTACCGGCAACCTTCTGGATAATCATGGAACCTATACCTCCGGCCATGGCACCGATTCCGGTAATGGTAGCCACGGTGCTCTTGGGGAACATGTCACCAGTTGTGGAGAAGAGGTTGGCGCTCCATGCCTGATGTCCCGCACCGGCAAGGCCGATGAGGATGGCAGGCCACCAGGGGCTGTTGAAATGCACGCCCAGAGGCTGCGCAAGCAGTGCCGCCAGAGGGAAGAACGCAAAGATGAGCATGGCCAACATACGGCCGCCGTAAGGGTTCATCCCCTTCTTGTCCACAAATATCTTGGGCAGGTAACCTCCACCGATGGAAATCACCGTGACGATTAGGTAAAGCGTGAATATGAGCCACTGGCCCAGCGGCGAAGTAGCCGGAGCATGGAACTGGTTGCTGAAGTATGACGGAGCCCAGAACAGGAAGAACCACCATACGCCGTCCGTAAAGAACTTGCCGGCAATGAAGCTCCAGGTCTGCTTGAAGGTGAAGCACTTGAGGAAAGGAATGGACTTCTCCTCAACGATTTCTGCCTTGACGGGCTCGTCGGCATCGTCCTGATGGATATACTCCAGTTCCGCCTCGTTCACTTTCTTGCTCTTTTCAGGCTTTTCGTACATGAATGCCCAGAAGAACATCCAGATGAAGCCAAGGCCGCCTATGATGATGAAGGCCATCTCCCAGCCGAACTTCACGGCGAGCGGCGGTATAAGCAGCGGGGCCGCAAGGGCACCCACAGAGGCACCTGCGTTAAAGATTGACGTGGCAAATGCACGGTCCTTCTTAGGGAAATACTCCGCTGTGACCTTGATGGCCGCCGGGAAGTTTCCGGCTTCGCCAAGCGCCAGTATGCCGCGGCAAAGCAAGAACAGATATACGGACGTTGTGGATACTGCCAATGCAATGTTGGAACCGGTCTCAACAGCGCGCATTGCGGCAACAGAATCAAGGCCTGTGATATGTGCAGTGGCCCAACCGCAAGCGGCATGCAAGCATGCGCCGGCAGACCACACGCCGATTGCTACCAGATAACCCTTCTTGGTCCCCAGCCAGTCCACGAACTTACCTGCAAACAGGCAGCACACGGCGTAGAAAATGGAGAAGAAGGATGTAATGGTACCGTAATTGGCATCGGTCCAGTGGAATTCAGGCTTGATGAATTCCTCGTATGTAAGCGACAGCACCTGACGGTCCAGGTAGTTCACGGTAGTCGCCACAAACAGCAGTGAGCATATCCACCACCGCCAGTTGGTCATTAGTTTCTTCTGTGTACTCATATTAGATTATACTTTTTACTGCTTCTCTCATACCCTTTGCCTGAATGAGGGCGAGGTCGGCGGCCAGGAGGTCCGTGAGGCCGGGAATGAGGTTGAGGTCTTCGCCCCAGATGAAGTCATCGGCAAGGACGCCGGAGGCAACTTTGCGGACGTCGCCGGTGGCCCAGAGGTCTTTCAGGAGTTCCAGGATCTTTGGATCGTCGTTGGGAACTATCTCGTCCTCTCCCCTCTTGCCGCCCTTGTAGTAGGTGCAGATGCCGGCGAGGCCCAGCACCAGGCCCTTGGGAAGTTCTCCCTTGCGGTCTAGATAGGTCTTGAGGCCGGGAAGGTCACGGGTCTTGAATTTGGGGAAGGAGTTGAGCATGATGGAGGTGACGAAGTGCTTCACGAACGGGTTGCGGAAGCGCTCCATGACGTCACCGGCAAACTGCTCAAGCTCTGCCTTGGGAAGGTTCAGGGTAGGAAGGAGTTCATCGTACATGACCTTCTTCACGAATGCGCCTATTTCCGGATCCTCGCAGCATTCCTTCACGGTATTGAGGCCACTGAGGTAGCCCACGGGGCTCAGGACGGTGTGGGGACCGTTCAGAAGGGTAACCTTCCTCTCATGGTACGGAGCCTCGCTGGGGACAAACAGGACGTGCAGGCCGGCCTTATCGGCAGGGAATTCCGTAGCCACTTCCTTGGGGGCTTCGATGACCCAGAGGTGGAAGATTTCGGCCTTGTCCAGGAGGTGGTCGTCGTAACCGGCGCGTTCGCACAGTTCGGCGGCGTTGTCTCGCGGATATCCGGGGACGATGCGGTCCACCAGGGTGGAGTAAACGCCGCAGGCACCCTCAAACCAGGCGCTGAAGTCAGGACCCAGGTTCCAGAGGTCGATGTACTGGCGGATGCACTCCTTAAGGTGTTTTCCGTTCTCGAAGATGAGCTCGCAGGGGAAGATGATGAGGCCCTTCTTGGGATCTCCCTTGAAGTGCTCCCAGCGGTGGTAGAGAAGCTGGGTGAGCTTGCCGGGATAGCTGCTTGCGGGCTTGTCGTCCAGCTTGCAGGCGGGGTCGAAGGCGATTCCGGCCTCGGTGGTATTGGAGATCACGAAACGGATTTCGGGCTGCTCGGCCAGGGCCAGGTACTTGTCGAATTCAGTGTAGGGATTCAGGCCGCGGGAGATGACGTCTATCATATCCAGGCTGTTCACGGTTTCACCGTTCAGAAGGCCCTGGAGGTTCAGGTGATAGAGGCCGTCCTGCTCGTTGAGCCATTCCACCATACCCTTTTCGATGGGCTGGACAACCACTACGGAACCGTTGAAATCGGTCTTCTGGTTGGTCTTCCAGATAATCCATTCGATGAATGCGCGGAGGAAGTTGCCTTCTCCGAACTGAATCACTTTCTCTGTGTACTGTTTTGCCTGCGGTGCAGTTGTACGGTTTAGTCTTTCCATAGTATACTAGTGTTTATTCATTATTTCAATATTCTGTGATGCCGCCGTTATCAACATCTACGGGGGCATTGGTGTAGCCAAGCACGCCATAGCCGGCGCCTTCCCTGACCACGGCCGGGACGTCCTTGGCGGCCGTTACGGTGTAGTCGTATGAGGGTTTGAAATCGGCATAAGTAAGAGGCTCGATGGTGCTTCCGTTATAGGAGGTGTATTTGATATTGGTAAGCGGGTACGGGTCCTTGGCCTTGTCGGGACGGTTCACGAATACGTCCTGGGTGGCCCAGAGGTAACCGGCAACGCTGCCCTGGAGATTGGACTCGCCGCTTTCCTTGGCGGGATATGTGCAGATATCTGTGGGAAGCTGCACGCCGTCGAAGTAGTTGAACTCTACCAGGACCTTGGCGCCATAGGCGGAGCCTACGCCGTAGGTGGTGTTGCCGTCATAGAAATTGTTGTACACATGCACTGTTCCGTAGCGGACGCGGGGATGGCGGGAGCTGGATCCCTGGAACCAGTTATGGTGGAAGGTGGCGGTAATCTGGACGTCGTCGGTCTCACTGTTGGAGTGGCCCACCAGGCAGGTCTTCTGGGTGTTGACGTACTTGCACCAGCTCACGGTCACGTTCTTGGAGCCATGGGTGATATCGGTTGAGCCGTCCTCGTAGTCCTTGGTCTGGTTCAGGGAGGTGAATGTACAGTGGTCCACCCACACGCCGTCGCATTCCTGCATGGACACGGCATCGGCGCCGTTGTTGGCCTTGGGCTGCTGGAAATTGATGTTGCGTATGACGATGTTGCTGGAGCGGACGCAGAAGATTCCTATGCGGTCCATCACAAAGCTGTCCGTGCCTATGAAACTGAGGTTGCTCACGTCCTTTACGTCGAACCAGGGATGGTCTTCGGAGAAGTCGCGGCCGTCATCGGGCTTGAAAGTTCCGCTGAGCCAGATGGTTACAGGGCTGTGGTCGCCCTTTTTCTCCGCCTTGGTACGGGCCAGGAGCCAGGTCTGTAGCGCCTTTCCGTCGTTAAAGTGAAGGACCTGTCCGCCTTCCCCACCGGTCACGTTCTGGGCATAGCCGCTGAGCTGGTCCACAGGTACGGTGCCAATTGTGGGAGGCGTGGTACACTCCAACTCATCACCTTCTCCGGGGAGGGGTTCGTCAGGATCGATGGACGGCGGCGTCTCCAGGGCGTACTGGTCGATGGTTATGGCCATGTTGAGAACGCTACTCATAAAAAGTATCTCACCCACGCGGGATTCAAAAGAATCGTTGGGTTCTATTTCATACACGAAGGAAACCTCTTGCAGGCCCTTCACCTCATAGATACCCACGAGTTTTATCCAGTGAGCTCCTGGAACGCCCCTGACTTCCACGTTGGTCCGGACCCTGATGTCCAGAGTCTGTCCTTCCTGTGGCACTTCTATGGTTTCCGGAGCCAGAACCTGGACTTGTTTTTCCTCCTCTTCTACAACTTCAGTTGCAGGAGGGTCGGTCTTTACGGTATCGTCCTCTTTTTCCGGTTCCGGCTCATTGCAGGCCATGACTGCCGTCAAAGCAGCCACAAGAGCCAGTAATGCGAATTTGAGCTTCATTTATAACGTCACTCCCTGTTTGAATATTGCTATCTCGCGGTAGCCGCTCTTTTCGTTATTGACGGGTTCGCCGGAGGCCACGGAGAGGACGAAGTCGATGAAGCGCGGTGCCACATCGGCCATAGTCTGGTTCTGCGCCAGGACGCCGGCGTTGAAGTCTATCCAGCGGGGTTTACCCTCATAGAGCGGAGTGTTGGTGGATATCTTCATGGTGGGCACGAAACTCCCGAACGGAGTGCCGCGGCCCGTGGTGAACAGAACCAGCTGGCAGCCGGCCGATGCAAGGGCCGT
>JAEEGL012054860.1_pt1 | contig 25919 bp, 40 predicted proteins | sample 9134231 | NCBI WGS metagenome assembly JAEEGL01 (sample SAMN16246548, study PRJNA631951) | gut metagenome | biome: gut microbiome; feature: rumen; material: fiber-attached | host: Bos | place: Iran: Karaj | collected 2018-10 | reverse complement strand
TATCATTCCGCACCGCCTTTCATATTTTTCTGTTCATTATCGCTATCTGTGGAACGTACATTTCATCGCAATTCTTTATGATTATATCATCTATGATTGAACCTTTACGTTCACAGACATAATCAATATCACGACCTGTAATTTGAGGGGTTCGTATGTACTTACAATACCTACAAGTTTTGCAACATATCATATTTGTCATTCCGCACCGCCATTCATCTCTTCCCATTTTGCGGGCTGTTCGTTACAATTCCAATTCATTGGGCATGTAGTGCAAGTATTATTATCTTCGCAAACGGCTTTAATCGTCATTATTGCTTCGTTCAGTTTATCAATACTCATTCTTCCACCTCCGTTCTCAAGTCAGCTCCGCAGTTATCGCAGAATCTCTTCTTTCCGCTCTTCTTGTTGATAAAGTTACCGCAGAAGGGGCACTTCCAACCTCTGAGCAATATGGATCCACCGCTCGGGAAGACTTCCGACTTCTCCACATAGATCCATTCGCCTACATTCCGGTCCACGATTTCTATCATACGAACCTCCTAATCGTCATACATGTCATCCGCCTTGATCTGATCGAGGTCATCAAGGATATTCTCGAACAGGCAAGGCTTGCATACCCATGAGCCGTTATATTCGTACAGTACGCCGCCTTCACAGTTGCTTATGTTCTCCATGCAGGAGTCGCACATAACGCCAGCTTCTGCGTTGGTCCTTCTTCTCTGGGGATAGTTCCCATCTTCGTCATACCAGCTCATAAGCACCTCACTCCATCTCTGCTCCGCACTTTGAGCAGTATCTGGTCTTCTTGTGGCTCCAATGACCACATCCGCTGCAGATAAAGCCGTTCGGGTTGTAGAGCTCACCGTCTTCGTCTCTGACACCTTTGGAAGATTCCCATCCTGCCTGTCTGATAGCTGCGAACTCCCTCTCGTTGCCACGGGTGTCCGTTACCCAGAAGCTCGTGTTCCTCTCGGAGATGTCAATGTCCTTGCGTGAGATCTTATACTCCTCATCAATGAACATATCCTGCTCGATGACTGATATGACCGCGCTCCTGATGGTGGAAGCATCACCGGTGAGGACTCGGATGGCGAGGAGCACGGCATCAAGCTCATCTGCATCAAGTCTTGCCTCGTGACCGGGTTCGGGTTCTTCGGTCATCATCTCGAGGATCTCAGCTGCCTTCTTGTACTCGTCCATCATATCTTGCCCTCCTTCTCGAGCTGTGCCTTGAGATTTTCAAGGTCCTGCATCTCCTTTGCAAATATCTCTTCCTGCCTGACCGCATCAAGCATCTGGATGACAGCCAGACGGTAGCCGTCGCCAAGCGGACCCTGCAGGTCCTTTGATATATCCATCCTGTAATTCAGGCGTTCAATGATTCTCTCGCTGTCAATTTTCATCTATGAGTTCTCCTTTCGGTACGAATGGTGCTATGGCATCGAGTGCCATGTTGCGGTAATCAAATATCCTGGACTCGGAGTAGTTGTAATCCTTGCCTATCTCTGACCAGGACTTCCGGAGCACGTAGCGGGAGTAAAGGATCCCGCGGAGCATCCTGTCCTTGACGTTAGCCAAAACGGCATAGGTTCTGTTGTTCTCCACTGCGAGTTCGTCTTCCTTCTTCTGGATCTCCGACATGAGCAGAGCATACTCGATGTTATGAGCCTCTGTCGGGTTGGTGTCGGAGCTTCCTGTCGGCTCCTTGACCTCATAGGTGGCTATCTTGGCGCCGAGGATATCCTCAGCTCGCTCCTTGAGGTTGCGGATCTCCTGATCACGGTCCCACATCCGTGAGAGCCAGTTATGTGTATAGAACTGTTCATCTGTCATGTCGGCCTGTCCTCCAATTCTTCCCATCTGACGAAGATGGAAGCTGACTCGGCGTAGGTCTTCTCTATCTTGAGGGAAGCTATCTGCGCATCGTCGTTCCAGAAACCGGAGCGGGTCATCACGTCGATGAAGGTCTTGCAATAGTTATCCGCGTCGGGCTTCGTGATCTTCCAAGCTCCCCAGAGCCTGCGCGGAGACTTAATATTGAACGCGAGCAGAATGTAGAGTCTGATCGGGCGCTCGGAGGGTGTCTTCGGACGGTAGGGTTTCAGTGCATTGAAGAACGTATCTTCAAGAGCCTGGAGCTTCTTGTCCTTAAAGTAAGTCCTCGAGTAGGAGTTATATCTCTTCTGCTGCGCAGTCCCCTTCGGCATGCCGTTCGGGAATGTTAATAAAAACTGATTTTTCACTTCTCGTAATCTCCTTTCGAGATTTGGTTCGGAGACGGGTGTACGGTTTGGTGATTTTTAGAAGGCCGGGCCCTGTCCCGGGCCTTCTGAAAATGACCGAATGATTTTCCGGAACGGAAACATATATATATACCGTCTCCGAAGAATCTTCGGATACGGGAAATCCCCGTCTCCGAAGAATTTCATAATTTGGTTACGATGCCTTCTTCCAGACTGTAATCATCGGGGAATAATAGGACATATTTCTTGAGCGTTTTCTCTGACACGGAGCACTCGTCGCACTGATACATGGCGGAGAATTTCGCCGTGTCACCCTTGCATACCGCGTTGAAACACGCGTCGACTATCTGTTTCTTGTCCGAGTCAGATTTCTGGTTGTTCGGGGCGAGCTTGCGGTTCGCCTCGGCCGTGCCCTCGACAGCTGCATGGTCGAGGATGTGATCAAGGTCGATGAGATGCAGCGGGAACTCAAAGAAGAGGTTGACCGGCGCAGGAGAGCGGAAGGAGCGGAGCACCATCTCCAGCTGAAGAGGAATGACCTCTCCTTCCTTCGGCCCGCGCAGGTAGTTAGCCAGCTCCTTCTCGTTCGGATCCAGCACGAGGTTCGTGAAGTCGATAATGGCATCTGCGTCTCTTGCAAAGACACCTGAGCCGGAGCCACGGTCCATCGCCTTACGCCCGCCTTGCAGACCTTTGGCGTGATGATGAACGTATATCATCGACGCGCCGGTCTCCTCGGCTATCTTGTCAAAGGTTGCGCAGAATCTGCCGATGGCTTCAGCGGAGTTCTCGTCACCGCCCTGCACCTTATAGATGGGATCCACGATGATGGCGAGGTAGTTCTCATTCCTGCATCTGCGGATTATCTTGGGCGCGAGCTTCTCGAGGGGCTCTGCCTTACCTCTGAGGTTCCAGAAGTCGAAGTTGTTCTTGCCTTCAGTTGTCGCAGGCTTGCCATAGGCTTTGTAGATGGCCTTGTAGCGAGCCTCGAAGTCTGACTGCATGACTTCCATGTTGATGTAGAGGATCTTGCCCTGCATGCACTGATGTCCGAGCCATTCCCATCCTTCCGCCATACATACCGCGAGATTCATCAGAAGGCATGTCTTGCCCGACTTGGAATCACCCGTGCAGATCATCTTGGCGCCCTTCTTGAGAACGCCCTCGATGATAGACGGCGGTTCGGGAGTAGGTTCGTTGAACATATCCCAAGCGGAATGGATCTGAGGCAGGTTGTCCTCGACACCCTCGATGTAATCCTTCCATTCAAGCCAGGAAGAGCAGCCTATGTCGGTAGCTATCAGCTTCTGGAGACGAGTACCGCGCATGACACCGGGCAGACGGCAGAGCCTTGCAGGGTTAGCGTTGTTCTTGTCGACAACGAACTTGTGCTTGGCAAGCCAGTCGAACAGGAATGCCACACGCTGTTTGTACTCGGTCTCGTCCTGAGCATCTATCTTGACCAGGGCATGGACCGACTTACCGCCGGACTCGGTCAAGGTAGCTATCGGGAGCTTGAAGTTGATGAAGAGCCTCTTCTGATCTTCTATGGAGAGATCGTCAGACTCTGCGAGCGCATAGGCGAAGCGGGTGACATCCTTGTCAGAAGGTCCCGTTGTCGGGTTGACCCGGATCCAACCGCCTGCCTCGGGCTTGAACGTACCGAAGGCATCCTCGAGCTTGCGGTGCTTCTTGAGGTCCTTGATGATGTCGGACACCTTGCGTACATGTCCGCCGTCGGCAGGAACCCACTTCTCGCGGTCTTCCTTCCAGCGAGCGGAATGCACGAAGCTGACCGACTCATCCGGTTCAAAGAGCGTCTCGAGGAAACGGACAGCCATCTGATAAGGCTTCTCGTTCTCCTTCGTCTCAATGGTGAGGACTTCCTCATAATAGGCATCAAGGCCATCGTCCCAGTCAAGGCTCGGGTTGGGTTTATAATGGTTATAATGTTCTGCGAGGTAGACGATGGTCCCACCGCTTGTGCCGGAGTCGTTGAATGTTTTCCACTTCTTTTCGCAGTCTCCGGCATGGTAGCGGTCACGATCACGTGCAGACCACTCGTCCCAGACCTCGCAGGACAGACCCTCTGCTTTGAGAGCCATTCCCACCTGAACCCATTCCTGGTAATTACAGAGCGCAGGATCAAGAGCAGCTAATGCTTCTAACAATGCTCTTTGATCGTCCATGCTTATACCTCAAACGGAAGATTACCCTGATCGGGAGCCTTGATCTCGGTCTTGGGAGCAGTAGGAGCCTTTGCGGCCTCGGCTACGATGTAGCGGTCGACCTTGCAGCGCTCGTCGCCGTTGTAGGTCTCATGCTTGATGGTCATACGTCCTGACGCGCCGAGCACCTTGTCCCAGGGCATTTTGGCGAGAGCTTCGCCCTTCTTCTTGAGTCCGAGGCACTCAAAGAACGAGACGAGCTTCCACGCCATGCTCTCTGTCAGTACGAGGTAGTCGTAGACCTTCCAGTGCTGACCTTCCTCGTCGAGCTGAAGGTTGAGCTTAGCCATAGGCTTGCCAGCCTTTGAGAATGTCTTCTCAAACTCGATGACGGTGAACCCATACTCGCCCTCGGGCGGAAGGTTACGCTCGCTCTCAACCTCTGCGGGGAGATCTGAATCCCAACCTAACTGCATGTTCTTCTCTTCATTCTCAGCCATTTTCTTTTCCTCCTGTTATGTCTTCATAGGCCTTTTTGTAACCGGTGTTATCTGTAGCAGGACCGAGGTTGTACTTCTTGATGACGTCGGCCTTCTGCTCGTCTGTCATGTCCTTCATGACCTCGCGGAGCATCGCACGGTAGTCGGGTTCTGGCTCGACACCGTCAAAGAGTGCTGCGAGAGGTTCAAAGGACATCTCCATCTGCTCGGGGAGGTTGTAGCGGTTCTTCGCATCCCAGCACGGATGGTGAGTGGAGTACATCACGCGGGATCCACCCGTTGCCTTCTTGGACTTGGTGTTCTGATCCGTGATGACTGTTGTCTTGTAATTGCAAAAGAGAACGATATCTGCCCATTCCTTGAGAAGGGGAGCTATCTTCTTGGTGAGCTTCATCTCCCACCTGTCATACGCGCCGAGCTCGTCGGGCTGTTCAAACTTGCGCATCTGAGCGTGAGCTGTGAAGACCACGTTGATGCCTGCAGCTACGAGCTTGTCGCAGACCACGAGGATCCTCTGGAAGTCGTCGTAGAGATATACATATCCCTTGCCATATCCGACATCCTCGATGCCCTTGACGTTGAGCCTTGAGCAGGTCTCCGCGATGCAGAGCTTCTCGGCCCAGTCTGCCGTGTCGATGACGAGAGTGGAGAAGTTGCGCTCCTCGAGCAGGTCTTCCGCCTCCTCGATGATCTGGCTCCAATATGTCGGAGCAGGATAACGAGCAACATCGAGCTCTTTTGTGGAACCTTCCGTGTCGATGAACACGGGGTTCGGGAACTGTGCGGCAAGAGTTGACTTGCCAATGCCTTCCGGTCCGTAGATGATGACCTTCTTGGCGGTCTGAATCTTACCTTTTGTTATGGGTATCATAGGTTGATTAACCTCCTTCATTACTTGTAGAAACTTAACCCACTGTTTGCCGTCTGCTTTCATCAGGTCAAATATCCTTTCTCATGAATGAACTCCACAAAGTCCTGATATTCCTGATAGCTGAGGACGAAGAGCGCGGCTCTTACGATGCCGTAGACCATCTCCTGAACGTGAACCTGCTGTTCTATCTCGGAACACTGAGTCCTGCGCCACTGGTCTATCTCGGAGAGAACACAAGCAACGAGCTTGTCGTAGTTATTCGTATGCTTTTTCATCCTTCCACCGCCTCAAACTTGAAGTGAACGTATCCTTTGCCTTCGGAATCACCGAAGTCCTCGGGGAGAACTTCACCGCTCTGGCGAAGTCTGTACTTGATGTTGGAGATAGCCTTTGCAGAAGATACCGCCCAGGTCTCGCCGAGCTTTTCTCTCCAGTATTCCGCTGCATAGCATCCGTGACCCTCGCCGACGATGTAGACCTTATACAGATTCGCCATTGTCATACCTCCTCGGGTTGATCTCGATGCTGATGCGGTCCTCTCCGAAATATGCGAAGATGGCTGCAAGGACATCGAGCTTGGGATATCTCTGTCTGTTGATGTAGGCAACGATAGACTTTCTCTCGATCCCGATGGCCGAAGCAAGCTCTGTTTCTGATGTGTGGGTGTCCGAGAGCTTCTCGCGAAGCCAGTCAGAGAAGTTCTGAAGGGCAGATACTGTTCTGATAGTGGGTAAAATTGAACGATTAGCCATTCCGATCCGGTCCTTTCAATTGATTTTTGTTGTGCTTGGGAACTCAATGCCGTCTGCTGCGTGAGGGTCGCTGATCTCGATGATCTGCGGTGCAACGTATTCCTTCTTGGGCTTTGCCGTCTTGAGCTTCTCGTTCTCCACGTGGAGCTCATACATCGTCTGCGCGTTCAGGATGGTCGAGAGACCGAAGCCTACAAGCGCACCTGATAAGAATGTGGCAATAACGATTAAAATCAGTTCCATTCCAGTCCTCCTTCCTTTGCCACGAGTGCCTGAATGTTGTACTTTGAGGCGAGCTCCTCGCCGTATACGTACTCGACCGCAAAGACCTCGTAGTAACCCGTAATGCTTAATGCGTAGTTGTATTCGTCATCCCAGAAGTACAGATCAAGGTGCTTGCCCTTCACCGCGGATCCCGTGTCCTCCGCGACATATACCTGGTCAAACTCTGCTATGTAGAAGAGGTCACCAAAGTCGTGGAGCTTCGGATCTATGGCGCATGTTGTAGGGTTGCCCTTGTGGCAGGTAGCTCCTGAAGCCGTTGTAGTAGACCCGCCACACTCAATAGACGTGTAGCCGGTGATGTAATAAGTTCCCAGACTCGTCAGAACCATCTCCTCTGTGGGGAAAGTGATGGAGTCTATTGCCTCTCTGATGTCGAGGTTGGTATCAATGACCTTCTTCGCGACTTCGCGAGCCGCCTTGACCTCGAATGCCTTTGAGACATCGGGAGCTGTTAATGTTGGCTGTTGGATATCTGCTTTGAGCTTCTGGGGCTCAGCTTCGGCCTCTGCTACGCATCCGGGAAGGTAAAAACCTGCCACGAACGAGATAGCGCCGATAACTGCGAGGAATATTCTGAATTTACGATCACGCATTGAATAGATCCCTTCCTGCGTATTGTTCAAGCATCTTCTGTTCCCGGTCCGTGAAGCCGTCTCTTAATGCCTTCTTGACATAGGACTGGCTTCTGTTGATTACATCCGCGATCTCTTGTGAGTTCTTGAAGGCTTCGTACACTCGCGGAAAATGTATCGAGCCCGGCCGTGTGGTCTTCATGTGACACCCGTGGGCAGTCTGTCCACATCATCATTAAAAAAAATCTGCATAAACTGCTCATCTGTCAGATGCAGATTAGTTTTGATGGCCATGATCTCGCCTTGATCAAAACTCCTTTCACCATTGATCTTCATGGTAAGGCTTTGCCTGGATATGCCTATTTTATCGGCAAGGGCAGTTACCTTGACACCACTGTCTTTGATGACCTCTCGGAGCAATTCGTTGTTCATGTGATACCTCCTTCCTGATTTGTTGTGGGCAACCTGTCCACACTTCGATGATAACGATATGTTTCTAATCTGTCAACAATAATTTCCGTTTTTGTTGACAAATATTACTCTTTGTCATTAAAATGAAATGGAAGGAGGTTTATATGGTATGAATAAAAAAGAATCAAAGAAGGTTTTCGGTCAGAATCTGAAGAGACTTCGTCTTGAAAGAGGAATGTCCCAGGATGAACTTGCGAAGGCTCTGGGATATACGAACCGTTCTTCAATAAATAAGATAGAGGTTGGCAGGAGCAGCATTCCAACAGATAAGATCACGCGTTTGGCACAAATACTGAACGTCAGTCCGCTTGAACTGTTTAGGGACGACTCCGAGCCGGTCATAACCATAAGCGACAGGCCTCCGTTCAAGGCTGACTTCTCCGTTCAGAGATTCTTGATGCGGCCAATGGTAGCCTATGAGGAAGCAGAAGAACCCGTCGGGGATCTGTACGATCCCGAGGAGGACGACACCTATCAGCTGATAGAGAATTACGAACAGCTCGACGATGGCCAGAAGCAGATGGTGCAGGCATACGTGCAGGCTCTTCTCGACAGCCGGAAGGAGAAGAAGGATGGCAACACCTAAATGGAATAAGGAAAGGAAGCTCTGGGTCATTCAGGGGCAGAAGAACGGCATCAGGAAGGTGTTCTATTCGTCTGTCCCCGGAATGAAGGGCAAGAGGGAAGTCATAGACAAGTACGATGACTGGGTAGAGTTCGGCGGGTCCTCGTCTCTGACGGTAGAGAAGTGCGTCCAGCTCTATCTCCAAGACATAGAAGCTCGCATCGGCAGGAAAGACGGTTACCGTGAGGCGGAGATATACACGCGCCTGTACGTCCTCCCTGCGCTTGGAAGATGCAAGATGGATAAACTAACGCTTCGCGACTGGCAAGCCGTCCTGAACGAAGCCAGACCGCATTCCGCGAATGTTCAGAGCCTTTCCCACAAGACATTGACTCATCTGAGGGCGGTCATCGTCGGTCTCCACAAGTTCGCATACAGGAATTACTATTGCGATGACTGGAGAGGTCAGCTCTACATTCCGCAGGGACATAAGAGAGGAGAGCGCGAGATCCTGCAGCCTGATGATATCGCGAGGTTGTTCGAACCATGCGATTCGTGGTACTTCCCCGCTTTCCTCGTCATGCTCGTCTGCGGACTGCGTCCGGGGGAAGCCTACGGGATCCAGACGGGAGACATCAAGGGAAACGTCCTCACCATTCGCAGAGCGGTCAACAACAAGGGCATCGTCACGGATGGTAAAAACAAGAATGCCAGACGTGTCATTCCGCTTCCTGCTCTTGCCAAGGACATTCTTGACGATACCATCGCGAGGAACAGAGCTTGCGGATATAAGACTCCGTGGGTGTTCTGCAACGGCGCTGGTGGTCCGCCTATACCGAACACGGCAAGACACCAGTGGAACGACCTGAAGGCCGAGCGTGGTCTTCCCGGTTCTCCGTACTCGTTGAGGCACACCTTCGTCTCGATCGTCAGCTCACAGACCCACCTTGCCGAGGGTACTCTCAAGGCCATTGTCGGCCATTCCGAGAACATGGACACGTTCGGGACATACAAGCACACGGTTGAGGGTGAACTTGAGGGCGCAGCTGACGTTATCAACCTCACATTTGAGCGTCTGAAAGCCTCCGAAAACTGAAAACCATACATTAAGTCATACATTGAGACATAAGAAAAACCCCGCAAGCCTTGAGCCTACGGGGTTTCGTTTGGTGGAGATGATGGGAGTCGAACCCACTGCCTATAGTTCACACGTGGACTGAAAATGCCCGAAAAGTCCTATTTTTAGGCATTTCTTGAAAAACACCCTTGTGGTTGTCCGTCGCAGAAAATACAAAAGTCATACAAAAAGCCATACATTTGTGTCCCCGATTTGTCCCCAATAAGAAAAGGCCCCCGACCGAAGTCGAGGGCCCTGGGAGTAATGTCGCGCCGTAGGTGCTGAAAATCAAATCAGATGGAAAAATAAGAAAGAATTATCACAGGCTTATGGGGGTAACACGGCGCGAGACATATTAGATTTTCTTGAGCCACTTGGAGTAAGCCCATCCGGTATTACCCTTGTATGTGGTTCTGCTCCATCCGCCGTTTGTTCCGCTGACGGTCACTTTGGATCCGTTCGGCATCCAGCAGATCAGAGAAGCCTTTGCATTAGGAGCCACGCGAAGAGCAAGCGGAGAGCCATTGGTCTTCACCTTGTACTCGTTCGACGGTGCAGGTGTAGGCTCGGGTGCAGGCTGTGGCTGCGGATCCGGAGCAGGAGCAGGCTGCGGAGCTTCCTCCGTGTAACGAGGATATCCATATCCGAAGATCCTCGAGGATGACTGCTTGTACGTGTGGCGCTTGACCATGTTGTCAGAGTTACCTTCAACGGTGACCACCGAGTCACCATAGAAGTCGACTACAATACCCGTGTGGGAAGGTTTCTTCCCCGTTCCGAAGAAGATCTGCGCTCCTATCTTGGGATCGTTGCCGACTCTGCCCTGCTTCTTGTAGTAATCATACGAGAATGAGCACCCTGCGCCGCAGGACTTCGAAGGCTGACATGTGACATACAGAGCCTCGTTCATGTCTGTAGAGTTGACCAGAACGCAGTAGTCGAAAAATATGTCACACCATTCTGCTCCTCCACCTGCCCAGCTCTTCGGGCCGTTGTAGAAGTTCGGATAGTTCTTGTCGATGTACTCTGCATACTTGTTGTGGTTCTTTCCTGTCTCTTTGTAGCCAATTTCAAGCATGGCGGTCTCAACGACCTTCTTGGCATAACATGACATATTACTTGTCCCCCTTATCTAATGACTTCTGATACTGGATGGAGCTGATGCCGAGAATCGCACCGAGGAAGGTGGTGACGGCTGCCATCGTGGCACCGATAGCTTCTGCGTAAGGGAAGCCCCAGATATTAGCCAGGGTAAGCCAGAGTGCTGTGAGCGCGGGAAGACCTACAAGGGCAACCCACTTGAGAATGTCGTAAACCTTGTTGTTCATATTTTGCCCTCCTTTGTGAGCTTTTCGAACGTTTCCTTGATGTACTTGTTAGCTATCATCGTGTAGCTGTTCTTGAACTCGGGATGATCTTCGCAATACTTGTCATAGGTATCGCAGTCATCGAGCTGTTGACGGAAGTATTCCGCAGAATGGTCAATGCCGTTCTTCAGCTCGTCGCTGAACCGCAGGATGTGGGTCCGTGCCAAGATCGCCTGATTCTCGTCAATTTTCTTGTCGAGCTTGTCGACCTTCTCCTCGATCTCTCTTGTACGGTCTTTCCTGCTGAACGCGAGAGTAATTAAGAATTGAATGAAAGAAAAAACCGCACCCGAAGTGAGTACGGCGATCCAGATGGATTCCATCGGTTTATCCCCCTTGAGAATGAAGAAGCGGCCCGAGGGCCGCCTTTGAAGTTGTCAGTATAGTTCCTATTTTGCCGAATTTCCGATACTGTAATAGGTTACATAGTTATCATTCGTGTTTGTTATCTTATCGTCATAAGTAATCATAGCGGGTGTATAACGAGGACAGTATTCCTTGTTTACCCCGTAACAAAAACTCTGATAAGCACAATTATTACAATTAACCATTTGTTACCTCGTTCCTATTTTGCCGAATTGCAAAAAAGGTATTATTTCAAGTTTTTCATACCTTAAATATAGAATATCGTCAAATTATATGTATTCGCATAGTTTGCCAAGTTTCTAACTCTAACTTGTATTTCAGTTAAGCCATTAAAGAAACATTGCACCATAACTACATCACTTGAATTTGTAATTGCAAAACCTACAATTATGCCGTATGTCGCATTATTTACGGCTATTGTCCTTGTGTCGATAACACCCGCCTCAACAGAATAAGGGCTTGTACTTGCAAATGATTTACGGGTAAAACTTGTTTTGTCTGTCTTGCCCGAGTTCACCTCATTCACCGCCCCGACAATACTTGACTTGTCCGTGGTGGTGAGGGTGGAGAGGGAGCCGATCTGCTCGGCAATCTCTGCCACGCTCGTCTGTGTCCACTTCGTAGGGTCGAAGGGTCCAGTTGTGCCGTCTTCTCCGTCGTTGAGCTTGTAAAGGAGATTGTTATTTATTACGAGGCTCGGGACGTTGTAGGTCGTGTTCTCGTCATAAGGCGCGCCGAAGTTGGTCGTGCTGGCAGGGTTTGCCACGTTCTTCCATTTGCCGTCGTTGTCATCGTATTCGAGTATCTGGCCAGCGGTCGGGCTTGTGAGCTCCACGTCCTGGAGGTCGTCGAGTTCTTCGGGGATGGTGAGCGCTGCGATCTCGCCCTCGACGTAGGCCTTCACGCCTTCGGAGGTCACTGCGAAGCCTGTGCCATGTCCTGCAACCGGTGCAGCGTCGAAGATGACGTCCTCCGCTGCATACTGTTCAGCGACCGCCTCGCCGATCTGTTCCTGAAGGTTGTGGATCGCACTGTCTGACTCGATGCCACCTTCGAGCGGAGATCTCTCCACCGCGAGGATGAAGTTGAGGGTGCCGAGCTCCTTCGCTCCCTTCGTGATGTGGAGCTCTGCAAGGCTATCGCCAGCGCATGCGCACATCTGGAGGGTGGTGTCTATCTCGACATAGCTGTCGGAGGTATTAGTCACCGCCACGGTGACGATGTTCCCGTCCGGCTTCTTCACGTCGCACTCAAGCGTTTCTGTCCCGTCCAGAGTGTAGACGGCAGTGCCGTCCATGAGATTAGCGCGGAACGTCCTGCCCTCGTCATACTGGGAAGCATGAACGACGGGGAGCGCTCCGGTCGGGATGAGGTTTAGGTTGATAACTTCCATGTTTTAGCCCTCCATTGATTTTATTTTTTCTTCGAGCGCAGTGATCCGCGCTTCCTGTTTCTTGATGATGTCCTGCAAGTACGGGATCATGCCAACGTAGTCAAGCGCAGCGGGTTCGGTCTCCGTCTCCGGCTTGACGAGGTTCGGGAGGACCTTCTCCACGTCTTCTGCGATGAAGCCGCGCTTATTAGTGCCGAGCGCCTTGTTCTTATAATCAAAGCTGACCGCATCGAGTTCCAGGATCTTCGCAGCTTCCTCATGGTCGAGGGGCTTTATGTTGTCCTTAACCTTGCGGCTTGACGTCTGCGTGAGCGATACGCAGCGCACGTTGCCACTATCTCCCGAGCACAAAATATTAATTGTGCCAGCGCTGTCTGTTAGTCCCATGCTTGCGCCGTTTGCCGAGTTTGCCTGAATATAGGCGACGGTGGTCTCACTATTGTTTAGTATTGATAAATTGCCCCCGTTTGATACGCAATTTAAAAAAGCTGTTCTTTTGCCGTTTGCGTTGCTTATTCTCACGCGCCCGTTCGAGGTCGCATCAGCTTGTATTGTGGCGACACTGTTGTTGTTGTTGTTGTTGTAAAGTTCGAGGAGTCCTCCGTGTGCGTTTTCCTGTAAATAAACGACTTTATCGCCGCTCGCGTTGTAAACATAAAAAGAGCCGTTCTCGATTGCACTATATGTTATCTCTGCACGCTTCCTGTTGGTGTCGTCTACGAGGCTGAAACTCTGTTTTGCTTTGAGGTCCTTCAGATTTGCCGCACCGTTCGTCATGTCAATTTGACTGTTTCCCTGCGCGTCTTCAATCACGCCGGCCTTGATGAAGTCCGCGTCGATTTCCCCCGTTGACAAAATCGCGAGGCCGTAGGGGCCCGCGTAGCCTGTCGACGAATATCCCAGGCCCGCCTTATTCCATCGCCACACCTGCGTCGCTGTGTTCTTGTCGGCGGTGTTCATGATGAGGATCTGGTCCGGTTTGCCGTCGTTGTCGCTGTCGTCCAGGAGAACGTAGCCTCCGAGGTTCCCCGTGATGAGCTGAGTCGCCACGTTCATTTCTTGGCGGGTGATCGCCTGCTCTGTTTTCTTCGTGACGTTGGCGATTGTGTCGGTGATGTTGGCGCGAGGATCTCCGAAGGTCGTCTTCGTGTATCTGTCGGCGAGGACGTCCCAGGTCGTTGCGACGCACTTCGCCTGGGCTGTTATTCCGAGGGCCTCAAAGTATATATTGACTGTGTCGCATAGATCGACGCGCTCGGTGATGCCTTCGAGCTGGACGAAGTCGAGCGTGATCGAGTTCCCGAGCGTGGTGAGGTTGTTGTTCGCGATGTAGTTCGCCGCGAGTGCGGTGAGCTGGTTGGCGATGCTGGTGGAGCTCTCGGGATTGACTTGGCTCGAGAAGTCGACAGCGATCTCTCGATCGACGTCGAGGATGAGCCCCGTCGCCGTCTTCGTTCCTGTGGTGATCGCTCCGTCCTGGTCGATGTAATACGGGAGGACCGCCGTCGCCAGGTTGCTCATGTCGAGCTGTTGGCTGAGCTGTGTGAGGTTCTTCCCGTAGCGGATCGTCACCCCTCGGTTCTGGCCTCTTGATGCCATGAAGCTCGCGGTGTAGTTGTCATATTTCCATTCGCCCGGGCCGTAGACGTCGAGGATGCTCCCCTCCTTGCCTCCGAACCATGAGCGGACGGAAGCCGGCTGTGAGATCCTGAAGGACCCGCTGAGCGTTTTGTCGGTGGATATAATGAAATTACCCGCCGAGGCTCCGAGGAGCGCACACGCGGCCACACACGAGCCCGCTGAGCCCGCTGTGATCAGTTTCCCGCTGAGGTCGTAGGTGATGTGTCTGGCATTTATTGAAAATTTTCCCGCCATGACTTTCCCCACCTTGTAGATGCGGAAGATCTGCGGGCCGTCCATGTAGTTCGGTTTTGCCATGATGAAGCAGTTCGGTTCTATGTCCTCGGCATGGATCCCCGTCGCGGGGTATTCCATCGCGAGTTCAAAGGAGCCGTTGCGCTCCTCCGTAACCTGGCAGCTTATGGCGTCCGATAATACTCCGGCGCCGTAGTTGGTCGGGACTGTGCCCTCTGTGATGGTCTTGTATAAAATCGGGAGCATGGTCTTCTCCTTTTAGATGGTAAAAAATCTCGGGACGATGGTCGCCTTTGTGATCGTGCCGGTGATGGCGATGGCATTCGCTCCCGGTGCAATTGTCGGGAAGGTTCCCCCGATGCTTGCGTTCTTGTTTTCGGTTGGCTGTCGGTAGGCGTTCATGCTCTCGCAGTCGATGTTGATGTAGTCCGTGATCGTCGCGGTGATCGTCTTGTCCCCGATGGCGAGGCTGACGGATCCGCTCCCCTCGATGTGGATGAGGGGCTTGCTGGTGTATCGGGTTTCGTTGTAGATCTTGGAGCCGTTGACGACTTCGATCTCCTGCTCTCCCGTTTTATAAAATCGTTCGGGCCTACATGTGAAGCGGAGCGTTGCCGTCCCTGCCTGCATGAGTTCATTGGTTACGCTATCCCCGCCGGAGTAGTAGGCGAGGCGGAACGTCTCGGGCTCGAAGTTATCTTCTAACCTCTGGTAGCCTTTCGAGCTGTTGAGCCATGCCTCGAGCGCGTTGATCTGATCCACGAGGTCGAGCTGAGGATCCTGGGCGAGCCACACGTTGTATGAGCGGTTGACGTCTTCCCAGGCGTCCTGCTGAAAAATAACCGCGCCGTTCCTTCCGGGCACCTTGTAGACGGTCTGTTTTCTTGAAGGTCTTTCAAAGGCGGGAGCTTCGGCGACCACCATGCCATAGTCGGCCGAGCTTCCGTCTCCGTATACTATCAAGCCCTGCTTGTTAGTACCAAGTGAATTAAGCATAGACTGCCCCCTTTCGGTTCGTCATGTCTTCGAGCTTCTCTGCGATAACGTCTGCAAGCGAGTTGACGTCCTGTCCCTCTGCGCCGTAGACGTTGATTGCGATGTTTCCGCCGGTGATGTTTGTTGTATCTCCGACCATCGCAGCTCCGCTTGTACCGTAGGCGCTGACTTCTGCGTTCATGGATCCTGTCAGGCCTTCCATCTGACCGATCATGTCGTCCTCGACACCGCCCATTCCGTCCTCGAAGCCGACTCCGAGACCTTGTGCAAGGTAATCACCTATCTCGGCGAATACCTTCGAAGGAGAAGCAATTCCGAAGACCTTCTTGATGGCTTTCTCGATCTGCTTGCCCATGCCCTTGATCTTCTCGCATACCCAGTCGACTTTGTCCTCGATACCATTCCACAGACCCTTGACGAGGTTCTCGCCGATGCTTACTACGGCACTCGGCAGGCTCGACAGGGTGGAGATGATATTACCAACGAAGCCCTGAATACCCGATATGATGGTTCCAACCCATGAGAGCACGTTGCTGAATGCCGTGCTGAAGCCTGTCTGGAGCTTGGACAGGAACGATGTGATACCGTTCCATATACCGCTCACAAGGTTGGTGATGTAGTTCTTTATGCTTGCCCCCCAGCTCTGAATCGTGCTCAGAGCGCTTGAGATAGCCTGCGTTATTCCGGGGCTTATCCAATTGAGGAACGTGATGATGTTGTTCTTGATGTTCGTGAGCAGGCCTGTGATGTAGCCTATGAACTCCGGAATGGAGTTTGCAAGTGCCTGGATCACGGCTCCGACCACGAGCAGGACCGCCTCAAGGATCATTCTGATGTTCTCTGGCGTTGTTATTGTAGTAGCCACGTCAGCGATGATGGAGACCACCGCAGGGAGCAGAACAGGTAAAATCAAACCGAACTGTTTTACCAGAAGGGTGACGAGCTGTACCACTCCGTTCGAAAATGTCTTGACGTTGTCTCCACTTGCCAGCCAAGTGACCAGATCCGAGATGAGAGTCATCAGACTTGTGAGGATCAGAGGCAGGCACTGGAAAACCGCACTCAAAACGCCCTGAATGCCCGTTGTGATGACCGGCAGGAGCTGAGGGATGAGCGTGGTGACCGTCATCAGCGCCTGTCCGAGGAACGAGAAAATTGCCTCGGCCATGACCGGAAGCATAGGTCCGAAACCCTCAAGGACCGCCAAGACGATGACCTGCGCGATCTCAAGGAACTGTGGTGCAAGCTCGGTTATCTTGCCGATAACCTCATTCAGACCCTCCTTGATCTCCTCGATTCCACCGTTGCCCGAGAATACCAAAGACAGTCCCTTCATGACCTGACTCATGCCAGGAAGGAACTGTGACATCATGTTGTTCTTAACGCCTGTCAGAGCGACCTTCATGTTCTGAAGTTCGTCCTGGTATTCCGCTGCGGCCTTGACCGCATCATCGCTCATTATGCCTCCGAGTTCGGCGCACTGATTCTTCAGTTCTTCCGTCTCTTCCGCAGTCATGTTGAAGAGAGGAGCGAGCTCAACGGCACCCTTGCCGAGGAGCTGTGTGGCAAGCGCCGTTCTCTCACCCTCGTCTGTGACGTTCTGGAGAGCCTCGATGGTTGCGTTCCACGTCTCTTCAGGAGACATAGCCGCAAGCTGTTCCTCGGAGATTCCCAGAGCGGCGAAGGCGTCGTTGCCTTCCTCTGCCGCCACCGTCAGCTTCTTCATTGAGGTCTTCATACCCTCAATGGAAGCTCCGGCATGCTCAAGAATGAATGCCCACTCCTGATAGCCCTGAGCGGACATGTTCATCTTCTGTGATTCCTTGTCTACGGTATTTCCCCACTCGGAGACGTCGTTTGCCGCCTCGATGAAGGCTTTACCCGTAGCGACTGCCGCCGCAGTTACTGCCGCAACCGCAGCTGCGACCACTGCAGCAGATGCCTTGATGCCTGTTGCGAGTGCATTACTGAAATCTGCACCGGACTGCTCGCCTGCGCTCTTTGCCGCTTCACTCGTTGCAACACCAAGCTCTTCCGAGATGGTCTTCTGTGAGCCTTCAAGAGACGGAACTATCGTCACATAAGCCTTTGCGACTTCGATATGTTCGCCGTTAGCCATGTTGTCTCTCCTTTATCCAATTGCGGAGTTTGTCGAAGGGCAGCGCGCCCTTACCGATCCGCTTATCTTCTGGCTTATCCCCAGGACGAGGATAAGGCTTAATCTTCTTCTTTTTACCTCCCGCCGATGTGACGAGATTTGCGTTGATGACCTGCAAGAGGTCATATATATCTGCGAGCAGTGCATTAGTTCGGATAGTGTCTTCCCACCCTGTCTGCTTGCCTAAATCTCTGGCAAGAGCACTGTCTGCACCGATATTCCGTATAAACGAATAGAGGGAGCTCCACGAAAGAGCTCCCCCGACATCGTCTAACTGATAATGAGTGCGCGTCAGGAGGTCATATTCCAATGCCTCGGCGTGTTCGTCTGCGAACCGCGCGAGGCTTATGATTCCCCCAGAGATTTACCACTGGATTCCTGGGTCGCTTTTGACCAGGCTTCCACGATAGCCTCGAAGTCATCAACGGAAAGGGAGTCCATGACTTCCTTACCAAGATGCTTTTCAAAGAACTTCATGACTTCTGCCTGCTCAGAGAGCTTCGAGAGCTCTTTGACCTTCAGTGATTTGCCAAGCGGGATGTAGTAGGTCTTCTCCCCGATGATGACACCGAGGTTTTGATCCTTCTGTCTCTCTTCTCTGCGCTTATTAAGATTAAGTTCCGGCATGGTGAAACCTCCTTAAACTATCAGGATGTAATCTGACCGTCATCCTTAACGAATGTCCAGGATGCTGCTTCGATTGTGCACTCCCATGTGATTGCATCCGTAGGAGCCATCGTGATGTCAGAAACTTCACGAAGCATACCCTTGGATGTACCGAGCATGAGCATATCCTCGCCATCCTTCATGATGAACAGGAATGCCATAGGCTGAGCAGATACACCGGGAGCAACAGTGACGGAAACGAGCTTACCGTGTGTGCTTGTTGCAGCCGTAACGGTTACGTTGTCCTCACCGAAGATGGTCTCCAGTGTGCTCTGGTCGGTATACATAAGGGGAACGGTAACTGTGCCGCCCTCATCTGAAGAGATCAGTCTCTCGACTTCCTTTGCCCAGTTGCGGAGCGGATCAGAGTCCTTGCCTGTGCTCCAGGTAATGCCGTCTGCCGTAACAGCGCCAGCTTCCTTCCAATCAGCTCCAAGAGACTCGGAGGGATATACGGGAAGTGCTGTGCCTGCGGGTGCGGTGTAGAACATACCTGTTGCGAGGCCGATACCAAGATTTACTTTGTTGCTTGCCATAAGCTAAAGCCTCCTATTTATGATTCATCTATCTCGAACGATTCACGATGAGCAGTCACGAGGACCGTCAAAGTGCAGAGTTTTAAGTCAGGTCTCACCGGATCGTTCCCCCAGCGAGCAAGACTATTTACTGCGACATTCCGAAGAGCGCCGAACTGTGAGCAAGCCTGTGCCTCGAGTAAGCCCTGTGCGGTGCGTATCAAGTCATAGGCTCCTGCATCCGTCTCAGCCCTGGCATCAAGGACCACCGTGAACGTATCGATAGTATTCTCGGAGCCCCCGCCTGTTGCCGTAACCAAGATGCACGGAGTGGTGAAGTTCTCGGGAAGAGGTCTGCAATAAACGGTCAAATAGTCCGTCAACGCTTTCCTGATCTCGTCTTCGATGTCTACTGGTCTCAAAATGTTCATGAAATACTCCTTGAAAGGACTTTGTCTTCTGATTCCGCTGCGGCAGGTACGGAAACAAGACCGATATATCGGCCTTGACCACCGCCTGCGAGAACCACGGTGCTCTCTACCTCGTCGGTAAGGCTCCGCGCGTTGTTGGCGATCTGGTCAGTGACTTCCTGGACAACCTCTTGACAGCCTTCCGACTGTACGATCGCCTTGAAGCCCGCCGATATGAACTCGATCTTCTCTATTCCGTAGTTAGCCATGATAGCGCCTCAATGTGACTTCAATGTGCTCAAGCGCGTTTGCGGCAGGCTGAACCCTGACATCGCCGTCTATCTCGTAGACCTTGTTGTCATACTGGATCCTGTCACCCGCTTGTATATCCGCATCAGGCGGAGCGAATAGCGTGTAAAGGTCAGATATGCCAAGAACTCGTCCGTCTGTCGACAGTGTTGTCGAAGCGGGCTGCATTGAACATCCGCCGATGGACTTCGTGGAAATCTTGTCAGATGCCCAGCTAAAGATAGTCGAGCCTCTTGACGTTGTCGTTCCAGGTCTGATCCGTGTCACGGTCTGATTACAAAATGAAGGAAGCATATTATGTCCTCCCCGGTCTCGTTCTCAGATCTATCGCACCAAGTAACTGCCTCTTTAAGCCCAGAGCCTTCAGATCAGATGGCCAGAGCTTAATGGCTCCGCTTGCGTTGGGCAACGAATAAGACTGTGAGACCGAACCTGCGGACTCACTGTAAGACGTTGCGGGGAGCTGGAAGCCTGGAGTATTGAGCTCACGGACAACAGCATCGCACACAACAGCCTTTGCCACGTCTGCGAGATAAGGGTCAGCCGTGATCATGGCATCGAAGTCCTTGCCCTGGCGGAATGCCAGTTCACGGATCTCGTTGCAGATGATCGGGATGAGCTTTCCCGCTCTTGCCTGTTCTTCGGATGTCAGAGCTCTCTTCAGATCCTGAATGTCCTGAACTGTTGCGTAGTCTGACATATCTCCACCTCGTTACTTCTTCGTTGTCTTTTTGGTTGTGGTCTTCTTTGTCGTCTTCTTGACAGGCTTGACCACCTTCTCTGCTACCGGAGCAGGGACAGAAGCGACAGGCTCCTTTGCAGGAGCCTTGCCGCCGTCGATTCTTTCCCAATTACCGCCAAGCATGGAAGGCGCTTCAATGACCGCGCCTGTTTTGACGTTTCTGAACTTCATATTAGGATCCGGAACCTGTTGTCTCGATACGTGCGAATGCAGCGCCGTCGAGGATAGCCCAGCCGATCCAAGCCTCAGCTCTGAGGTAGACCTGGTTGTATCTCTTGAGGTCGCCGTTGCCATCAGGATCACCAAACTCGATTACCTCGAAGTTGATCTTGTCAGCATAGCCCCACTTGAAAGCGTTCTGGAAGTCGCCTGCATAAGCGTACTCACCAGCAACCTTTGAAACTGTGCTGTTGATGTCTACGGGAACACCCTTGATGGATGCAACGTTTGCGCCCCATCCGAGCTCGGGATACTGAGGAACACCGTTAACCTTGAGAGCTGCAAGGTCTGCTGCGAATGTCTTGGACATAGCAACACCGTTCATGTCATAATCACCGATTGCAGCGAGAGCAGAAGCGATGTTTGCTTCAGGGTCAGCGCTTGTGTAAGTAACGGAAGTTACGTCATCGTTTGTGTCGAAAGAGTTGTCACCGATGAGAGTTGTTGCGAGAGCGCCTGTTGCAGGGTTAACACCGTGCATAGCCATGATGTCGATACCACGAGCGATCTTTGTCTCGAAACCATCGTTGAAGCCTCTGATGTAGCCGAGCTGCTTCTCTTCGGAGCAACGAAGGAACTCGTCAGATACACGAGCGCCGTACTCGATCTTGAGAGGTACGATGTGCTTAACATCGTTGGAGTTTGTGTGAGAGCCCTTAGCTGCGCCCTCTGCTACGAGGTTGACCTCACCAGCGAGAGAGAATGTCATAACGTCTGTACCGCTGAATGCGATAGGTGTCTGACCTGAGAGCTTAGCAATAGAGGACTTACCCTTTGCGCCTACGAATACTTCCTTGACCAGTTCAGCCGGGAAACCTGTTGATGTGAATGCCATTGTTGTTTTCTCCTTATGATTGTTTTATGCCATTGAGAACTGACTTCAGCGATGCTGTGCCGGGATCTACGTTCTCACCTGACTCTGTGTTTTTGGTCGGAATCGGCTGTGCGCCATTTCCCACCAGCTTCTTGAGCGACTCGGCATCTTTGCGGATGGACTCTTCATCGTCTCCGCTGATCCTGCCTATCCACTCGTAAGAAAGGCCGACCTCGTGAGCTACCCGAGACTTTAATGAGGCTGTCTCGTAAGCCTTATTTCTTGCCGTGAGGTCTGCAATAGTCTGCTCGTCTCCTTCATGAGCCTTCTTGTAGTCATCAAGGGCCTTGTTAGCCTCATCAATTGCCTTCTGGTGGTCATCCGGAGATATCCAGCCTTCGTACTTCTTCTGCGTGGACTCACGCTCGCGCTTCAGGCGATCCTTGATGATGTTGTCGAGCTCTTCCTGTGATTCGATTGGCTTGAAGCCTTCCTGTTTTGTTTCTTCTGACATGGTTTTGTCCTTTCCCCGATTCAATCCGTTCGGTAACGTAAAATTTATTTAGTAACCAATGCGCTGTTTCTTGGCTTCCTTTGCCGTAGCACACGCATGAGTTGCCAAAACCGCAGACTCTATCAAGGCGACTTCGATGTCGTCATCAAGAGTCTTGTATCCGTAACCGCCGCCGCTTCCGATTGCCCTGTGCTGGCAATTAGAAACGCTCTGTCGCATGGCAGGCTGGCCATTATGACAAAGCGTTTTGTTAGCTATGGCGGTCTCGAAGTCTGATGATGCCTGGATAACTTCTTTCGTGGTCGCAGCCTTCACGTTCTTGAGCTTTTGTTCTTTGCATTCCTTCTGGAATGTGTCGAGCCCGGAAGCACCGTCTACCAAGACCGCTTTTGCCTTAACCTTCAGTAAGAAGTTGATTATCCAACCGTTGCCTTCGCGCTGGTCCTTACAATCAATGCCCTCAACGAATATCCGACCATCGTCGGTTTTTACCGCGATGGAAAGACAGGTGTTCAGACCATCCCTGCCGAACTTCACGCCTGCGTAGATAGGAGGCTTGAGTTCAGGTAAGGTCTCCACCTTGAGCGCATCCCAGTCGGGAGCGCTTATCGCTGACTGCTGATTGTATCGGATCCACAAGCCGAGCCTCTGGATGTTGAAGTCGAGGTCGTCTCCGTTTATCTCGTCCTGGATGATTCTCTCGGTGAGGATCATGCCCAGAGACGGATTCGTGAGATACCACGCATCTTTATCCTTGACGCTTGTCTTGTGGTCAACAGACCACTCCGCCCATCCGGCGTTAACACTTTCTCCCTGGAGTGTCTTGTCGCGGAAATCGCGGAAGACTGTTCCCTTGCTGACGGCCGTGGGCGGAGTACCGCACATTATCGTCTGCGGGTTCTTGGAACTCGACACGACGTAGTTGAGCGCGGTCTGTTGTTCTTTCGTGTACTCCTGAGCCTCGTCTATGATCAGAAGGTCATAACCGGAACCCAGAGCACCTACGCTCGTTCTTGTGCGGAAATCTATGACAGCGCCTGTCTCCGGTATGGAGATGCTCTCCCTGCCGTAGCCTCGCGTGACCTTGATCTGAATGCCGAGATATTCGAGCCTCGCCTTCAGTCGTTCCCAGGCAACGTGTGCCGTATCGGTCAGATGCGCCGTGTGCAGGATGCGCTCACCGCGCCCGAGCCCCAACATGGAGCGGATGGTCAAGATCTCCGTCTTACCATTACGACGAGAGACCGCGAATCCGAACTTGGTATGAACCCAGAGTCCGTCATCGTTGACGGCCATGATGTCGTATGACAACAGAGCTTGCCAATCCTGCGCTGTGTTTCCGCTTTTGTTATACAGTTGGACTGCTTGATCACCGTATGACTTCTCGTACGGTAAAATCACTGATTGAGTCGGGATCTGATTCCCGACCCTACTCATTGTGCTTGATTACCTCCTGTGGCTTATCTCGTGATCGTGTCTGCATGGTTAACACCTCACTCCTTAAAGTTCTCCACCCTCTCGGTATAGAAGGAAGAGTTCCTTTCCGTAATGTAGTCTATGGTGCATCGGCAGTTGTCGTGCCGTCTCCATACGTCATTACCAGTGTCCTTGACCTCGTTGTAGTCATAGGACCCTGCCTGTTCCAGGCACCACGGACACGCGCCCGCTTCGGCCTGCCTGACGACCATCGTCCTGATACCCGCCTTGAACATGGTCTGGGCGTTGGCCCTGATGGAATCGTCAACGATGTTCTGTGAGAAGTTGGCAAGCTGGTCAACGAACGCATCCTCGATGTCCGAGAATGTCTCGTGGCTCTTGACCTCATCGATGAGACCCTGAACTCTGTCCATGTCGAACTTAGGATTCTTATACTTGATGCCAAGCCCCGCATCCTTGTTCATGTCCTTCTGGACCATCTCGCAAGCTGTGGTTACCATTCTCTGATCAAGACCGAGGACCTTCGGCAGGATATCGTCGAGGTCTATCTCGTCAATGGTCATGTTGGGCGCGTACTTGATGAGGACCTTACCCAGATCCTCGCCGATACGAGCTGACAGCAGAGATGCCGTTCCGTAGGAGGCATCGCCTGCCCTTATCTGCTTGTAGAGCTTGATGCACTCCTTGTCCGAGTCAACGGTCTCTTGGAAAGCCTTCTTGATCTCGTCATAAGTTACCTGTGCCATTACTCAATACCTGTCAGTCTTCTCATTCTGCTTTCGTCTATGAAGCCGCTGCCATTCTCAAATGCCTGGTTAAGTTTGAGGACACCGTCACCAATTGCCGAGAGCATCTGAGCGTCCGGCTCAAATGTCGGCTTCCAGAGCACCTTCGTCTCGAAAACCTCTTCTCGGAGGTACGATATGTTGTCTCTGATGCAGGCTCCAATATAGCCAACATTCTTGAAGCCTACGCTGAAGCACCTCTGTGCCTTGGTAGCGGTCAGCCTCAGTCCTTCATGCCCTGCCTTGATGGCTTCAGCACTTGAAGGGTTGCTCGTAACGAAGCCTAAGTCATCCAGTGTCAGTCCTGTCTCTCCTGCGAACATCGAGGCGATAGCCTTGAGCTGTTCGAGATGCGGAGTGAACGAAGCTGCCTGGAACTGTCCGAGGGTCGGTCTCTCGCCGTCCTCGTCCTTTGTGAATGTCAGCATGGCCGACATGGAAGCCTGCCATGAATTGAGCATCTCTGCATCGTCCGAGAGTCCTGTCGCGTACTTCTGAGGGAACGAATAGAACTCTGCTGCAATTTCTGACCTTTTAATCGTTCTCATGGCGGACTTTGCATAGTCCATGCAAGCCCTCGAGATACGAGAATGACCAAACTGTCTCTTGGCATCGGGTCTGTATATGATCGGGACCAGAGCGCAGTACGGAGAATCGAAGGTCTCCACTGCAATCGGCTTGTCGGGCTGTTCAGCCACATAGACTTCCGTCCTGCCCGGTGTGCAGTATGCCCAGCTCTTGACCTCATCGTTCTCATCGCGATCGAGAACAGCATAACCTTCTGTCAGGAGCTTCGTGTAGTCGTCGATGATGCCTGTTGCGTTGGATCCGTCGATTACCTGGAAGCGGATCCTCTCACCGAGCTGGTTCTCTCCGCCCTTCGAAACCAGTACGAAGCAGCAGGAACTGATCAGAGCCGAGAGCATCGCATCGTCGAAAAAGATGTCAGGGTTGTTCTGGTCGAACATTGTCTGAAACTCGAAGGTGTCATCCTCGAAGCCGTCAAACTGGAGACGATCTGCGAGATTGTCCACTGCCTTGGAGCACCAGCCGTTGATAGTGGAAAACCACTCCAAGCCCTGCGGTGTCGATATGCCCAGATCTGAAGCTGTCGCCTTCTGCTCATAAAATTTGTAACGCAGAAGAACTCTGCTGCGCTTGATTTTCAGCTTGTTCTTCAGGTATACAATGCCTTTCAATGCGCTGTTCACGTCTTGCCACCTCGTATCTCACTGAATATTGACTCAAAAGTCGGTTGGTTTGGCTTGACTTCGCCTTCCACGAGGTCAAGTATCTTCTGCAAGGTCTGGATGACCTGGATGCGGACACCGTCTCCGGTCTCTTCGCTATCCCTCAGCTCCTTCAGAACTTTGATGTTCTTCTTGGTCTGTGGGTCTTCCTTCTCTATCAATTTCTGCATGGTTTGTATAGATTGAAGCCTGACTGCCGATGTATTGGCGTCCGAGTCACGGATTGCCATCAGCTTCTCTATATTTATCTGTCTTTCTGTTTTCTTCACGCGCGACCACCCCGCCCTTCCCGCTAAATATAGTCACAGTACAGGTTGGTTGGGGACCACCTACCAAAGGGTGAGGGATACATAGCCCCCTATGAACCAAGGGTCGACCAATCTCTCGAAAGCGGGAGCTCTCTGTTGCTGACCGCCTTCTCCTTGACTCGTATCTCCACGAGCTTGGTCGACTTCTGCCTGTTACAATACGAATGTGCGAGCTGGAGATTCTCCAGACTCGTCGGATCTCCGCCTTTGATGACGGGAATTATATGATCTATCGTTGCGCTCCACGG
>JAEEGL011426168.1_pt1 | contig 25920 bp, 26 predicted proteins | sample 9134231 | NCBI WGS metagenome assembly JAEEGL01 (sample SAMN16246548, study PRJNA631951) | gut metagenome | biome: gut microbiome; feature: rumen; material: fiber-attached | host: Bos | place: Iran: Karaj | collected 2018-10 | reverse complement strand
TCCGTTAGCGACGGAACGGGCAATGCCAAGAGAGAATATGAAACTCGCCAACCCCAAGGACTGAAGAAGCCCGGCAATGTGCTCGTGGGAGCCGCTCCTGGGTGGTTTACAGGCCATCTGCTTGCCGACTTCTATCTCCATAGCAACAAGGGATTTCACTTCACCGCAGGACTCTATTTCACGGGCAGCGACCACTTCATGACCATGAAAAACAAAGAGAAAGGATGGTTCAACGACATCTATGACTTCAACAACTCCTTAGGTCCCTATGCCGACGTAGATCACAACACCGTTGGACACATCGGCATCACACTGAAGGACGGCACCATACTTGGTCCTGACAAGAAGGGGAACATGTATGGTAAATTCGAGGTCTGGAAGGTACGTCCCTACATTGGTGTTGGCTACGGCCGCACCGTATCGGAGAAACGCATCGACTGGGCGGTAGATGCTGGCATACAGATATGGGGAACGCCCAAGGCCTACATCAAGGACAGCAAGGCCGTTGAAAACACCGGAGCCGTCTATCACGAAGTCTTTGCCAGCGACCTCAGCGACCCCAAGGCCCACGATGCCGTGAAGCGTGCAAAGACCTTCCTCAAGGTCTATCCCTGCGTCACCTTCCGACTCAACTGCCGCCTTTTCTAAGGTTTCTAAAGAAACGAAGGCAAAGTGATGCTTGCATAGAGAAACTGAGCCATAAGGTTCATCATACAACAGGAATCCCCCCGATGATGTGTCGAGGGGATTTTTGTCTGCCTATCGCCGACGCACAAAGAAAGTATAATGCAAAATCCTCAGCAATTGAACAAGGCCTCGTAGAAGAAGATTGAGTGTTATCATAACAGTTATAACAATTATAACAGTTAATTTTGAGGGTCTATCATTCTTCAAATTTCTCTTCTTATATTATATAACTATTTAATTATTAATATATTATATATAGTATATATATTATAAGAGAGGTGTGATACCCTTTAAAAAACAACTGTTATAACTGTTATTGTTATTTAAGACCTATTTAAGTTTCATCTAAAAGGCAGAAATACAATGAGATACAACATTTCAAAAGCATCTGCGCCTAAGATGCCAAAGCTGGGAATAGTCACAAAATGTATCAAAATCATGCTCTAAAGACATCAAAATATACGCAAAAACTTTAGTCTTGATGCATTCACCTCCCCTTTTCAAGAATGATGGTGCTTCGAAAAATCAACACATAACCCCGATTTAGAGAGGACTTTGTAGCAAAATTGCACTTCAGATTGCCGAAAGTGAGGGCTACAAGGCCCGATTATTGAGGGTGTATTGAAATATCTGTACACAAAAAGGACCCTTATCTGTGACACGAAGAATAGTATTGTATGGGGTCAAGACATAGTATTTCGAAGCACAGAAGAATACTATAGTCTCCCCACTATACCCACCCATCGCATAGTCGAGAGGGTATCAGGCGAACTGCATCATGCGGCTGAGATATTTGCCGATGATATCAAACTCGAGATTGACAACGGAATCAACGCGGATGTCGTGGAAGTTGGTATTGTCGAAGGTGTAGGGAATGATGCAGACCTCAAACTCGTCGTCGGTGGGGCGACAAACGGTGAGGCTGACACCATTGACGGTGACGCTGCCCTTGTCAACTGTGACATATCCCCTGCGTGCCATCTCGGGGTCAGCCTGATAGCGAAAGCGGAAAACATAGCTGCCATGCTGGTCCTCGACACTGATGCAACGGGCTGTGGTGTCAACATGGCCCTGAACGATGTGCCCGTCGAGCCGTCCGTTCATCATCATGGAGCGCTCCACATTCACCTCATCGCCCACCTTGAGAAGCCCCAGATTGCTGCGCTCGAGGGTCTCGCGCATAGCGGTTACAGTGTAGGTGTTGTCAACAATGCGTACAACAGTGAGGCACACGCCGTTATGCGACACGCTTTGATCTATCTTCAACTCCCCGACAAAGGAGCAAGTGAGGGTGAGATGAAGGTTATCGAGTTCCTTTTCTATGGCCACCACGCGGGCGGTTTCTTCTACTATTCCTGAAAACATGGTATAAGTTGACTATTTGACGATTTGCAATTTATCAGGCACAAAGATACAAATAAATTAAGAATTGTGAAATAAGAATTAAGAATTATGATTCAGAAACCAACTTTTAATGTTAAAACATTGTAAATATCGCGCAATAAATTAGAATTTAACACTTCGGCATTTGGCTATTTTCCCAAAAAGTAGTATCTTTGCGCACGATTTTAAGAGTAGACCGGAAATGGGTAAAAGGCTGTCTATATTAGTTGTTTCTTTTCTTGCGCTTCCTTTGTGGGGACAAGGAGGCTGGACGCTGCGCCAGTGTCTGGATTATGCGCGAGAGAACAACATTCAAATCAAAAAGAGCAGGCTGAGCGAGGAAGAGGGAAGAGTGGCCTTGTCGCAGGACAAAGGTGCACTGCTGCCCAGTTTGAGTTTTTCCACCAACCAGAGTGTGGGATATCGCCCGTTTGAGGAGAATACCGCACTGGTGCAGAACGGACAAGTGACGAACACCACGAAGAAGGTGACAGAGCAAGGTTCATATGGACTGAACGCCAACTGGACCGTGTGGAACGGTGGCATCAACTATAAGAACATCAAGGCCCAGCAACTGCAGAACCAAATTACGGAGCTGAATACTCAGCAGAGCGAACTGACGATACAGGAGCAGATAGCCCAACTGTATGTGCAGATTCTCTACACCACAGAGGCTAAGCGCGTGAACGAGCAATTGGCAGAAACAGCCAAGAGCCAATATGAACGCGGACAGGAGATGTTGCGGCAGGGACAAATGTCGAAGGCCGACGTGGCACAATTGGAGGCCCAATGGCGCGGAGCTGAGTATGACATTGTGAGCAGCGAAACGCAAATACTGAACTACAAGCGCCAACTGAAATCGCTATTGGAACTGGGCATCGACAAATCGTTCGACGTAAGCGGAACAGCTCCCGCCGACGAGCAAGTGATGGCTCCAATTCCTTCGGCGCAGAGCGTATATGAACAAGCCCTGAATTCGCGTCCCGAGATCAAAAGCGCCGAACTGAGCATTGAGGCTGCCGACATGAACATTGACATTGCGCGTAGGGGTTACTATCCCACCATCGGGCTCAGTGCTGCCGCTGGCGACAGTCACTACAGCGCCAGTCAGGACGGAGTAGGAAAGCAAATGAAGCAGAACCTGAACCTGAGCGGCGGCGTGAACGTGAGTGTGCCCATCTTCGACAATCGCAGAAACAAGAGTGCGGTGGAACGGGCAAAACTGGAAAAGATAAATACGGAACTGGACTTGCAAGACAAGAAGAATGCGCTGGCAAGCACCATCGAAAACTATTGGCTCAATGCAAATAGCTATCAGCAGCGCTTCACATCGGCTCGTGCAAAAGTGGAGAGTGCCGAGACCAGTTACCAACTGCTGGATGCTCAGTTCAAGAACGGTCTGAAGAACATTGTGGAACTCTTGCAGGGTCGCGATGCGTTGGTTTCGGCCAAACAGGACGAATTGCAAAGCAAATATATGGCGCTGCTGAACATGCAACTGCTGAAGTTCTATGGTGGCGAGGAGATTTCGTTGTAATGAAGAGTGAAGAATTATGAATTATGGATTAAATATGAAGAGGACTGGATTCTACATCGTACAAATAGCATTTCTCGCGCTCTTGTTAACAGCTTGCAACAAGAAGGTGGAGTTCACATACTCGACTGCAGTCGTGGAGAAACAGGACATCACAACCAGTGTTACTGCTACAGGCACCATAGAACCTGTGACAAGCGTGGATGTGGGTACGCAAGTGAGCGGTATCGTGAGCAAACTCTACGTTGACTATAACAGTGTGGTGAAGGCTGGCCAAATCATTGCCGAGCTGGACCGCACCAATCTGTTGAGCGACTTGGCAAGTGCCGAAGCCAACCTGAAGAGCGCCCAGAGCGACCTCGACTTTCAGAAGGCCAACCACGAACGATACAAGAACCTCTACGACCAAGGACTCATCAGTGCCAATGACTACGAACAGGCGCGCCTGAGTTATTTGCGCTCGCAGCAAACCGTAGCACAGCAAAGGGAGAGCGTGAAACGAGCTCGCACCAACCTCAGTTATGCCACCATCACAAGCCCCATAGACGGAGTCGTCTTGTCGAAGGAAGTGGAAGAGGGACAGACTGTGGCTTCGAGCTTCAACACCCCCACCCTCTTCAAGATTGCACAAGACCTTACCAACATGCGTGTAATTGCTGATGTGGACGAAGCTGACATTGGCGAAGTGAAAGAGGGACAGCGTGTGACGTTTACCGTCGATGCCTTCCCCAACGACATTTTCGAAGGTCATGTGACACAAGTGCGCCAACAGGCTACAACGGAAAGTAATGTGGTCACCTACGAGGTGGTTATCAGCGCTCCAAACGACGACCTGAAACTGAAACCCGGACTGACCGCCAATGTCAACATCTTTACCTTGGAACTGAAAGACGTGCTGGCCGTTTCGTCAAAAGCCTTGCGCTTCAAGCCCATCGAGGCCATGCTGCAAGAGGGCGAGACTATCACCGACGTGGACGCACGGCAGAAAGTGTGGGTGAAGGAAGGGCTCAACTTCAAGGCGTTGGCTGTGGAAACCGGTATGACAAACGGCACCCTCACGCAAATCACAAGTGGCGTGAGCGCTGGAACTGAGGTGCTCACCGATGTGCAAGCCACAGGAATGGAGGAAGAACAGCAAGAAGAGAACGCAAACCCCTTCATGCCAAGACCTAAGAAAAAGGACGAGAAGAAAAAATAAGATTAGGGGTTAGAGATTAGGGATTAGGAATGGAAGAACGGAAGGTAGTCATAGAATTGCAGGATGTGCGTCGCGAGTTCCATGTGGGAAGCGAGGTGGTGAAAGCCTTGCGTGGCGTGAGCTTCAAGATCTACGAAGGGGAGTTCGTGACCATCATGGGCACTTCGGGTTCGGGAAAGAGTACCCTGCTGAACCAACTGGGCTGCCTCGATACACCCACAAGCGGAGAATATATTCTGGACGGAGTGCCCGTTAGAAAAATGCGCCGAAGCGAACGAGCCATTCTGCGCAACCGCAAGATTGGCTTTATCTTCCAAAACTACAACCTACTCGCCAAGACCACTGCTGTGGAGAATGTGGAGTTGCCTCTCATGTACAACAAAGTCTACTCCGCAAAGCAAAGAAGAGAGGCTGCCATAGAAGCATTGAAAGCCGTAGGCCTGGGCGACAGACTGGAACACAAGTCGAACCAAATGTCGGGCGGACAAATGCAGCGAGTGGCCATCGCCCGTGCTTTGGTGAACAATCCTGCAGTAATTCTTGCCGACGAGGCCACTGGTAACCTGGACACGAGAACGAGTTTCGAGATACTGGTGCTTTTCCAGGAATTGCACCGACAAGGACGCACCATCATCTTCGTTACGCACAATCCCGAGATAGCACAATACAGCAGCCGCAATATTATGTTGCGCGACGGCAAGATACGTGAGGATGTGGAGAACCATAATATATTAAATGCTGCAGAGGCATTAGCTGCGCTGCCTAAGACACAAGACGACTAAATGAATCTGACCAACCTGATAAAAGTGGCTATGACGGCCATTATGAGCAACAAGTTTCGCTCGTTTCTGAGCATGCTCGGCATCATCATCGGTGTTGCCGCCGTCATCATCATGATGGCCATTGGACAGGGTTCGAAGGAGAGCATACGCAAGGACCTGTCGAAGATGGGCGTGAACCTGCTCACCATCCGTCCGGGCGGAGAGATGCGTGGTGGCGTTCGTCTCGACCCTTCGGCTATGCAAACCCTGAAAATGGCTGACTACGAAGCCATTCAGCAGGAGGCCAAGCTCATCACCCACATCAGTCCGGAAGTGAATGCCGCAGGGCAAGCCATCTATGGTGCGAAGAATACCAACACCACAGTCTATGGCGAGGCTCCCGAATATCTCGAAATCAAACTTTGGGACATCAAGGACGGTGAGTGCTTTACGGAGGAAGACGTGAAGAAGAGCGCCAAGGTGTGTGTGGTGGGAACAACCATTGTGCAGGAACTCTTCGGCGACAAGGATTATGACGCAATTGGCAAGGTGATACGCTTCAAGAGCATTCCCTTCCGCATTATCGGCATACTGAAATCGAAAGGCTACAACTCGTGGGGAATGGATCAGGACAATGTGATGATTGCCCCCTATACCACTGTGATGAAGCGCATAGCCGCACAAACCTACTTCAGCAGCATCAACATGAGTGCGATAAGTGAGAAACTGAGCGACGATGCCATAGAGGAAATCACACAGATTCTGCGCCGAAACCATAAAATCAAGGAGGACGGCGAGAACGACTTCACCATTCGTTCGCAACAAGAGTGGATGGAAACGATGTCGAGCACGATGGACACCATCACCCTCATCCTTGTTGTGGCTGCCGCCTTCTCGCTCTTGGTGGCCGGCATTGGCATCATGAACATCATGTTGGTGAGTGTGACGGAAAGAACTAAGGAAATAGGCCTGCGCATGAGTGTGGGCGCCAGAGGCATCGACATCATGAGCCAGTTCCTCATAGAGAGCATCATGATAAGCCTCACAGGAGCACTGTTGGGCGTGGCGCTTGGCTACGGAGGCAGTTGGCTTGCCTCCTCATTTGGTTTGCCATCCAGCGTCCCACTGTGGAGCGTGGGACTGGGATTCGCCGTCTGCGCCTTCATCGGTGTGGCTTTCGGCTATCTTCCGGCCCGCAAGGCCGCTCGCATGGACCCAATTGAGGCATTGAGATACGAATAAAGGATAAAGATTGAAAGAATTGAAAGATATGAAAAAGATTTTCTTAGCAATGGCGATGATGTTCGCCCTGAGCATTCAAGCCAAGGAAGACACGAAGTATTTGGCAGGAGCCGTGCCCGAAGTAAACGGAATGGTCACCTTTACCAAGAGTTTCTCTGTAGCTAACAAGTCGGCACAGGAGGTTCGACAGATAATGCAAGCATTTGTCAATGACCTGGTAGAGAACTCTATCCCTGCTCCAGGCAAGTATGCTCGCATTATGGACGACAACGCCGACAGCATTGTGGCTCGCGTTTGCGAATGGATGGTGTTTAAGAAAAAACCCTTCTATCTCGACCGCACTCGTTTCCGCTATCAGATTAAGGCCAAGACACAGGGCAATCGTGTGACGCTCTCCATAACTGCAATCTCGTATTACTATTTAGAAGATATGGAGGGAGAAGGCGGCACATTGTTCAAGGCCGAAGAATGGATTTCAGACAAGGAAGCCCTGAACAAATCAAAAACAAAGCTTTATCCCAAGAGCGGCAAGTTCCGCAGAAAGACCGTTGACCGCGCAGATGAACTCTTCGAAGCAGCAATGGATGCGTTTGAAGAGAAGCCAGAACCCGTTGCCGTGCCTGTGAAGAAGGTGCGCAAGGGCATTGTGGAAGAGTGATGGAGTGATGAAGTGAAGAAGTGAGCAAATCTGAAGAATTATATCAGCAGGGCAACCAGTATCGCCAGCAGAGCGACTGGAAGCATGCCCTTGAGTGCTACAATCACGCGATTGAGCTTGACCCCAATTCCCCTGCAGTCAAAGCAAAGGAAATGCTCATGAACATACTGAATTATCGTTGTAAAGAAATGTTTAACCCATAAAATTATTATGAGAGGAGCAATAGTTGTTGACACGGAACGATGCAAGGGCTGCAATTTGTGTGCCGTTGCATGTCCTCTGAACATAATCAGGCTCACAAAAAGAGCAGTCAACCACAAAGGTTATCCCTATGCCGAGCAAGTGGCAGAGGGCATGTGTACAGGATGCACCAGTTGTGCAATAGTTTGTCCCGACGGATGCATTTCTGTATATAGAGTGAAATAAGTTTAAGAAAGGTAAAAAGATTTTGTATGGAGAACGAAGTACTTTTGATGAAAGGCAATGAAGCCATTGCACATGCTGCCATTCGATGCGGTTGCGACGGATACTTTGGCTATCCCATTACCCCGCAAAGCGAAATCATCGAAACACTGGCGGCAGAGAAGCCTTGGGAAACTACAGGAATGGTGGTGGTGCAGGCCGAAAGCGAAATTTCATCCATCAACATGGTTTATGGCGGCGGAGGCACAGGCAAGCGCGTGATGACGAGCAGCAGCAGCCCCGGTGTGGCACTAATGCAGGAAGGTATTACCTACATGGCTGGTGCCGAGATTCCGGCCCTCATTGTCAACGTGCAACGCGGAGGACCAGGCTTGGGAACGATACAACCCAGCCAAAGTGACTATAACCAGAGCACACGCGGAGGAGGTAATGGCGACTACAATGTCATCGTGTTGGCTCCTGCCAGCGTACAGGAAATGGCCGACTTTGTGGACCTTTCCTTCGAACTCGCCTTCCGCTATCGCAATCCAGTCATCATGCTCAGCGACGGTGTCATTGGACAGATGATGGAAAAGGTGGTGCTGCCTCCCTTCAAACCCCGTCGTACCGATGAAGAGATTCGACAGCAATGCCCTTGGGCCACCACCGGCAAGCGTGGACGCAAGAACAACATCCTCACTTCCTTGCAACTCGACCCCGCAGTGATGGAAGCCCACAACATCCATTTACAAGAGAAATACAAGGAAATCAGGGAGCGCGAGGTACGTTTCGAGAAGTATCTCTGCGACGATGCAGAATATCTTATTGTGGCTTTTGGCTCTGCCGCTCGTCTTGCCCAAAAGGCAATAGAGATTATGCGTCAAGAGGGCATACGCGTAGGATTGCTTCGCCCCATCACACTTTGGCCGTTCCCATCAAAGGAGATTCGCAATATGGCGGAACAGGTGAAGTCCATCTTCTGTTTGGAAATCAATGCAGGTCAGATGGTTGACGACATCCGTCTGGCCATCGAAGGTCGCGTGCCTGTGAAGCAATATGGCCGCATGGGTGGCATCGTGCCCACACCAGAGGAGATTGTGGAGGAGGCAAAGAGTTTCTTCAACTAACTCAAACGAAACGCTTACGCATTAAATAAAATGGAAGAAAACATCAACGACATACTTGCCGAACAGCAGCGTGAACTGGAGCGCATCAGGAACAAACGCGGCCACAAGAGTGGTGACTATGCAACATTGCGCACTTGGCTCAACGCACTATTCCTTTTGCTTGCCATCATAGGCATCGGATTGTATTTCTACTTTCCCGAGCGACACATTATTGGCTGGAGCGTCATTGGCGCAGGCATGGTGCTCAAAGTGATAGAATTCTTCATTCGTTTCATGTTTTAATAATTATATCGTGAGTACATCAAATTCTGATATCATACGTCCCGAGAACCTGGTTTATAAGAAACCTCGACTGCTCAACGACAACACCATGCACTACTGCCCCGGCTGCAGCCACAGCGTGGTGCACAAACTCATTGCAGAAATCATCGACGAAATGGGCATAGAAGATCGCACCTTAGGCATCTCACCTGTAGGATGCGCCGTATTTGCCTACAACTACGTCGATATCGACTGGATAGAAGCTGCCCACGGACGTGCACCAGCTGTAGCATGTGCCACCAAGCGCCTGTGGCCCAATAATCTCGTATTCACCTATCAAGGCGACGGAGACTTGGCCTGCATTGGTACTGCCGAAACCATACACGCCCTGAATCGTGGAGACAACATTGTCATCATCTTTGTCAACAATGCCATTTATGGTATGACGGGCGGACAGATGGCGCCCACCACACTGTTGGGGATGAAGACTTCCACCTGCCCCTATGGTCGCCAAGCCGACTTACACGGATTCCCCCTGAAGATTACAGAAATTGCTGCCACGCTCGAAGGCACTTGCTATGTGACCCGCCAGGCAGTACACAAGGTTGCCTACATCCGCAAGGCAAAGGCTGCCATTCGAAAGGCATTCGAGTATTCGATGCAAGGCAAGGGCAGCAGCCTGGTGGAAATCGTGAGCACCTGCAGTTCGGGGTGGAAGAAGACTCCCGAAGAGGCCAACGAGTGGATGGAGGAACACATGTTCCCGTATTACAAGCTCGGCGACCTAAAGGATAAGAATTGAAAAAGGTGAAAAGGTAAAAAGATAAAAATAGAGAAGACGTGAAACACGAAATCATCATAGCAGGATTTGGAGGGCAAGGTGTGCTCTCGATGGGCAAGATATTAGCGTATGCCGCACTGTTTGAGGGAAAGGAAGTCTCTTGGATGCCTTCGTATGGCCCTGAACAACGTGGAGGAACGGCGAATGTGACAGTCATCGTCAGCGACGACCCTATCTCCTCCCCTATTCTCAGCCAATATGACACCGCCATCATACTCAATCAGCCCTCGCTCGACAAGTTCGAGTCGCGCATCAAACCTGGCGGCACCATCATCTACGACCCCTATGGCATCAGTCAACCACCAACTCGCGCAGACCTCAAGATCCACCGCATCCAAGCGATGGACACTGCTGCCGAGATGGACAACACCAAGGCATTCAACATGATTGTGCTGGGTGGATTATTGCGCATATTGCCCGTAGTGTCGCTGGAAAGCGTACTGAAAGCGTTGCGCAAGACACTACCTGAGCGCCACCACCACCTCATTCCCCTCAACGAACAAGCGCTGCAAAAGGGAATGGACACAATTGAGGTTTGATAGAAAGGAAAGGTATCTTCCACTGCATGGAATAGTATTTCGAGGAGAGGAAGAATACTATAGCAAGTGCATGCACAATAGTATTGTTGCACCACCCAAAAAGCGCAACAAACGTCCGAACAAACATATATCCCAACATCAAAAACAGGTGTTGGGGTATTTTTCATTATTGATATTGCGTATGTGAAAATTTCTTTGTATTTTTGCAGTCAAAACAAAGCGAGGTGAAAAGGCAAACTAACATACTGCTCATCGTTTGTGGCATGTTGCTGCTAACAGGTGGCTCTGTAATGGGGCAAAACCGCAAGCGTACAGTCTCAGGTACAGGCTTTGAGAATGGCGCAAATACCTCGGATAGCAGAAGCGGAGAAAAACGCAGTTGGGGACGCGACACTACATCGAACGACGGATTTGTAGTACCTATCGGCGTCACTCAGTGGACCATCGACGAGACACTTGGCAGCATCATCCCTGCAGAGAACACAGACACGGTGGTGCACATGTTTCAAGCCTTCAACGAGACAAGCGGCTACAATGGCCAATATAGCATTCTGGGCAATCTGGGCTCCCCTCGCCTATCGCGCATCTATATGGACCGCGAGGTGCATGGTCCCATGTTTCTTTGGCCCTACTCGTTCCTCATACGCGGACTCGACGATTTCCGTTTCTCCAACACCCTCTCCCCCTTCACCAATCTGGCATATCACAAGGTGGGCAACCGCACCAATGGACAGGAACGGCTGCATGCCTATTTCGCCACAAACATCAACAAACAAGCGGGTGTAGGATTCAAGGCCGACTACCTCTACGGACGTGGTTACTACAACAACCAAGCCAACAGCCAGTTCGGCGGCACTCTATTTGGCTACTATCTTGGCGACCGCTACAACATGCACGCCTATGTCAACTACAATCACCTGAAGATGGCAGAGAACGGCGGCATAGAAAACGATGAATACATCACCAATCCACAAAGTTTCCAGCAGCGTTATGGCTCGAAGGACATACCTACATTGCTCAGCGAGACATGGAACCGAAATGAAAACCAGGAGGCCAAACTCACACACCGCTACAACCTCGGATTCTATCGTGAAATAGAGGTTGCAGACAGTTTGAAGCCCAAGATGCCGAGCGACAAGGAACTCTTGGCCCAAATCATTGGCGACAGCATTCGCAACGTCTTGGATACAGACAGTGTGCAACGCCGCATTGTTCTCGACTCCCTGCAACAAAAGTGGAAAAGCCAGCAAATCATCCCAACAGAGTTTGTGCCCGTGACAAGCATCATACACATCATCACCGTCAACAACCTTCGTCACACCTATTATGCCTACGAAACGCCAGAATCATACTACACAAACCACTATTACGGCGACCCAACAAGCGTGAAAGACCGCACCAAAGCCCTATCGGTGAAGAATGTCGTGGGCATTGCACTTCGTGAAGGTTTCAACAAATGGGCACAGATGGGTATAGCTGCATTCCTCAGCTACGACCAAATGTATTACACCCTACCCATGATTTATGCCGACGGTAGGAAAATGCAAAAGAGATACAACGAATATGACTTGGCCGCAGGTGGACAGATAACTCGTACGCAGGGAAAATTTATCCACTACGACGTAAAAGGCCAATTCTCATTCATGGGTAATGACAAGGGCAGCTTCAATGTGGATGGGACGATGAACTTGGACATACCCATAAGCAAACGTGACACTATGGCGTTGGAGGTACACGGGCTGGTGGAGGGCTTCGACCCCGACTTCTACATGCGCCACTTCCACAGCCAATTCCTATGGTGGGACCACACCAACTGGTCGCTAGAGTACCATAGTCGCATCGAAGGCACACTGCATCTGCCACGCACAGGCACCCATCTGTCCGTAGGTTTTGAGAACATAAAGAACTTCACGCACTTGGCTATGCAGAACACCTTTATCGGGGAAGACCCCTCGCAGCACCTGCCTGCCGACTATAGCCACAATGTAGTTGTTCGACAAGCATCAAGCAACATACAGGTTTTCTCTGCGCGTCTGCGTCAGGAGCTGAAGTTTGGTCCTGTGCATTGGGATAACGACATAACCTATCAAACAAGTAGCAATGTAGCCGTCCTGCCGCTACCCAAACTGAACATCTACTCCAACCTTTACCTCACCTTCAAGATAGCGAAGGTGCTAAACGTGGAATTGGGAGGCGATGTGCGCTACTTTACAAAATATTATGCGCCCGACTATTCGCCTGCCATTCAGCAGTTTGCCGTGCAAGACACCAACAATCCACGCGTCAAGATCGGAAACTATCCCATCGTAAACGTATATGCTAATCTGCATCTCAAACATTGTCGCCTCTACATCTCCATGAATCATGTAAACGAAGGGTCGGGACGCATGTTCTGGGCTCCATATTATCCCATGGACCCTCGAGCTCTGCACTTTGGCGTATCATGGAACTTCTTTAATTGATGCGAACAAAAGACTATAAATTTTTAAACAGTGTAAAGCCCAATTAAGCCTTTATAATGAAACAGATAAACTGGGGATTCATAGGATGTGGCGAGGTCACAGAAAAGAAATCGGGACCAGCATTTGGCATGATTGAGGGCTCACGTATCGTGGCCGTTATGAGCCGTAATGCTGAGAAAGCTAAGTCCTATGCCCAGCGCCACAATGTACCTCGATGGTACTCCGATGCACAAGCATTGGTGGACGACGAAGAGGTGAATGCGGTGTATATTGCCACTCCTCCTTCCAGCCACGCCACTTATGCCATCATGGCCATGAGAGCAGGCAAACCCGTCTATGTGGAAAAACCACTTGCTGCCTCCTACCCCGAATGCCAGCGCATCAATCGCATCTCTGAACAAACTGGCGTTCCTTGTTTTGTGGCCTATTATCGTCGTCTGTTGCCCTACTTCCAACAAGTGAAGAAACTCGTTCAGGAGGAAGCTATCGGCAAGGTGATTTCTGTGCAGATTCAGTTTGCTGTTCCTCCTCGCGACCTCGACTACAATCGTGCCAATCTACCTTGGCGCGTGCAACGAGACATCGCTGGCGGAGGCTATTTCTACGACCTCGCACCTCACCAGATTGACTTACTGCAAGAGATATTCGGTCCTATCGTACGCGCTCACGGCTATAAGACAAACTGTGGAGGACTATACTCTACAGAGGATACTGTTGCGGCGTCTTTTCAGTTCCAAAACGGACTGCCTGGTTCTGGCTCGTGGTGCTTTGTCAGCCACCAATCGGCTCGCACCGACCGCATTCTCATCACAGGCACACAAGGTCAGCTCTCATTCTCCGTCTTCACCTATCAACCCATCCAACTAACTACGGAAGAGGGTACAAAAGAGTTTGAGATAGCTAATCCGCCACACGTGCAGCTACCACTCATTCAGAACGTAGTTCGACACTTGCAAGGAAATGAAATATGTGCAAGCGACAGTATCTCTGCCACGACCGTCAACTGGGTGATGGATAGAATATTAGGGAAATAGGAGAAGCTAAGAAATTGAAGAATTGAATAAATAGAAACATGAAAGATTTTAGCGAATTGATAAGTGTGCGCCGCAGTCATAGAAAGTTCACAGAGGAGCCAATCGATGAAGGCGACTTGCAAAAGATTATGCGTAGTGCGCTGATGGCACCTTCTAGTAAGGGACTGCATAGCTACGAATTTGTTACCGTAACCAACCCCAAGGTAATTGGACATCTGTCACGCTGTAAAGACATGGGTGCCGACTTCGTGGCTGGTGCTCCGCTTTGCATTGCCGTCTTGGGTGATGCCGAAACATGCGACACATGGGTGGAGGACGGCAGTGTGGCTGCTACCATGATGCTGTTGCAAGCCGAAGACCTTGGGCTTGGAGCTTGTTGGGTACAAGTGCGTGAGCGAAAGGATTCTGAAGGACGATGGGCGGAAGACAACGTGCGCCACCTTCTTGGCATTCCTGAAAACATGCGTGTGCTTTGCCTCGTAGCCATCGGCCACAAGGGAACAGAGCGTAAACCACAAAATGAAGAGCGCCTGCGCTGGGATAAAGTGCATCAGGAGAAATGGTAAAATGAGCGCAAAGACCATCACACTCATAGGAACTGGAAATCTGGGTACCAACCTTGCAGCTGCCTTGCTGAAGGCGGGGCACAAGGTGGTTCAGTTACATGGACGCTCATTTCAGCTAGACGAAATCGAAGGCGATGTGGTCATAATCAGCATAAAAGACGATGCCCTACGCGCTGTGGCTGAAAAGCTAAAGGATACAGACAAACTGGTTGTTCACACAGCAGGTAGTGTGCCTATGAATGTGTTGCCAACAGCAAGACGTGGAGTGTTCTACCCCATGCAGACCTTTAGTAAGCAACGCATTGTGAACTTTAGCGAAATACCCATCTTCCTTGAATCTGACACCGACATCGAATTATTGGAGGGGTTGGCACACAGTGTGAGTCAAAAGGTTTTTCAGATTGACAGTGAGAAACGAAAGTCGCTTCACTTGGCGGCGGTCTTTGCCTGCAATTTTGCAAATCATTGCTACGATTTGTCAGCACAAATACTGCAACAGCACGACATACCGTTTGAGGTGATGCTACCACTCATTGACGAAACGGCCAGAAAGGTTCACACGCTTTCACCCCACGAGGCACAAACAGGTCCAGCTGTACGGTACGACAAAAAAATAATCGAGAAACAAGAAAACATGCTCACTGGGGATAAGAAGGAAATCTATCACCTAATGAGCCAAAGCATACACAAAAGCCATGATAAACTATGACCTAAAGAAAATCCGCGCCATCGTCTTCGACGTGGATGGCGTGCTCAGTCAAGAAACCATCCCCATGAGCGAAACAGGGGTGCCCTGCCGAACTGTGAACATCAAGGACGGATACGCTATTCAGTTGGCCGTAAAGATGGGGCTGCATATTGCAGTCATCACTGGTGCCAAAGTGGAAGCTGTTAGGGTGAGATACGAAGGATTGGGTGTTAAGGACATACACATTGGGGCTTCTGTCAAGATTGAAACCTACGATGCCTTCTTAGAAAAGCATGGTTTGAATGACGAGGAAGTGATATTCATGGGCGATGACATCCCAGACTACGAGGTTATGCAACGTTGTGGATGTCCCTGTTGTCCAGCCGATGCAGCAACCGAAATCAAAAAGATTAGTACGTATATCAGTCCCATAAATGGTGGTATGGGTTGTGGCCGCGATGTAATTGAGCAAGTACTTCGTGCACAAGGAAAATGGATGGCCGACCGACATGCTTTTGGCTGGTAAGACAAGAGATAAAAGGTAAGTAAGTTATAAGGTTAAAAGATTTAAATAATTATGTTAGAAAACAAGTATAAAATAGTTTTGGCAAGTGGCAGCCCACGTCGCCGTGAGTTACTTGCAGGATTAGACATAGACTTTGAGGTTCGTGTCTTGCCTGACGTTGACGAATCGTATCCCGAGGGATTAACTGGTGTGGAAATAGCACAAGCCATCTCGCGCAAAAAAGCTGATGCATATCGTAAGACACTTCAAGACAAAGAACTCATCATCACGGCAGACACCATTGTCTATATGCGTGGCGAAGTTATTGGCAAACCAGCAGATGAAGAAGAGGCTCGAAATATGCTCCGTAAACTGAGTGGACGAGTTCACCAAGTGGTAACTGGAGTAACCCTTTTATCTAAGGATTTTGAACGTTCTTTTGTAAGTGTTAGCAACGTGACTTTCAGTAAACTTACAAATGACGAGATAGAGTATTACGTCAACAACTACCATCCACTCGACAAGGCTGGCGCATACGGTATTCAGGAATGGATTGGCTTTGTGGGTGTGGAGCGTATTGAAGGCTCTTACTTCAACGTGATGGGACTCCCCATTCAACGTCTCTATCAAGAACTGAAAAAGATAGAAGAAATGTAATTTCAAAAGCATAATGCGAAAGCTGTACTTTATATTTTCAATAATGCTGGCGACACTACTTTTTGCCGCCTGCAACGAGGAGGAGGGAGCTATGCCGCCCATCTTCGGAGGATTTCGGATTGAGCCGAGCGCTATACATCCAGGCGACCATATCAAGATTACAGCCGTACAGGTTCAAAAGGGACGTGATCTTTATGGAGCCAGACATCAATGGCAACTGATAGTCCCCATTGAAGGAGAAGATGGCCCCACACAGGTCACCATTACCTACAAAACGCCCGACGAAGAAATCATCAGCAGTTACGACGACCCCACATGGGAAGTCACCATTCCCGCCAATGCAAGCATTGGAGGACGCATTAGCGGGTCGTTCAAGGGAACATGGAACAATGCTTCCGATGCAGAGATGGCATCCTTCAATGGAGGGCCTGCGGAAGGCTGCATTGGCAACATAAATTCCAGTTGTTCCACACTCTACAGCCAAGCCAACGGCAGTTTCTCCCTGACAATACAATAAAAAAGTCACGCACGCGTTATATTAAAAGTATGGCGCTATTGAAAAGGCTTTTTATACTACTTATGTGCCTCGTCCCTTTTATGGGATGTGGCACTATGTTGTATGCCCAAGAAGCCGCCGACACGACTCGCGTGAAACTACGTGGTTCAGTGGTAGATGAGAATCAGGAGCCCATCCCAATGGTAATTGTGCGTATTGAGGGACAAGGTATTGCCACTACGGCCAACCTCGATGGAAAATATAATCTTTCTTTTCGCACAGCCGACAGTGTTGTGGTGGTGTACCAAATGGCGGGCTTTCAAAAACGCCAACGTGTATTGAAAAAGCCACAAGGCGAGTTGGTGTTGAACATTGTGATGAAAAGTTCCGACCGACAATTAAAGAATCTTGTTGTTACGGAGCAACGGCGGCAATTGGGACAGAACCAAACGCTCAACACAGATGAGTTGAAACGATTGCCCTCAACCACAGGCAATGCCGTGGAGGAACTTGTAGCCACTCAGGCAGGAGTGTCCACACACAACGAATTGTCCAGTCAATACAATGTTCGCGGAGGCTCTTTCGACGAAAACTTCGTTTATATCAATGGCGTAGAGGTTTATCGTCCACTCCTCATCAGCAGCGGTCAACAAGAAGGGCTCTCTGTCATCAACAGCGACATGGTGGAGCGAGTAGATTTCTCTGCTGGCGGCTTCGAAGCAAAGTATGGCGACAAGATGTCCAGTGTACTTGACATCACCTATCACAAGCCTAAAGGATGGGAAGGCTCCCTTAGCGGTTCATTGCTCGGAGCCAATGCATATGCGGGGTACGGCAAGAAGAAATTTTCCTTCTCTAACGGTCTTCGCTATAAGACAAACCAATACATGCTTGGCTCATTAGAGACAAAAGGCGAATACAAGCCACGATTCTTCGACTACCAAGCTTACCTCTCTTGGTCACCCTCAAAGTACTGGACATTGGACGTTATCGGCTACATCTCCCGCAATGACTATAAGTTTGTCCCCAAGGACCGTGAAACCCACTTTGGCACAATGGAAGACATCAAACAATTCCGCGTCTACTTCGACGGACAGGAAAACGACCTCTTCCGCACGCTCTTCGGCACAGCTAAACTCCGTCGTCGTATAAACGACCGTTCAAATCTCTCTCTTGCCTTCTCGGCCTTCTCCACGAAAGAACGTGAAACCTATGACATACAGGGACAATATTGGCTCGACGATGCCATTGTGGGCAATCAACTTGCTGTGGGAACGTACATGGAGCATGCACGTAACTTGCTTACAAGTAGCACTAAGACATTGCGTTTGGACTACGATTTAAGACGTGGCAACCACACTATGTTGGCCGGTTTGGGATGGCGACACGAAAGCATTAGCGAAAACAGTCGCGAATGGGAAAGTCGTGACTCTAGTGGCTATAGCATTCCCCACACTGGTAATGACCTTATGCTCATCTACAACCTAAAGAGCAAAAATAGCATACACAGCAACCACATGGAGATGTATCTTCAAGACACCTGGCGTAAACAATCTTCCATAGGCACACTCAGTGTCAACTATGGTGCCCGCCTCTCCTATTGGTCATGGAACAAAGAATGGCTGTTCTCCCCACGTGTATCGATGGGATATGTCCCTAAGAAGAATGAGAACTTTACTTTCCGACTTGCAACTGGGCTCTATTATCAGCGTCCCTTCTACAAGGAATTGCGCGACACAACAACAATAGACGGAAACACACGTGTAACGCTTAACAAGGAGATTCGTTCACAGCGTTCGTTCCAAGTGCTCACCGCTATGGAATATCGCTTCCGCGTCGCAAACCGTCCCTTCCGTTTCACGGCAGAAGCTTATTACAAGGCTCAAGGAAACATCATCCCATATAATGTAGAAGGCGTACATATCGTTTACTATGGCGAAAATCTTGCCAAAGGATATGTAGCTGGTATTGACCTGAAAATATATGGCGAAATGGTGCCCGGCACAGACTCTTGGATTAGTTTCGGACTCATGAAAGCGCAGATGACACTTCATGGCAAGAAGATACCACAACCAACCGACCAACGTTGGAACCTCAACTTCTTCTTCTCCGACTATTTTCCAAACACCACACGATGGAAGATGAACCTCAGAGCCTCCTTTGCCGACGGCCTACCATTTGGTCCGCCACACACAGGCCTTGAGCGACATGCATTCCGTGCACCAGCCTATAAGCGCGTAGATATCGGTATGAACTATCGAGCCCTGAACAACGAAGACCGCCACCTAAAGCACAATGCCGTAAAGAACATATGGTTAGGCCTCGACTGCTTCAACATCTTTGGGTTCTCCAACGTTTCCGGTTATTATTGGGTCACAGACATCCAAGGCAGTCAGTTTGCTGTGCCCAATTACCTCACAGGCCGCATGATTAATGCCCGTGTATTATTTGAGTTCTAAGGATCTAACTCAAAGAGGCAAATTCACGACATAAACCTATTGTTGTTTGAACCAATTAAATCCTAAGAGAATAGATTCTCTCACTCGAATTTCCTTAATTATATTTGGGAAATAGCTCACTTAATCGTATCTTTGCACGTCAAAATGCATTTTATTAAACATTAAATCTAATTATGTCTGAACAAATCAAAACACTACGTGACAGCGCCGGCGTGCGCTGGACCGCATTGCTGCTGTTGGCTCTGGCCATGTTCTGCAGCTACATCTTCATGGACATCCTCTCACCTATCAAAGACCTCATGCAGGAAACAAGAGGTTGGGATTCAACAGCTTTTGGCACGATGCAAGGCTCGGAGGTGTTCCTCAACGTCTTTGTTTTCTTCCTAATCTTCGCAGGCATCATTCTAGACAAGATGGGTGTGCGCTTCACCGCGCTACTCTCCGCCACGGTGATGCTCATCGGTGCGCTCATCAAATGGTACGCAGTGAGCGAAGCATTCATGGGCAGCAGTTTGGAGACATGGTTCACCAACCATCTCAACTACATTCCCCTGTTCGATGAGCTCGGAGTGTCACCATTCTACGAGGGAATGCCTGCATCAGCAAAGTTCGCTGCTGCCGGCTTCATGGTCTTTGGTTGCGGCGTGGAGATGGCAGGAATTACCGTCAGCAGAGGTATCGTCAAATGGTTCAAAGGACGTGAGATGGCACTCGCTATGGGGTCCGAAATGGCACTTGCACGACTGGGCGTGGCCACCTGCATGATATTCTCCCCTTTCTTCGCAAAACTAGGCGGTCAGGTGGACGTGAGTCGCTCGGTGGCCTTTGGCGTAGTACTGCTGTGCATCGCACTCATCATGGGCATCGTCTATTTCTTTATGGACAAGAAGCTCGACAGCCAGACTGGTGAAGCTGAGGAGAAGGACGACGAATTCAAAATTAGCGACTTGGGCACCATTCTTACCGACTCTGGATTCTGGCTCGTCGCCCTACTTTGCGTACTCTATTACTCGGCCATCTTCCCCTTTCAAAAGTACGCCGTCAACATGCTCCAGTGCGACCTGACGTTGACCGAGCCCAACGCTGATTCCTTCTGGGCCAGCAGCACGGTCACCATCGTTCAGTATGTCATCATGCTCATTGTGGCAGCCGCAGGATTCGCCAGCAACTTCCAGAAGCGCAAGAACATGCAATATGGCCTTCTCACGCTTTCCATCCTCTCCCTCGTTGCCTATTGCTACATGGGATTCATGCGACAATCGGCTGAAAGCATCTTTGCCGTATTCCCCTTGTTAGCCGTACTCATCACCCCCATCCTCGGAAGCTACGTGGACCACAAAGGTAAGGCTGCATCCATGCTCGTTCTGGGCTCGTTGCTCTTGATTGGCTGCCACCTCACGTTCGCCTTCATCCTACCTCTCTTCAAGGGTAGTGCAGTGGGAGGCATCATCATTGCCTACGCCACTATATTGGTGCTTGGCGCCAGCTTCTCACTAGTTCCGGCATCGCTATGGCCCAGCGTTCCAAAGTTGGTGGATGCCAAGGTAATTGGTTCTGCGTACGCGTTGATTTTCTGGATTCAGAACATCGGTCTTTGGCTCTTCCCCCTGCTCATTGGCAAGGTGCTCGACAAGACCAATCCCGGAGTCACCGATCCTACACAGTTCGACTACACAGCTCCCCTTGTCATGCTGGCATCACTGGGTGTTGCAGCGCTCCTACTCGGTCTTTTGCTGAAAGTGGTGGACAAGAAGAAAGGAATCGGTCTAGAAGAGCCCAACATTAAGTAAACAAGAAAGATACACGTCAAAAACACGTATAAAAAGAACGGAGGGCCGACACACCATGTGCTGGACCTCCGTTTTAGTTAACGCGCGCGCTATTAAATAATATATAATAGGTATCCCACCCCTCTCTGTTAGCGGATGAAGTATAACGGGGAAAATTCTTGATATGATATAATGAGGCTACGTTTTAGGGGGGGCGTCGTTTATTTCAACCATAACAAAAACCTCTCCCATTCAGAGGGAGAGGTTTGAAAGAATAGGGGATTCATTCCCAATCAGTCGAATAGCACGGCATCGGCAAAAGCACACCCTTCCGTATCCTTCTTCGAGAGTTTCATGTCCTCGGCAGGGATGGGCCATTGTATGTTGAGCGTGGGGTCATCAAAGCGAATGCTACATTCCGACTGTGGAGCATAGACATTGTCCACCTTATAACAGAAGATGGCTTCTTCGCTCAACACAAGAAAACCGTGAGCAAAACCACGGGGGATGAAAAACTGACGTTTGTTCTCTTCACTCAGTTCCACAGTGATATGCTTGCCAAAAGTGGGGGAACTCTTGCGGAGGTCAACTGCCACATCCAGCACACGCCCTTTTATCACGCGCACCAACTTGGCCTGACTCCACTCTCCACGCTGGTAGTGAAGACCGCGCAAGACACCATAAGAAGACTTCGATTCATTGTCCTGAACGAAATTTACAGAACCAATACAAGCCTCAAATTCAGAGTGTTTCCACGTCTCCATGAAATAACCACGTGAATCTCCAAAGACCTGAGGTTCCAATATCCACACCCCCTCAAGGTCGGTCATTATATATTCCATTTTGTCATGTTTTATGTTTCCGAACACAAAGGTAAAAAATAATTGCGAATTATGCATTGTATATTTGAAATATTTTGTACCTTTGCAACATGAATCGACTTTCCACAATCATAGAATATGCACTACTTGGTTCTGACCACGTAGTCATCCCTGGCTTGGGCACCTTCACTGCTCGAACAGAGCACGCTCGCCACGAAGAGGACGAGGAGGTTTTCCTGCCTCCCTATCGTTCTGTTCATTTCCAAACTGAAGAGAAGAAGAACGACGAGACAGCAATTGATGCCATGCGCACACTCATGTCCATTACCCACGACGAAGCCGTCAGAGAACTGCGCGAATGGGTTGGGGAAGCGCTTGAGACCCTGGAAGATGAAGGCACATTGGAACTGGGTTTGGTGGGAAGTCTGACCAAACAGAAACGTTTGGGAACGGAACTCAGTTTCGAGGCTCGTCCGGGAGGTATTAAAGCCCCTGCATATTTTGGTCTCGACATGGTGCACATTCCTCAACTCCTGACAGAGCGCAAACCCAAAGAAACTCCCAAGACGGCATCGATGGAGATGGGCGACAAGGAAATCACTATCCACATCAATCGTCGCATCGCTAATATGATAGCAGCTGCTTGTGCGGCTATATTGCTATTCGTGGCATTCAACGCCCCCGTTCTCAATGGTGGGAAGGAGATCAAGAGCAGCCTTCGGGAACTGATTATGCCTGCGAAAGAGTCAACAAAGCAAGTCGTCAAAACAGTTGAAGCCAACCAACAGCAAAAGGCAGAAACCCCGAAACCTAAAGCCAAAGCAGAAACGGCGGTGGAAAATCAGGAGCAAATGCCCACTCAACCTACAAATATTAGCAGTAACGCAACGCTCGAAAGCAATCGTCTTTCCACAGAAAAGGTTGGAGAATACTGCATTGTGATGGCAAGTGCCATCTCGCTGAAGAACGCTGAACGCTATGTTGAGAAACTGGCAAAGCAGGGTTTCATGAGTGCACGCATCGTGGATAACGGGAAGGTAAGAAGAGTCGTGGTGGGACACTACCCCACTGCAGACGAAGCCAACAGTGATGCACGCAGTATCAGGCTGCGTTCCGATGAGTTCAGCAATGTGTGGGTGCACCTTATTTAACATCGTACGAGATTCCTCGCTACGAAAACTAGAAATCACAAACATTTCCTATGAAAAGGGTTCGTTGTCCCAAGTGTGACCACTACATCACCTTCGACGAAACCCAGTATGCCTCTGGGCAACAGTTGGTATTTGTCTGCCCCCAGTGCCAGAAGCAATTCGGCATACGCATCGGGGTGAGCAAACTTCGTGAGAAACACGAGGAGCGCCACCTCGACGAACAAGCTGGCGCACAAGAGTGTGGCAGCATTGTGGTGGTGGAAAATGCGTTCCACTTCAAACAAGTCATCCCACTGCAAATGGGCGACAACGTGATTGGACGCTACGTTCGAGGCACCGACATCAACACCCCCATAGAAACCGTTGACCCCAGTGTGGACACGAAGCACTGCATCATTCGCGTGCAAAAAGGCAAGCGCGGTGAGTTGCAATACATTCTGCGCGATGCCCCATCCAACACGGGCACCTTCTACATGAACGACATCTTGCGTGACCAAGACCGTGTGCGACTAGAAGAAGGCAGCATCATCACCATCGGAGCCACCACACTCATTTTGAGGGTGAAAGATGAAGGGGAATAGGGTTACGAGGCCTTGATACTGTAAGGTCCTTTGGTTTTGAGGTTTTAAGATGGTTTTAAGATTATGAGAAGATTGACATTAAGCATATTAGCATTGGTTTCTTGCCTTACCATCTGGTCACAAGACGAGTGGAAGTTGGTGTTTCACGACGAATTCGATGGAAACAGTGTTAACTGGGACGTATGGAAGTCTGAACACGGATTCGTGCGCAATGAGGAACACCAATGGTATCAACCCCAGAATGCCTTTACAGAGAACGGACTGCTTGTTTTGGAAGGTCGCCTCGATAGCATCCCAAATCCCCGCTACCGCAAATACTCCAATAGATGGCAGGAAGTTCGCCCCTATGCGCAATATAGCAGTGCAAGCATTAACACCCGCGACACTTATTCTTTCCTCTACGGACGATTGGAAGTGCGCGCTCGCATTCCTGCCGTTATGGGTTCGTGGCCAGCTATTTGGACACTGGGCACGCAACATCCTTGGCCTTCATGTGGAGAAATCGACGTGATGGAATACTACCACATCAATGGTGTGCCCCACATCTTGGCAAATGCAGCTTGGGGGAACGATCGTCACAACGATGCAGTGTGGAACTCAAAACGCATCCCCTACCAGCATTTCCTTGAAAAAGATCCTTATTGGAACGAGAAGTTTCACGTCTGGCTCATGGACTGGGACGCACAGCACCTAAAGATTTACCTGGATGGCGAACTGCTGAACGATGTGGACCTCAGCACCACGGTCAACGGACGTGTCGGACGCTATCAGAACCCCATGCAGCAACCCCACTACATTCTGCTTAATCTGGCCATAGGTGGCATAAATGGCGGTGAACCCCAAACCGACGCCTTTCCCATGCGCTACGAAATCGACTACGTGAGAGTGTACCAGAAGAGTGAAAAGTGAAAAGTGAAGAATAACATATTATGTGGAAGTATTTTGTTATCTTTGTATTGGTAATGAGTGTGATAACATTCATTGTCTTTGGCGTTGACAAGTGGAAAGCACGTAACGACAAATGGCGCACGCCTGAATCTACCCTATTCCTTTTGGCAATATTTGGTGGGAGTATCGGCGCCCTCTTGGGCATGCAGATATTTCGTCACAAGACCCAACATTGGTCCTTCCGACTAGGAATTCCTCTCATTCTTATGCTGCAGGCCGCAGTCCTCATTTGGTATTTCTTCTTTAGCAAAGCGTAACCCATGAAGGATGTCAAGAAATGGACGCTGCTCGACAGCAAATATCTGATTCGCCGCCCATGGATGACAGCGCGACGCGACCACGTTCGATTACCCAGCGGAGTGGAAATGGAGGAATACTATGTACTGGAGTATCCCGACTGGGTGAACATTATCGCCCTAACTGCAGAAGGGAAGATGGTACTCGAACGCCAATATCGCCACGCACGTCAGCTGGTGGGATGGGAACTTCCCGCAGGAATCATCGAACAAGGCGAAGACCCCATGCAAGCAGCTCAGCGCGAACTATTGGAGGAAACGGGTTACACAGGTGGCAAGTGGGAACACTTCATGACCATCTGCCCCAACGCAGGAGCCTGCACCAATGTGAGTCACACCTACATTGCACGCGGGGTGGAACGCACGGACAGCCAGCATCTGGAACAGACAGAAGACATTGTTTTTAGTGAAATCACCGAGGACGAAGTTTTCAAGATGCTACAAGCAGGCGAGTTTCATCAAGCCATGATGGCTGCCCCTTTGTGGAAATACTTTTGTAACAAACAATAACGTAAACAGATAAAAGATAAAAGACTATGGCAATATGGTTTGAATGCAAAATCCGTTATGACAAGACAATGGATGACGGAAAGGTAAAGCGAGTGACTGAAACATATATGGTGGACGCAATCACCTTCACAGAGGCAGAGCGTCGTTTCTTGGAAGAAGTGGAACCATTTATGAGTGGCGAATATGAAGTGTCGGACATCAAGAAGGCCAAGATTGCCGAACTGATGGCAAGCAACGACGGCAACGACGACCGTTGGTTCAAGGCCAAGGTGGCCTTCATCACGTTGGACGAGAAGACTGCAGTCGAGAAACGCACCTCACAGACCGTGCTCGTTCAGGCTCGC
>JAEEGL014442235.1_pt1 | contig 25921 bp, 19 predicted proteins | sample 9134231 | NCBI WGS metagenome assembly JAEEGL01 (sample SAMN16246548, study PRJNA631951) | gut metagenome | biome: gut microbiome; feature: rumen; material: fiber-attached | host: Bos | place: Iran: Karaj | collected 2018-10 | reverse complement strand
GATGGCCTTAGCCAACCCTTTTCCTGTAGTATCATATACATCAATCTTGCGGGCAATGGAATGAGTGGCATAGCTGTCAAACAGATAAGAGCCTGAATCAGATACCTGTGCCCTATGAACACCCTCGTTGTCATTCAGCGTAGTCTTTACACCCGTTTTGACATTCACCTTGTAAATATTGGTCTGTAAAGGGGATACCTCTGTAGAGGCGTAGATGATTTCCTTCTTTGACTCATTGAATCCCAAGACGTCCTGTACCAACCAGTTGCCTTTTGTCAACTGAATAGTCTTGAAAGACTCCTTGTAAGTTGAACCCCCAATACTATGCTTCTCGGGATAAACACTTGTCTGTGTATCCATCAGGTAGAGATGATTGAAACCATCACGCTCGCTTTGATAAATGAATTTGTTCTGATCCCAAGGCAAGAATACGATAGGGTTCTCAGGTTCTACATACTTAGGATGTTCCTCCTCGTAGAACACACCCATCAACTTACCTGTCTGGGCATCGTACTGGCATAACTTAGCATGATTCTGATTACGGTTCAGTTCTACGAGCCAGATGCTTTTCTCATCAGGAGCCCAACTGATATTGGTAAAATAGCGGTCGGTAGGGTCACCTGCATCGAGATAAATGGTTTTACCTGATTTTACTTCATATACGCCAACAGTAACCTTGTGGGAGGTCATTCCAGCCATCGGATAGCGAATTGGAGTAAGTTCTGCTATACGGGCATCAATATCTACCAGAGGATACTCGGTTACCATACTTTCATCCATACGGTAAAAAGCCAGCAGATTACCCTTTGGACTCCAGAAGGTGCCCTTGTTAATGCCGAACTCATTGCGGTGCACACTTTGGCCTACTACAATGCCTTCTGGTTCATCTGTCAGTTGCTTGCCATTGACAAAGAGGTTGTTCTTGATGGTATAGGCAATATTGTATCCCTCTTTGCTGAAATCAGCATTAGTCGCTCCTCTTGGCATCTCCTGCTTCGCCACAACAGATTCGCTCTTCCAATCCAAAACGTAAAAGCCAGTTCGAGTGCGTATAAGCATCTGAGTCTTGCCAGGCCATAACAACTGAACATTTTGCAAAGTAGGCACATTTGCATCTAAATTGTTTTTCTTCAATAGGGCAGATACTTGCTCGATGGTCAGCAACTCGGTTTCTTTACCATTCTTCAAATCAACGGTTACCATCCTGTCGATCTCAGGCTTTACCAATACGTCACCCCACCATTGCAGACCATAGATGTTTTCCGCAAAGCGATATGTCTCACCTCCTGGAAGCAAATCGTCTAGGGTTAACGTTTTCAGTTCCTGAGCCATAAGATTACCCATTGTTAATGCTGCTGAAATAAGTATAGCTATTCTTTTTAATGCTTTATGTATCATCTTATTCTTCTTTTTTGGCTTTCATTTCACGCTTCTTACGCTCTGGATATGATTCTTTGCGAGGTTTCCTTTCACCATCTTTTCGGAAGGACTTCCTTTCACCAACCTTACGGAAAGACTTGCCCTCACCGTCTTTACGGAACGGTTTTCTATCACCAGTGGGCTTTCTGTCGCCATTTTTGCGGAAAGGTTTTTTCTCACCGTCTTTGCGGGATTCTTTTTTACGCTGCTCTCTCAGCTCGGGGTGCAGTTTCTCTTCTTCAATGCGTTTCTTCTTTGCTTCTGCCTTTTCATAGCGTTCCAACTCAGCCAAACGGTGTTGTTCAGGAGTAAGCCACTTGCTATGACTTACACGTTTCTTGGACTTTTCTTCTGTTGGTTTCTCCTTGTCCTTATTCAGTTCTTCACCTGCCTCACGGAAATGTACATACTTGCCCTCAAAAATCTCATACTCGCGGAAAGAACATTCCAGTTCACCATTTAATATAGCAATCTTGCGTGTAGGTTTCAAACCAATTTGGTCGAAACATTCTTCACGATAGCTCAATACCCAAGCCTGTCCACCCACAAAAGCGTGTTTCAGTCTTTCACCAATTGTGGCATATAATTCTAGTAGATTGTCTGATGAGAGTCGCTCGCCATAAGGAGGATTGGTAATCATCACAGACTTTTCAGCAGGTTGCACGAAATCTTTAATGTCTCTCATTTCAACGTCAATGATACGTGTCATACCCGCACGTTTGATATTGCCACGCGTGGTAGCCACCATCTTTGGATTATAGTCATATGCATAGATATGGTGCTCGAACTCTCTTTCCTTAGACTCGTCATTATAGATAGATTCTAGCAGTTCAGCATCAAAGTCTGGCCATTTCTCAAATGCATAGCCTTGTGTTCTAAAAATACCTGGAGACATGTTTTTAGCAATCAGCGCTGCTTCGATAGGAATTGTACCTGATCCACACATAGGATCTATCAAGTCGGTTTCGCCTTTCCAACCTGTCATCATGATTAGACCTGCAGCCAATACTTCATTCAATGGCGCGTCTCCTGTTTCTGAACGATAGCCACGTCTGTGAAGAGACTCTCCTGACGAGTCAAGGGAAACCGTACACTGGTTATCATTGATATGTATGTTGAGCAAAATGTCAGGATTCTTTACACTGACACTAGGGCGCTTGCCCTCCTTATCTCGGAAATAGTCAGCTATAGCGTCCTTCACTTTATAGCTTACATACATGGAATGACGGAAATGTTCGCTATGAACTGTTGCATCAACGGCAAAGGTTTGACCCACTGACAGGTAATCTCCCCACTCAATACTTTTTACAGCCTCGTACACTTCATCGGCATTATTGGCCTCAAACTGTTTAATAGGCTTGAGAATGCGCAGGGCAGTATGTAGTGAGAAATTGGCAAGATACATCATGCGTTTGTCCCCTGTAAAACTCACCATGCGCTTACCTATTTCAACATTTTCTGCGCCTAATGTGGTCAGTTCTTTTGCCAATATTTCCTCCAGACCTTGGAAGGTCTTGGCAATCAATGTAAAGTTTTCGTTATATTGCATAATTCTTATAATTGTCTATTTCTTTGGCGCGGTTTTGGGTTATTCTTGCACCTGGCCTTACGTTTTCTGTCACCCAGATGTTACCACCTACTGTAGCACCTTTACCAATGGTGATTCGTCCTAAGATGGTGGCATTTGAATAGATGATGACATCGTCTTCTAGTTTTGGATGACGAGGTATGCCTTTAATAGGCTTACCATTGGCATCTAACGGAAAACTCCTTGCGCCCAGCGTTACACCTTGATAAAGTTTCACGTTGTTACCTATCACACATGTCTCCCCAATTACAACACCAGTACCGTGATCAATGGCAAAGCTGTGTCCAATTTGTGCTCCAGGGTGAATGTCGATACCTGTTTCACTATGAGCTTGCTCAGTAATGATGCGAGGGATCAACGGCACACCTAAAACCAATAACTGATGGGCAATACGATAATTTGTGATAGCGCGAATGGCAGGATAGCAGGAAATCACTTCGCCATAGTTGTGGGCAGCAGGATCGCCATTGAACATGGCTTCCACATCAGTGGCCAATATTCGTCTCAATTCTGGCAACGATGCCATGAATTTTACTGCTATTTGGGCAGCTTCCTGTTGTTGACAGTCGGTACATCCGCAGTCTTCGTCTGGATCATCGAAACAAAGACCAGCTAGGATCTGGCTTTTCAAAAGGTTATATGCTTTCTCTGTATGCACACCTATATGGTAGGTAATAGTGCGGCTATTTACTGCTGAATTGCCAAAGTAGCCAGGGAAAAGCAGAGCTCTGAGTTCTTCCACTAAAGTGTGGATAGTGCTTGATGATGGTAGCGGACTGTCATCCGAATGGCGATGGAACAAGCCTTGGTAAGATTTGCTATCTGATAGCTCTCTCACTACATTGGCCAAAGTTTCTGAAAAGTTGCCTGCCTGCATAAATTATTATAATTTAGTATGCAAAGTTACAACTATTTATTGGATTATTTATATCTTTGTGGCGACAAAACTTATTTATTAACAAATTAAAAGTAACGACTATGGCTAAAATTGTAAAGCAGCTTACGGAATTAGTGGGCAACACACCACTGTTAGAGCTGACGAGATTTAATCAAAAAAATGACCTACAAGCAACCGTCATTGCAAAACTTGAGTACTTTAATCCTGCTGGCAGTGTAAAAGATCGTGTGGCTTTGGCTATGATAGAAGATGCTGAAGCAAAGGGTATTCTGCAACCTGGTGCTACCATTATCGAGCCTACTAGTGGTAACACTGGTGTGGGTTTGGCTTTTGTGTCATCTGCCAAAGGATATCATTTGATACTTACGATGCCTGATACAATGAGCATTGAGCGTAGAAACCTTTTGAAAGCATTAGGCGCTAAGGTGGTGCTTACCCCAGGAGCCGAAGGCATGAAGGGTGCCATTGCCAAAGCTGAAGAATTGCAGGCAAATACTCCAGGAAGTTGGATACCCCAACAATTTAAGAATCCTGCCAATCCTGCCATCCATGTAAAGACCACTGGCGAGGAAATATGGCGTGATACTGATGGGAAGGTAGATATTTTCGTTGCTGGTGTAGGTACTGGTGGTACCGTCAGTGGCGTTGGTATTGCTTTGAAGCAGCACAATCCACAAGTAAAAGTAGTCGCTGTCGAACCAGCCAGTTCGCCAGTACTTAGTGGTGGGAAGTCAGGCCCTCATAAGATACAAGGCATCGGAGCAGGTTTTGTTCCAGACAACTTCAATGCAGCTGTAATAGATGAGGTGCTGACTATTGAGAATGATGAGGCAATCTTGGCAAGTCGTCAAGTAGCTCAAAGCGAGGGCTTATTGGTGGGCATCTCTTCAGGAGCTGCTTTGGCTGGTGCAGTTCGTTTGGCTCAACGTCCTGAGAACAAGGGAAAAACCATCGTAGCCTTGTTGCCTGATACAGGCGAGCGTTATCTCTCCACCGTTTTGTATGCTTTTGAGGAATATCCCTTATAAGTTGTATCCCCTGCCATCTGATAGGGATATTACGTACCCTTTTGAGGAATATTCTCGTAGCTATATAACTAATAGAAAAACCCCGCCAAAAGCGGGGTTTTCTTTTATCTCTCCTTTTAAAAGAGAATTTTGTTATGCCAACTCGAAATCCAACTGTTTCTTTTCCAAGTCGGCTCTTGCTACTTTCACTTTCATCGCATCCCCCAATTGGTAAATATGGTGGTCTCTACGTCCTCGTAAGCAATAGTTCTTTTCGTCAAACTCATAGTAGTCATCATCAAGGTCACGCATGGGTACCAAGCCTTCACACTTGGTTTCATTCAATTCTACATAGATGCCCCATTCACTGATGCCTGAAATTACGCCCTCAAATACTTGTCCTATTTTGTCTGACATAAATTCAACCTGTTTATACTTGATAGAAGCACGTTCGGCTTGAGCTGCCACCTCTTCCATTTTGCTCGATTGCTCGCACATGCTCTCATACTTTTTCAGGTTTGCACTGCGTCCTTCTTTCTCTAAATAGTGCGTTAATAGACGATGCACCATCATATCGGGATACCTTCGAATAGGCGAGGTGAAGTGTGTATAATAATCGAAAGCCAAACCATAGTGCCCAATGTTGTGGGTGCTATAATAAGCTTTCATCATAGCGCGCACAGAAATAGTTTCAATGAGGTTCTCTTCTTTCTTTCCATGTACGTCGTCCAACAGTTTATTGAGCGACTTGGTAATATCGTTTCTACTACCACTAGTCTTGAGCTTGTAGCCAAAGCGTGAGATGAATTGCGATAGGTTGTCCAATTTCTCTGGATCTGGTAAGTCGTGCACTCGATATACAAATGTCTTGGCTTTCTTATCTTTGCCCACTTTCCCAATTCTCTCAGCCACTGTACGGTTGGCAAGCAGCATGAACTCTTCTATCAGCTTGTTGGCATCTTTAGATTCCTTGAAATATACACTCAGAGGTTTGCCCTTTTCGTCGATGTTGAATTTTACTTCTACACGGTCAAAGTTGACAGCTCCGTTTTTGAAACGTCTCTCCCTCAACTTCTTTGCCATCTTGTCTAGTACCATAATCTCATCAGCATACTCGCCTTTTTGGCTTTCGATGATTGTCTGCACCTCTTCGTAGCAGAAACGACGATTGCTTCTGATTACGGTATGAACAATGCGCGATTTTCTGACATAGGCATCTTCATCCAACTCGAATACTACCGAATAAGCCAACTTATCCTCGTCAGGCCTTAGCGAACAAAGGTTGTTGCAAAGTTTTTCAGGCAACATTGGAATCGTACGATCCACCAGATAAACAGAGGTAGCTCTATTCAGTGCTTCCTTGTCGATGATGCTACCTTCCTCAACATAGTGAGTCACATCGGCAATGTGTACACCTACTTCCCATAATCCACTTTCTGCTTTACGAATAGATAAGGCATCGTCAAAGTCTTTAGCATCGGCAGGGTCGCAGGTGAATGTCAGCACGTTGCGGAAGTCCTCACGCTTGGCAATCTCTTCTTCAGAAATCTCAGTACTAATCTTCTCAGCTGCAGCCACCACTTTCTTGGGATATACGTAGGGGAGTCCGAACTCTGCCAATATAGCATGCATCTCGGCATTGTTGTCGCCTGTTGGTCCCAGTACATCTATCACCTCACCTATAGGGTTCTTGAACTCTGCAGGCCATTCTGTTACCTTGACTACGGCCTTATCTCCATCCTTGCCGCCCTTCAACTTGTCTTTCGGAATGAAGATATCGTTAGCAAGTCGACTACTTTCAGTAAGCAGGAAGGCATACTGTTTGCTTACGCTCAGTCTGCCCACAAAGGTATCGTTGCTACGCTCCAGTATCTCCACCACTTCGGCTTCTATCATGTGGTGTTTTCTCTTGGCAAAGAATGATACCTTCACCTTGTCGCCATTCATAGCATGGGCTGAGTTGCGTTCAGCAATGAGGATAGGGTCGCCCCCATCGTCTGGGATAAAGGTGTTTTTCCCGTTTTTCTTACGATGGAAAGTACCTGTCATCTCAATACCACGATTATTCAGTTTATAGCGATGCTTACTCGATTCCTTGATGAAGTCATCTTCGATGAAATCGTATAAAATCTCCATGCACAACATCTTCAGAGGATGTGTGGTGAGCCTCAGTGAGTCGAAAATAAACTTCTGTGGCAGTTCGTCAGTGGGATGCTGTTGAAACAAAGCCATCAGTAACTCTGTAAGCTGCTTTTTGTTCATGCGCTTACCTGCTTTCTTTTCTCTTGGTTTGGCCATGGTTCTTATGTTTTTTAGTTCTTTTTTGTATAATCATTGGCTACGAGCCAGCTGTAGAAAGCCTCTTGCCACGAGCCATTGGGAGTATTTTTGTCAGCTTGAGGTCCACCTCCAAACAATCCACCCGTCTTATCTCCATAGATATGCAGTTCAGCGTCTACTCCAGCTTTCTTCCACTCCATGAATAAAGCCAGACATCCAGCTGCCACGCTTGGGTGATCGGCATGTACGCCAATAAACAACTTCGGTGCATTCTTTGGTACAATCACGTCATCCAATGCAGGGCCGTAAAGTGAGCATAGGAAAGCAGGCATCAGTTCAGGAGTAGCCTTTACGGTAGCATTTACTACCACACCGCCACCTGCTGAATAGCCCATAAAGCCAATCTTGTTTTCATCTATATGCCATTCTTTGGCGTGGGCTTTCACAATTTTCATCGCCTCCAAAGCATCGTTCAGCGCATTGTCAATCTCAGGATCACCACCTTTCAACACAGATGGATTAGCATTGGCATTCTTTATTTCTCCAAATTCAGTGACCGTTATTCTGCGTGGCATACCTTTGCTGGTATCCACCTTGCTCATGTCGGGGAATCCGTTTCTCAGTCGGTATTTCAGACCTATGGCGGCTATGCCTCTGGCATTCAGCCAACGGGCAATGTCTTGAAATTCGCTTTGCCAAGAGAGAGATATCAAAGCTCCTCCAGGACAGATGATTACTGCCGTACCAGTAGCCTTGCTTGTTTCTGGCAAGCTAATGGTAAGGGTAGGGTCGTTTACCTTCTCGTAATTTACAACCTCACCTATATCATTAGTCTTCACTATTTCATTGTTGTTGATGGGTTGGTTGTAGAGACGTATGGTTTTCGTCTTGTCAAAGCCCTTTTGGGTGATTTCCCAACCCTCAAAGTCGTTGCCTTTGTCACTATAACGGAACAGGTTCTCATATTGCTTCTTGCCTTTCAGCTGATAGTCCAACCAAGTTCTTGCCATTTGTCCGAATGCACCACCTTGGTGGTCCTGATAAGTGGCCGTATGTCCCACACTGGGATAGGTGGCAAGTACTACAGGCACATGATTAATGCGCTTGAAGTCATCTCTGCCGTTAGGCGCCGCATCGTCTTTCTCGCCTCCCAACATATAAATGATGGGTGTAGTCAGTTTTTGCAGGTCATCTTTAGTAATCATCCCGGTTAAAGGACCACCATTGATAAAAGCACCCGTATTCATACCCACCACCGTCTTGATACGCTCATCTCCAAGAGTACCCATAATCAGCGCTTGGATGCCTCCGCAAGAGTAGCCCATAGCTGCAACGTTTTGGGTGTTCACTGTTTGGTAGAATTCGCTCCCTGTTCGCAGGTTCTCTTTCTCCAACCAGTTCAAGGCCGTGTTTACCAGCGATTTGGCATCACCTGTCTTTAAGGTTGATTTCTCATCGTCCAACTCCCACACCTTTGCCTCATCAGGGTCATGCTCAATGCGCCATTCACCTACAGCCATCAGTACATAACCATGCGAGGCAATCTCTGTCAGGAACTTAGCGTAAGGTTGCGAACTACGGTAGCATCCTCCATTTCCGAAGAGCACTACTGGCAATGCGCCTTCTATTTTACTTGCCGATTGGATATCCGCAGGTTTATAAATGGTGAAGCCTGGCAATCCTTCATCGTCTATCATCACAGCCTTATAAGGACCAGAGCCACCTCCGTCCATTACCACACTATTCTTTGTCTGGGCATAGATGCTAAAACATCCAGCAACTACAAATGTCAAAGTGATTAAAAATTTGTTCATAGTCAATACTTGGTTTTCTTATGCAAATATAATGAAAGACGAATACAAAACCAAATATATTAGATAATGTTAATGGCGCAAATAATTATCCGAATAAGTACGAATTTATAGGAAGTCTACGTGAAAGCTATTCTTCCAGATATCCCTTCAGCTGTTTATCAAAGATGTTGCGCTCCACAATGCGGTAGTGAGGGTGATAGGCTTTGTTGTAGGTTTCGCTATGATGCTTACTGTTTGCTCAATCTTCTTGCTTTCGATGTTTTGTGAGCAACCAACAAAATACGATGCTATTATTGCCAAAATTAAGCTCAACTTTTTAATCTTATGAAGTGATATAATGATTAGTATTCATCATCTACAAAAATAATGATTGTTTTTGAAATGTTGGTATTAATAGGTGAAAAATATAGTTTTGTGGTAAGGCTTGTCCTCCCATAAAGGAAGCAGACCGGACGTTTGGAAAAAATGAGGTCAGAACTTGATTATTGCAAACCGTAAAATCTCTAGAAAATATAAACGCTTAGAGGAAGTAAAAGGGGCGCTTACCAGAACAAAAAGGTGGCTTTAGTTCCTTTAAGCAATTAATGCTTAAAGACTAACTCTGCATACACCTTCTTGATGTAGATAAAAAAAGCGAGTGCTACAGCAAATCTAAAGCAATAGCAGCACAGGCTTCGGCATCGGCAAGGGCATGATGGTGATGTTGTAAGTCGAAGCCACAAGCTGCGGCAACAGTGTGGAGCTGATGATTGGGTAGTGAGTGTCCAAATTGCCGACGAGCAGCTGTTAGGGTATCGTAAAATAGGTAGTCGGGGTAATCTAATTGATAGACTTTGAAGACGGCTTTGAGGCAACCTTCATCGAAACGAGCATTGTGGGCAACAAAGGGCACATCGGCTTTATCAGGGAATATTTCTGCTATTCGATGCTCAATCTCTTGCCAAACCTTGGGGAAGACAGGCGCATCGTCAGTATCGTTGGGGGTAAGGCCATGAACTTGTTGACACCAATAGTTGTAGAAATTAGGTTCAGGTTGAATTAGGGAGTAGAAAGAATCAGCCACCTTACCATTTTTTACAATGACAATGCCTACCGAGCAAACACTGCATGGTTGCTGGTTTGCTGTCTCAAAATCAATAGCTACAAAATCCCTGAGCATTGTTTTTTATATGTTTTATTGAAAAGAAAGAGGGTGTGCCATGCTGCAATAAAAACATGGCACACCCTGCTTTTATTCAGTAAGTTGAGCTATTATCTGTCAACTGCGGTGAAGTAAGGAGCTACATCGCCATTCTCCTTGGTGATGTAGATATCCATCTGTGCGCCATTAGCCTCACCTACAAACTTATAGTCGGTACCGTTAGAGGTCTTGCGACTACCAACGCTTACTGCCTTAGTGCCTTTCATCATGTCATAAGTAGAGATAGCTGCATCGAAGATTGCAGTCTCGTCAGCTGTAGGAGCCTGCTGAGCTGAATAGTCAGGCAACACCTCGTTCTCGCCTTCAATTAAACCCATAGCAATCAGTACACGGTCAACAGCTGCAGGCATCTTGTCCATCAAAGAACTGCGAACACCTACACATTGAGGAATCTGAGCGCCAGGAATAGCTTTCTGCAAATCACCCACACTCTGCTTGATGCCACTGCTACCGCTGGTGCAGAAAGGAACGACGGTCTTGCCATTGAAATCGGTGTTGGCAAGTAAAGTCTTGATAGGCTGTGCATAAGTACCCATCCAGATAGGATAGCCCAGGAAGATGACGTCGTAATCTGCCACATTGTGTGCAAAAGGTTTCAGCTCAGGCAGCACATTGCCTTGAATCTCTTCTTGTGAACGCTTGATAAGCTCACTGTAGACAGAAGAATATGCGTTAACTGGAGTAATAGCCTCGATATCGGCACCTGTCTTCTGCTGGATGTATTCAGCCATTTGCTTAGTTGTGTTAGTTACTGAATAGTAGAGTACCAGTACTTTCTTGGCAGGCTCTTCTGCTGCCTGCTCTGTCTTAGCCTTAGATGCGCAAGCTGTTACCAACATGCCTGCCATCAGCATTAAAAATAACTTTTTCATTTGCATAAACATTTTAATACTTAATAGTTATAACTGCCTGCAAAATTAATTAAACTCTATCATATGTGGTATATAAGTGACTCAATATTTAATTATTTTTTATTATCTTTGCTTCAAAGATGAAAAGATTATTGTTCATAAGTGTTGTTTTCGTGGCACTTGCCATTCTGTATTTCAGTCCTGTGCAGTGTCCTGGCAAGTTAGCCTATCCTGTGGCTTTCTTGGGGGTAATGGCCCTTATTGACTATAAGCACATCAGTATATGGATGGCATACGGGCTGGTGTTCTCTGCCTTGGGCGATTGGCAAGGCACACAGGGCAATTTCTTCAGGCAGATGGCTCTTTTCGCTTTGGCGCATGTGGCGTATATTTGCTACTTTATCAGTCGATTAAGAAACAAACCTGATTGGAAGGTTGCCTTAGGTTTGGCCATACCATGTATCATTATCGGTGTCTTTGCTTTTATTAAGGTGGTACCAATGGTACCTTCTGGCATAATAAAGATAGGGGTAATAATTTATTGTCTGCTGATATTAACGATGTTATGGAGCTCTCTACTGCAAAAAGACTGGCTCTTTACTTTTGGTGCTACTTTATTCGTAATATCTGACTTTATCTTGGCTTGGAATAAGTTTGTTACCCCGATAGACAATGCTTCTTGGTTCATTATGGTGCCTTATTATGGAGCACAGTGGTTGTTGTTCTATCGGGCTACAAGTGTTGCATCAAACGTTTACTCATATACTTCACTGGGAAAATGACGGAGAGGGCGCCTACTACTAGTACGGTAATAAAAATCAATAGAACATCAATAAAGTGTACACTCACAGGATAGGCCTCAACAATAAAGTTATTGCCTAATGTGATAATGCCGAAATGGTATTGGATCAAACAAAGTATAACTCCTAATACGATGCCTACTATGGCGCCATAAGCTGCAATGAGCCAACCCTCAAACATAAAGATGCGCTCAATCAGTTGGTTGTCGGCACCTAAGTTGCGCAAGGTCTGGGCATCTTCTCGCTTATCGACAATCAGCATACTCAATGAGCCAATCACATTGAAAGTGGCGATAATTAGGATGAATGTCAAGAACAGATAGGAGATAAACTTCTCTATCTCCATAATGCGAAATACATCGGCTTGTTGTTCAAATCGGTTCTGTATCTGGAATTCATCGCCTATAATTTCTTTCATCTTGGCTTGTACTCGACGTTCGTTAGTACCCGATTTCAACTTAATCTCCATAGCCGATACCTCATCACGATAACCAAAGAGTTGGCGCGCAAACGAAAGACTGGTAAGGATATATTGTGTATCGTATTTCTCTTGGTTGACTAGAAAAAGTGACCCAGGCGAGTGCAAATAGCCTCTGGCAAAAGCAGCTCCAGGATTGGCAATGTTCACTCGTACATGTTGCTTGGGGGCGATGACGAGCAAAGGGTCAACGAATTGTAAACCTGTTCCCAATGCTGAGGCTACTCCCATGCCTATGATGCCATAGTCCACCCCTTCTTCCTGCAAGAGAAATTGTTGTCTACCATAAAGAATACTATCAATTTCAGTGATTTGGGTAAATGTATCATCCACTCCCTTGATAGTCACCATCAGTTGTTTGTCTTTATATTGCACCATAGCATTTTCTTCGATAGTAGGCATAGCCGTTTCAACCTCTGGTATTTGGAGGATTTGCTGTATCCTACTATCTTGTTGACTGAACACCTTGCCTTGCGAAGCAGTTATTTTCAGAGGCGCATCGAAAGCAGTAAACAAGCCCTCCACCATCTCGTGGAAACCATTGAATACCGATAGTGTACACACCATAGCGAGGGTAGCCAATGCTACTCCGCATACGGAAATGGCAGAGATGATATTGATGGCGTTGTGTTTCTTCTTGGCAAAGAGGTAACGCTTGGCAATATAAAGTGGTAGATTCATTGATTATTCAAGTAGTCTTCTTCTGGTCCTTCTGGTGTTTTGTAGCCATCACCCTTTGCCTCTTTAATTAGGTTGTCGATATGCTCAGCATAATCCAACGAGTCATCAGCAAAGAACTTCAGTTCAGGGATGATGCGCAACTGATGGCGTACCCTTTGACCTAAATCATAGCGAATGGTACGCATGTTGCTGGTGATATTCTTCAACAACCCCTCTGATTTTTCTGATGGAAAAATGCTGAGATACACCTTGGCGATGCTTAAATCAGGACTAATTCGAACACCACTTACAGACACTAGTACGCCATGTGTGCCTTGGGTCTGCTTTTGAAACAAGTCGCTTAACTCCTTCTGAATTAGGCGGGAGATTTTATTCTGTCGAGTACTATCCATTATTATTTATTTGTTAGTGATTTCTTTTTCTTTATGATAGCAATTATGATGATAGCCACTAAGAGACCCATAGCTACATAAGCAATAGCTTCAGTGATATGGATACTTTGTGGGTCAAATGTCATCTGGATGGTGTGATTGCCAGCTGGTACATAGAGGGTACGTAGTACATAGTTGGCTCGAGCCAATTCTACAGGTTCACCATCAATGGCTACTTGCCAACCATCAGGGTAATACACCTCAGAGAATACTGCCACTCCATCAGATGGATTCTGAGTCTGGTAGGTGAGGCTGTTTGGTTCATATTCAGTAAGTTCTATAAAGGCATCATCATCTACCTTGAAAGAAGTAGCGTTTTTTAGTGTCGATTTGAATTGATTATCCACAACAGCTATAACATGAGGGTTACTGGTAGATAACATATCAAGTTCTTCATCTGCATTAGCCACATAATTCACTTCCTTAACAAACCAAGCATTTCCCAAGGCGTATGGGTTCTCTATAGGTATCTGACTTTCTTTAGTAGGCAGGATGAAATATTTGGTGTTAAGCATATTAAGGGCATGGAATTTGGATGGATCTACTTGTTCCATATCACCTCCAGCTTCAGCGATAGCTTGGTAAGCATCTTGCATCTCAGATTTAAGACGAGTCTCTATCAACTCATTATACCTACGCAACTTAGCGGCATGATAGCCACCCACATTCTTGTGCCAGTAGGAAGTGTTGTTTTCGTTAAAGGCACTGACTGCAAAGTTTAGCACTCGATAATCAAGTTCTGTATCCTCCAAGATGTATTTATCTGCTTCGGTCTGTGCAAAGGTGGTAGTACGTATATCTTTATCTACAAACTGGTCGTCATAGAGGTAACGCTTGTTAACTTGCCACATATCAAACAAACATAGGATGGTAATACCACCAATAACAATATCCTTGCGTAACTTGGCATTAGTGAAAAACAAAAGCATCACTACGCCTATAAGAATGATTATAAGTGAACGTAAGGCATCGGCAGAAACCATTGCGGCACGCATATCACTCAAGTTAGCCATGATGCCTGCTAATTCGTTGGCAGGGATACCGCCTTGGTCAACTGCACTTTGTAACATTTGTGCTTCTTGAGCAGGGATGAAGTTGTTAAAAGTGCCAGGGGACAACCAAATAAGCAGACTTAATCCAGCTGTCAGTAACAAACTTACTATGAAAGCAGGTGATTTTGGCTTCAGCAACGAGGGTTGATCAATGAGCTTCTTCAACGATAACATTGCCAGCAAAGGAATAGTAAACTCGGCTATAACAAGGATAGACGATACTGCACGAAACTTATTATACATCGGCACATAATCGATGAAGAAATCTGTGACGGGCATGAAGTTCTTACCCCATGAGAGCATAATAGAGAAGATGGTAGCTCCTAAAAGTGCCCATTTCATCGGTCCTTTAACGATAAAACAACCTATAAGGAAGAGGAAGAGCACGAAGGCACCCACATATACAGGACCAGAAGTGCCTGGTTGGGTACCAAAATACTGCGACAAGGCGCCATATAAGCTGCTATACCTTGGATTAGCCTTGGTCATGGCAGTCTCGCTTTGATTGATGGATACTGAAGCACCTCCCTTGAAGTTGGGTACTAACAACGTAAGCGTTTCATCCATCCCATAACTCCATTGGGTGATGTATTCCTTGTCTAACCCACCTGTAGCAGAAGAGCCTGCCGAAGGATGTTGTGTCAGTTCACTCTTGCCACGCATGGTTTCCTTACTATAAGTATAGGTGTGGTACAGATTACTGAGGTTGATGGCAACACCCACTAACCCTGCCACCACCAATACTGCTGAGGCTTTTAGAAATTGGGGCATCGTCTTGTTGCGATAGGCCTCTATGCCAAAGGCAATAACCATAAAAAGCATCACGAATAGGAAGTAATAGCTCATTTGTACATGGTTGGAGAGTATTTGAAAGGCCACAAACAGGGCGAAGACAATACCTCCTTGCCAGATTTTGCCTCGATATGCCCAAACCATTCCGGCTATCGTGGGTGGAATGTAAGCTAAAGTTACGAATTTCCATAGATGTCCTGCGGCTATGAGAATGGAAAAATAGGAAGAGAATCCCCAAAAGATGCCTCCTAATGCTGAAAGCCAAGGTGACATACCGAAAGCACGAAGTAGAATGTAAAAGCCCAACAACATGATGAAGGCCAGGCGTACATACTCAGGTAACCATAGTTCATAGATATTGCTTACTTGCTTCAGCGTATCAGTAGAATCGTAAGAAGGCGATATCTGATAGGTAGGCATACCGCCAAACATAGAGTTGGTCCATCGGGTACGCTCACCTGTACGTTCGAAATACTCCTTAGCTTCATGACCAGCTGCAGCTCCTGCCGTGGTGTCGTGTTGGAAAAGAATCCTTCCCTCGATGTCGGCAGGATAGAAATAAACGAATGAGATAACAGCAAATATCAGTATGGCAATGATGTCGGGTATAATCTTCTTCATATCTTGATTTTATCTTTTATGCTGCAAAAGTAATAAAACTTTAGGGAATAATAGCTGCATATGATAAACATTTATACTATGTTAGGCTAGTAGATGGTAAACACCACCTACCAATGCTTTTACGACACCTTTCATTTCTAAGTTGAAAAGCAGAGATGTTAGCTTATGTATTGGCATATTAGCTTCGACAGTCAGTGAATTGATGTGCAAGTCGCCTCTTTGTAGCAGGAGATTGACCACCAATGTTTCTTCATCAGTAAGGTCAACAAACAGATTCCGTTGGATGGCTTCAGGCTTGGTGGAGGGCCTTTGCCATCCCATAGCATTGATAAAGTCTTCGGTATTGGTAATCAAAGAAGCTTTATTGTCTCTGATAAGATAGTTGCACCCTTTTGACTTCTCATCATTTATTCTTCCTGGTACGGCAAAGCAGTCTCTATTATAGGTATTTGCTAACGAGGCAGTTATCAGTGAGCCACCTTTTATTGCGGATTCCACTACAATCGTTGCATCTGCCATTCCTGCTACGATACGATTTCTCGATACGAAATTATAGGCATCGGGATTTGTTCCTGGCAGGTACTCAGTGAGTAAACCACCGTTGGATAGCATCTCAGTTGCGGTTTGACTATGATGGTAGGGGTAGATTCTATCTAAACCATGCGCCAAAACACCGATAGTAGGAAGATGGTTGGCAAGGGCAGCTCGATGGGAATGGATGTCAATGCCGTAAGCTAAGCCACTTACTATTATAACATCAGGACATAAGGAAGCTAAGTCTTTGATAAAATCGTCACAAAACTGTTTACCATAGGGCGTCGCCATACGGGTACCCACCATGGATACCACATGTAGGCTATTCATGTTGGCATTGCCTTTGAAATATAGTACGAGTGGGGCATCTTCACATTCCCTAAGGCGGGATGGATAGTCCTGATCTTTTATGGTGAGGCAAGTAATTTGATTCTTTTCGATATAAGCTAACTCCTTTTCTGCCCTTTTAAAGGCATCAGGACAATCTAGTAAGTCCACTAAACGCTGACTAACATCAGGTATCAGTTCACGTAAGCGTAGACGGTTTTCAAACACGGCAGAAGCACTGCCCAATTCTTCTATCAAACGTTTGGCATTGATGTGGCCGATACCTTCACAAAGTGTCAAGGCAATGGCACAAGCCTTTTCGTCATTGGTCATTGTTATGAAAGTTTTTTAGTTTATAAATAATTGGCAAATATTTCGTCAAACATTTCACCTCTTGTCAATACGCCGTTCTCCAAACAGACGGCATCTACTACCCCTCGCAGACATAGTTTGTTGTCGTTTTTCCTAAAGATATCTTGGTAGAATACAAATCTAATTCCGTCTCGTTGCAAGTAGAGTTTACTAATAAACTCGTCCCCACTACGCAGAGGAACCTTAAATGTCATCGTAATTTTTGACACCACTACATCGATGCCTCGTTGATGGAGATCTGCAAAGCTCACCCCTGTAGTCAGCAAGAACTCATGTCGGGTATGCTCTAAGTAATGCTGGTAGTTGGCGTTGTTGACAATACCTTGCAGATCGCATTCGTAATCGCGTACCTTCATTTCCAACTCATAGATGTATTTACTCATGACTCTAATCCTTTGAATTGTAACATTTCATGAGTGCTCACCAACTTAAACAGCTTGTCGGAGGGACGTATCTTCTCAACTTTCAGAGAGAAATGGTCGCCTTTATGTACGGTCTGCACAGGCTTGAGGCTGACTCTTGCTTCTTCCAAAGTAAGGAAGATGGCACCCGTAGTTGGTCCTGTAATCAGCACTTTGTCGCCTACATTCAGTTCGGCGGCTTCGCAAAGAAACTCTGCCACTCCTATGTTATTGAAGTATTTGATGCCCTTGCCTACATAGATTTTACGCTCGGTAGCCGCAGAGCCGTAGGTGTGTGTCCATTCCCCCAGGCGTTGGCCTAAATAGTAGCCATTCCAGAAACCACGATTGAATACTGTACTTAGTCTTTCATCCCATGCTTTAATCTTTTCGTCAGAATAGGTGCCGTCAATCACACTTTCAATGGCTTCTCGGTAGCATTCGGCTACGATGCGTACATACTCTGGTCCTCTTGCCCTGCCTTCTATTTTAAACACCCTGACGCCAGCATCCATCATCTTGTTGATAAAATGGATGGTCTTCAAGTCCTTGGGCGACATGATGTACTTATTGTCAATTTGGAGTTCATCGCCAGTATCTTTGTCTGTCACTATATAACCTCTTCTGCATATTTGACGGCATTCGCCTCTGTTGGCCGATTTGTTCTCTTCTTGTAAAGAGAGATAGCATTTGCCAGAAACAGCCATACAAAGGGCCCCATGGCAGAACATCTCGATGCGAACTTGCTGACCACTTGGTCCGCAGATGTTCTCTTCCTCAATGTGACGATGTATTTTTGCCACTTGCTCTAAGTTTAGCTCACGTGCTAAAACCACCACGTCGGCAAACTGGGCATAGAATTTCAGCGCTTCTACATTGCTGATGTTCAGCTGGGTACTCAGATGCACTTCTTGTCCGATGCTTCGAGCGTATGTCAGTACAGAGATATCCATGGCAATCACTGCGCTGATGCCTGCTTCCTTGGCGGCATCCACAATGGTATGCATTTGTTCCATGTCATTATCATAGACTATGGTGTTGACCGTCAGGTAACTCTTGATATTATGCTCGTTGCAGATTGCTGCTATCTCGTGTAAGTCGGCTATGGTAAACGGATTGGCGGAATGAGAGCGCATATTGAGTTGTCCCACTCCGAAATAAACAGAGTTGGCTCCTGCCTGAATGGCTGCCTGTAGTGAGTCTCTTGACCCAACAGGTGCCATAATTTCAAAGTCATTGATGTTATATTTCATAGCTTAGTGACATTTGAGTGTGCGAAGTTAGTGTTTTTTCTTTATCTTTGCAAAAAATTGATAATAATGATGCTTTGATGGTTATCGATTCTTGTTGATAGATGAAAATCGCTAATCTGGATTTAGGGGAATACCCTGTGTTTCTGGCACCGATGGAGGATGTTACTGATCCTGCCTTCCGACTGATGTGCAAGCGTTTTGGCGCAGATATGGTTTATACCGAATTTGTGTCGAGCGATGCCTTGGTGCGTTCTGTAAACAGCACGATGCGCAAACTGAACATCAGTGACGAAGAGCGTCCTGTGGCCATTCAGATTTATGGTAAGAATACCGATGCGATGGTGGAAGCTGCCCGCATGGTGGAAAAAGCACATCCTGATGTGATTGACCTCAACTTTGGTTGTCCGGTGAAGAAAGTGGCAGGCAAGGGAGCTGGGGCTGGCTTGCTTCGTGACATCCCCAAGATGTTGGAAATTACGCGTGCTGTGGTGAATGCCGTGCAATTGCCTGTGACAGTGAAAACCCGTTTGGGTTGGGATGAAAACAACAAGATTATTGTGGAATTGGCAGAACAATTGCAGGATTGTGGTATCGCTGCCTTAACCATTCATGGCAGGACACGCGCTCAGATGTACACTGGTGAGGCCGATTGGACGTTGATAGGCAAGGTGAAGGAGAACCCTCGTATCCATATACCGATTATTGGCAATGGAGATATCACTACCCCCGAACGTGCCAAGGAGTGCTTTGACAAGTATGGTGTGGATGCTTTGATGATTGGTCGTGCATCATTTGGCAGACCTTGGATATTTAAGGAGGTAAAACACTACCTTCAAACTGGCGAACTATTACCTCCTCTCAGTGCGGAGTGGCGACTGAATGTACTGAGGCAAGAGGTATTAGATAGTGTACATCTATTGGATGAGCGAAGGGGTATTTTGCATGTAAGGCGCCACATTGCCGCTAGTCCGTTGTTCAAGGGTATTCCTAATTTTCGTGAAACACGCATTGCGATGTTACGTGCAGAGACGAAGGAAGACTTATTTCGGATTTTCGATAGCTTAGACTTAAGCTGCTTTACATAAACTAGGCTCCGGTTCGACATGATTCAAGCAAACTTGATTTTGCTCTCACCTTTCACAAGTTTTCTGAATAACCAACATGTAAAAAGATACAACAAGTATCCTGATGCCCATCCGGCAAAGACATCTATCACATAGTGTGCCTGAATATACACTGTGGCGATACATAGTAAGATATAGAATGGCAACATGCAGAGGGCCAATTTCTTACTGCTACGCCATCCCATTAGTATAATAATAGTAGAAATACCCACATGTGAACTTGGGAAAGCGGCTGTTGGTCTTTCTCCAACTGCTTGGGAGCCTTCAACTAAGCTGTAAAAGAAACCTTGTCCATGTTCTGCTCCTGGCAATAACTCAGGGTGCAAATTGAAATAATCACCCAAAGCTGGGAAAACGCCTGCCAATACATTCTCATCTCCTATGGCTGGAAAATAGAACTGAGGTCCTGCCACTGGTAATACCATATAAATAATATAGTAGAGAAAGAAAGATGAAGCTATCACGAAAGCTATCTTCTCAAACAAATCGTAGCGCATGATAAAATGCCAACATACAATGGCAGCAATTAGTGGATAATAAGCGACATAACCCATATTCAGAGGTTCGCTAATCCACAATTGTGGATAGTCTCGCTGAAACCAATAAGCTGGCTGGCTGCCAATGATAGTTTGCTCTGCTTCAGCAAACAGATGATCGAGGTTGGGTAGCAAGCGATTGAACTCGTAGGTGTCAGGATACCAATAACTTAGTAAAGACAACTGGAAACCTACACGCAAGAAAGCAGTGGCCTTGCATGGGTACTTTTTGTAGATGAAAATAAGAATGATAGTAACCATCACAATCAACAGTCTTTCCATCAGCATCTTCATCGGATGGTCCATTTGGCCAAAGAGCACAACGATAGCGATAGAGGTAAGCAGGGTATAAATCATCGCTGCTTTTTCTATCAGGTATTCTCCCTTACTGGGTCCAATCTTATCAAACCAGTCTATTATAACCATCCTGCCTCCTTATACCATGCAATGGTCTCTTTTACTCCCTTGTCAAGTTGATACTTAGGATGATAATCCAGTTCGTTAACGGCAGGAGTAATATCGCAACGCCAATTGCGTTGTTTCATGATTCTATATTTATCGGTATTAAGTGTACTGGTGGTGTGGCGTAGCCTTGCCCACTGTTCTGAAATGACTGATACCATCTTCAGCACCCATAGCGGTGCACAGATACGAAGCACTTTTGTAGCCTTCAGCTCTCTGATGATAAGGTTCGAGAAGGTTCTGCTCTGGTAAACTTGTCCGTCACTAAGGAAGAAAGCTCTATGACTGACACCATTTTCAATGCCCAAGAAAACAGCCTGAACAACATCTTTCACATACACGAAAGTGATGTCTTGGCGTTTGTAGCCCACAGAAAAGTCCACATGTTGTTGGATGGATTTAGCCATCATAAAGTAGTCTTTTTCTCGGGGACCATACACTCCTGTAGGTCGAAAAATAAGGTAGGGAAAGTCTTTTAACCCTTGCAGATATTGTTCGGCCTTGAGCTTGCTAATGCCGTAAGCTGTGTTAGGTTGAGGCTTATCATGCTCTGTAATGGGTTGATAGTCTGTTTCATGAATGGGACCGAATATGCTAAGCGTACTAATAAACACAAACAGTTTAGGTATTTGTCCTGTTGCAATTAAGGCATCAATCAGATTCTTAGTCTGTTGGTAGTTCACTCGCTCGAAGTCATGTTTGTTGGCACATTTGGTTACACCAGCACAGTGAACTATGTAAGTAAAGGCACCATGCTCAGAAGCATGTGTCTTCAACTGTTGTTGTAAGATGTCTGGATAGGCATAATCAAGGTCGATAAAATAGATATCTGGCTGTTGAAGGTACTCCCTGCTACTACTTTTGCGTACACCAGCCCACGTGGTGAATCCTCTTTGCAAGGCTTCTTCCACGATAAAGCTGCCGATAAAACCGCTTGCCCCTGTTACCAGAACACTATCTCTAAACATCCTATCCATATTCGGCTGCAAATATACAAACTTTTTTAGATAATAAGTGAGAATGGGGCATTAATCATCGCTATTTCTCATCCTAGTGCCTCCCTAAAACTGACGTGGTATTTGCTATGGGGCGTTCCAATATCTGCTATCATCCGTCGCAGTATCTCCTATGGGGGTATAGAAGATACTGCGATGACTCATGGGAAGCCTTCCGACGACCCATGGGAGATATTGCGACGACCCTTGGGAATGCCTCCGTCGAGAGATAGCAATGATTAGCGTTAGAAATGGTCTTTTTTAAAGCGAAATGATGTCCTTTGCATCCTCTGGCATCACATATCTGTCACCTGTGCTCTTACCGATGGCTTCGCGGAACATTTGGTCATAGCCAGGAGTAGAGCGTTGGCCTTGTATTACTACACCATTCTCCGATGGCTTCATGATCTGGTCATTATGTTTCACAGCAATCAGCCTGAACAACTTGTCCCAACGTTCCATCATTTGTTTGGTGTAAGTAGCAGTCTTATTGGTAAGATAGGTTGCCTTTTCACGTTTAGTGAGATTCTCTACATCTTTCAACACTTGTTCTTGGTCAGCTGCATAGAAATCTTCCAACTCTTTTTGTGCATCGCGAAGGTCACCAATCATTACGCTATAACGTGGGTAAATCATGTTAGCTACTACATTGTTTACCCAGAAAGCACTCTTCTCGCTATAAACATTGCTCTGGTTGTTCTCTCTACGGAAAGCTTCAGGTACTTCCTTAACGCCACAATACACTGGTACATAGGCAATCATGTTAGCATCATCACAATTGAAATACATGATACCACCAACATCATCGGGTAACCAACTACGCAATTGTGAAACCAATGTGAAACCAGATTGTGGTGTGCCAATAGCACGTTCACGGAAATACTTTTTGCCATTCAGTTCCCAGTTCATAGGCAATGGACGGTATGGAGAACTCCAAGGACCGGCACTCATGTCAATTGTCATATCCAAAGGAGTGCCTTCATAATGGTCTCGCATGTCGTTCATGATATCGCGAACGGAAACCTTTTGTGCGGGTTTGATATAAAGAGGCAGATGGTCACATACATCAAACTGACCATTGATATATGGTAAGTATTGATCCATCTCAGCCACATCGGCCACATGATGGCGGAAAAAACTCCATACACGAGCATCAGCATAACGTACATTCTCAAAAGTCAATGGACAGTATGCGTCACGGAAACTAAAGTCTTCATCCTTTCCTGAATAATAGCCTTTTTCACGGGCAAAAGAGATCACATCCTTAGAGTAAAGGCAGTTCTTTGGGTCCTTTAATGGGAACTGGCGAATGCGGGAGATGTTGGCATGAGCACTGATGCAATCGTCAGGAATGCGAATAGCCACCCAAACGGCTCCTTTACGTCCAGGACCCTTGCCCATGATTTCCAATATCCATGCCTCGTTCTTGTCGCATACGGTTATGGTCTCACCAGTACTATTATAGCCATATTCTTGCAATAGGTCGGTCATGATAATAATGGCTTCACGCGCCGTTGCTGAGCGTTCCAGCCCTAATTGCATCATGGTATCATAGTTCAATAGACCTTCTGGGTTTTGCAGTTCCAAACGACCATCAAAGGTGGTTTCAACGATGCTCACTTGCTTTTCATTGATATAACCTATCACATCGTAAGTATATTCCACTTGATCTATGTATCCTCTTACCTGCCCGTTATTGCCCCAACCACGTATGGCAATCTTTTCTCCTGGTTCATGTCTCCCACCAGGTGTACGGCTCATGGAACCAGCAAAACCATATCCATCACAATTATAGGTGCAAATAACTGAGCCGTCAACAGAAGCGGCTTTCCCTACTATCAAATTGGTACAAGCCTTAACGGGGTTAAAAAGTTGTATGGCCGCGATAGCCAAGATTGATACAAAGAGTTGTTTAATTCTCATATTCGTAGTCTTTTTAATTAAATAATGTGCAATTTTCGTTATTTTTATTGAGAATTGCAAACAATGTTATAATTTTGTGGTATTACAATCATTAAATATTAAAAGCAATGAAAAAGAAACTACTTTTTGCCGGTATGTTGTTATTAGCATTGACAGCATGCAAGAGCGGCAGCAAGCAGGAGGCTGTTGAAATCATAGACCTGCCACGAGTTGAAACGACTGCTGCTGTATCTTCAGCAATGGACAATTATCTCAAAGGTGTAGAGGAGGCAAAGCAAGATTTGCACAGCATCATGGTGGTACAACATGGTAACGTAATTTACCAGAAATGGTTAAGCGAAGGTGAGGAAAGCAAGCCTCATGTGCTCCATTCTGTTAGCAAGACCTTCACTTCTGCTGCTGTAGGTTTGGCTATCTCAGAGGGTAAACTCAAACTGACTGATAAGCTGGTGAGTTTCTTCCCAGACAAGTTGCCAGCAGAACAGAGTGACAACTTGAAGGCTATCACTGTGCGCGATTTATTGACAATGAACTGTGGCCATGACACCGATCCAACACGTATTGTTCGCAATGCTGAGGATGGAGACTGGATTAAAGCTTTCTTGGCTTATCCTGTGGATCATCAGCCTGGTACATTCTATTGTTATAACAGTCTTGGTACTTATATGCTTTCTGCTATTGTACAGCAGGTTACTGGCGAGAAGGTGGTGGATTACCTCAATACACGTTTGTTCGAGCCGTTGAATATTGACAAGCCTCAGTGGGACGAGAGTCCACAGGGTATCAACACTGGTGGTTGGGGTCTTTATCTCAAGACTGAAGACTTGGCAAAGATGGGTCAACTCATTCTTCAGGGTGGCAAGTGGAACGGTAAGCAAGTGTTACCAGCCGACTATGTGGCAGAGATGCAGAAACCTCAGGTGCCATGTGTGCCTTCGGGTGTGAAGCCACAGGATGCTGAAAAGATTGGTTTGACAAAAGAGAATAGTGACTGGGTACAGGGCTATGGCTACCAGATGTGGCGTTGCCGTCATAATGCTTTCCGTGCAGATGGAGCTAATGGACAGTATATTATCATCATTCCTGATAAGGATGCTGTGGTGGTTACTACTGCTAATATTGGTGATATGCAGGCTGAAATCAACCTTATTTGGGATTATATTTTACCAGTATTGTAAGTTATAAGGATAAGATAAATAATAAGATGAGGTAGGGAAACAACCTCTACCTCATCTTTTGTATTATTTGTACTTCTAAAAAGTTACAGGTCTTTTTCGATATAAGTGAACGTTGTATTACCGATGGTAAAACTACGTCCATGCCATAGCGGCTCAGATGTTCCGGCAGCAAGGAGAGTATCATCAATGATGACTCCTTGTTCCAAAGCTGTAAGCCAAATGGAATTGTTTCGCAAACGTATTTCTGCATGTGTAGGAGCTACATTGCCTGAAAGATCCCAAGATAGTTGGATAGAATTATCAGGAGACTGACCTAAAGTAACAACAGCCGATGGATCTGTTCTTAACCACTTATACAGAGCAATTTCTACTGGTTTGATGACGCCACTTGCTTGCAAGAAATAATGTTCTGAATGAGGAGCCTCATATGCAATACAAATAGCTATTATAATGGTAGTAAAGAGGAAGCTGAGCAAAAGGAACAGGCGGAAATCTACAAATGTGTCACGGTATAACAACATCCACATATAGAAGGAGATGACGCCCGCTAGACAAGCTGTCACCAACCACAACGGGCGTATGCGTACACGAGTGTGCCAAGTGACACAGTACATGATGATAGCCGTCATGAGAATCCAAGGCAAACAATCTAGAATCATCGAGTTGGTCTTAATACCCAACAATATTGCAATTACACAACTAAAGGCAAATAGTAGATAGCTCAACAAACCAGCTATGCCTGCACGTACAAGTATATTACTGAGGCGCGACTTCCAATTTACACTGCGCAACGAGAGCATAGATAAAAGCAAGGTAGTAAAGAAAGCTATACAGAAGCCAAATGAAGGCTGGAAATCCAAATGTACAGAATGGTCTAGTAAAAAACGCTCTGCCTCTGGTGTG
>JAEEGL012707792.1_pt1 | contig 25921 bp, 22 predicted proteins | sample 9134231 | NCBI WGS metagenome assembly JAEEGL01 (sample SAMN16246548, study PRJNA631951) | gut metagenome | biome: gut microbiome; feature: rumen; material: fiber-attached | host: Bos | place: Iran: Karaj | collected 2018-10 | reverse complement strand
TCTTTAAAATTATACTCCATCTTTCTTACCCCACTTCTTTTGACAATGTTTACCATATAACATATATCCACAATAAACTAGTCCTAACATAATAACAAATGCTATTAATAAAACAAATATAATAGGTATTTTTAAAAATTGAACTAATGTAAAAGTGAATGAAATTATAAATGCATTTAATATAGCTACACCATTTAAACATTGTCTATAATTCATTTTTTTCTTATCTAATTTAAAGTAATGTGTTAAAAATACTAATTCATTTATTTTAGTATATTTTTCTTTTTTGAGCATATCATCAAATATAAAATAATAAATAAAGTAGAATATAATAAACACTACTATAAAACTTATTAAATAATACAACATCTTAATCATCCCTTCTTAAAATAAAAAGACATATTCATCATAAGGACGAATATGTCGTGGTACCACCTTAATTTCTAAAATATTAAATACTTTAGCTTGATAATCTATAAAGGAATCACCCTAAAAACTCCAAAAGCAAGTTCATCTATTACAATAATCAGTTCACACCAACCACTAATTCTCTTTGTATTGTAGATAAATTACTACTCTTTCTTCAACGTTATTAACGATTATAATTGATTTTTTCTAATATTGCAAGACTATCTTGAAAAACCTCTTGCAGGAACAACTTGTCCTCTAATAGTTGCTAAAGTTCCTTTATAGTCTTCATCAGTGATAGCTTTCATATCATGGAAGTCTTCTAGATCTTCTATAATTTGTGCTACAGTCGCTTCATATTGTTCAGGTCCTAGTTCTTCAGCTTGGAAACATTGATTTAAATAAGATAGTTTCTGTACTAAATGACTACTATAACCATCACCATCTAAGCCCCATTTAAAACCACGTTTTAAATTCTTAGTTTTTTCATTTAATATTGCAAATTGATATCCTGCTTCACTTAAGTCACCTTCAGACTTTTGAAAATCTAAAGTACTCTTCTTTTCCATATTAGAAAGACTAATAACAGGTTCTGATACATAATGCCATATACCTTTAATAGTTCCTTTAAGTGCAGGTATTTTCTTTAAACGATATTGACCTTCGCCAATTTTCTTTAAATTATCTTTCTTTAATGCCTCAAAATCTCTAGCTGCTTTTGTAAACGTTTTAACTACAGGGAACAATTCTAGATTTTCAAAAGGTGCTCCGCCAATTGGTACGAAACGCGTATAACGCATTGGTACGCCTCGGCCCATCATCGATGGTGGTCCAAATAATCCTCTTCCACCTCTACCGAAACCTCTGCCATAGCCTCCTCCGCCATAAGCAGTTCCTTGTTCCCAGAACGTATAACCATATCCACCATGTGTATGCGTTGGTGGAACCATTACAGTTCTTGAGGGTGGTCCATATGAATAAGCCATAAATAAACCTCCAATCAATTTATATTATAATTAATTTCCTAAATTTGTGCAATGTAATCTAATAGTTTTAAGAACATTTTAATAAAGATGTTCTCTAAGCCTTTCTTTCTTAGTTTCTTGATTTCAATTCTCTTTTCATCAATACCTTTATCAGAGAAAATAATCTCTGCTATTTCTTCTTTCATAGTTGTCTTAATCTCTAAGTCAGATATGATTGAATCGATATCTTCATTAACTAAACGAACAGCATCTATTTCGATATCTTTACCTTTACAGTTAATTGTTAATTGTTGTGTTGTAGGAACATCACTTACTTCAACAATGAAGTCAGTATCTTCAACATATGTTTCACATTCTACTTGTTCACTACCAACATAAACAATTACATCATTAGCTTCTCTTGTATTTCTAAATCTAATACGATAATCTCTCTTAGCAGGAATAATACCTGTCTTACCTTCAACAGCTCTAATAATCAAAGTATAATTATTAGCCAAATAGTTATAATCTATTTTAGTCATTATATAGTAACCTTCTTCATATAGATTACTATATCCATCATCTTCATATAAATAATATGAATTATTACGTCCAGGGAAAACATGTATTTCCATCTTCTTAGGAGAATCAGTAACATTCATATTCTTCTCCAAATCTGCCATTGGTACGATTGTACCACTCTTCGCAAATACTGGATAATCTTCATCTTTATAAAATATTACATATCTCTTATTACCAGGGAATTTCTTACCTGTTTTAAAATCATACCATGTACCTTCTGGTAAGAAGATTTGTTCTACAGCACGGTTCATTACACTATCTTTAGGTTTTGTAATTGGTGCTACAAATAATTCAGTACCAAAATAATATTCATTCTTAAAATCTAATTCATCATATATCTCAGGATATTGATAATATAGTGGTTGTATCAAAGGTAAACCAACATTGTGATACTTATAAGCTTCACTATATAGATAAGGTATTAATCTATGTCTTAATTGACAATACTCTCTAACAATACCCAATGTCTTAATATCCCATTTCCATGGTTCTCTCTTATAGTAATTACCATACTTAGCACCAAATCTAAAGATTGGACTATAAGTACCAAATTGAACATATCTGATATATAACTCAGGAGATTCTACACCATCTTTATAACCACCAATATCATGGCTCCACCAAGACATACCTAAGTTACTTGATGTACTATTAAAGAATGGTAATTGCTTTAAAGTATTCCAACTAACTTTTGTTTCACCACTATAGTGAACTGGATATTTATGTGGAACATTATTATTTACTTTAGCAAGTATTAATGGTCTAGTAGCTTCATTTCTTTTAAAGTCATTAAAATGATAATAATCTAACAAACCTTGAGTCATCTTATCTTTAAAATTACGATAATCTACCCAAAATAAATCTACTCCAACTTCATATAATGGTTCAATCAAATAATTGAAATAAGCAGCAATTAAATTCCTATCAAATACATTAAATGGAATAGTTTGTTTTTGACTGATACCTAATTCTTTAGCTACTTCATCAAATTTTGGTTCATGAGGATAAATACCATCACTAGGATCTATACTTACACCAAGTTTTACTCCTCTATCATGTAGATATTTAGTAAATTCTTTTGGTTTAGGGAATAACTCTCTATTAAAAGTAAATCCTGAACTAAATCTCTTAAGATTATTTTTATCTTTCATGTGCCAATTCTCACCAAGCAATAGAATACTTAATGGAATTCTATATTTATTAAAATTCTTTAATAATTCTTGAATATCTTCAAAAGAATAATAATTAGTTTTATTCCACCAGATACCTAAAGCATATCTAGGTATTAATGGTGGCATTCCTGTTAAAGTATAATAATCTTTTAAACAGTTACCAAAGTCTTTATTATACATAAATACATAAACGTCTGTTCTTTTACGATCATTATGTATTACTACACCATCTTCACCAATAAAATTAGTTTTAGAGTCATCTATAGATACAAAACCATCTGCAGAATATAAACCTTTTTGTTTAAATAATACTTCTTCTACTTTTTTCTTAACTTGATTAAAGTCTTTGACTTTTTCTGCTTCTGATTCATCAGTACTTCTATCCAAATCAGCAACTATACCACTATAGTTTCTTGCTTCAGGATGACCAAAATACCATTCCTTATTATCAGCATTTAATAACTTAATTCTAAAGTTAACATCTGGTGCATACTTAGTACCATATAATGGTTTTTCTTTTAAATAAGTTAAATTAAAATACTTAGTAGTTATATCCAAAAAATTTTCATTTTGATCAACTTTCATTTGAGGAACAGGGAAATTTCTAAATGTCGCAAACTCTGTAGGTCTATCTTCAAAATAACCTTCTTCACTAAATTCAATTCTTACAAGTAAATCAGATAAAACTGTAATTCTATAGAATTGTCCTTGGAAAACAGCTTGTTTCTTACTTCTAACATCATCATAATTTACTTCAAAATGTTTGCCTAATTCTGCCACACTAATCACCTATTTCTCTATTCTATTCTAGTAGAATTATAACATATTTATAATTCAAGAACAATCATGATATAATACATTCGCAGGTGACGAAGATGTTTAAATATTCATTAGATAACAAAAGATATCACACATTAAATTATTACTATAAAAAGAAATATGGTAAAAAAACATTTAAAGTTTCTTTAAATGGTGATTTCTCATGCCCTAATAAAGAAAAAACAGGTCATGGTTGCATCTTCTGTTCACGCTTAGGTTCTGGTGATTTCGCCGGCAACAAAGAAGATGATCTTCTAACTCAATTTAACAATGTAAAAGAAATTATGGAACAAAAATGGCCAGATTCTTATTACATTGGTTATTTTCAAGCTAACACTAATACCTATGCTCCCTTATCCGTATTAAAAGAAAAATATGAAACTATTCTAAATATTCCAAACGTTGTTGGTTTAAACATCGCTACTCGTAGTGATGCTATTTCTAAAGAATGCTATGATTATTTAGAAGAATTAAATAAAAGAACTGATTTAACAATTGAAATTGGTCTTCAATCAATGCATGAAAAAACTTTAAAATTAATTAATCGTGGTCATGATTTAAAAAACTTCGAAACATGTATCAAAGAACTAAAAAAACGAAATATAAATACCGTTGTTCATATCATCAATGGTCTACCTGGTGAAACCAAAGAAGACATGATTGAAACAGTTAAATATTTAAATAATTTACATATCGATGGTATTAAAATACACATGCTTCACATTACTAAAGATACTGATTTAGAAGATTATTATAGAACCAATCCATTTCATATTTTAACTAAAGAAGAATATATAGATATTGTAATATCTGAATTAGAATATTTATCACCTGAAATAGTTATTCATCGTATAACAGGTGATCCTAAAAAAGAAGATTTAATCGAACCATCATGGTTATTAAAAAAATTCTGTGTCTTAAATGATATAGATAAAGAAATGGTTAAAAGAAATACTTATCAGGGTATAAAAATAAAGGAGTGATTATATATCACTCCTTATTAATTTAAATCTTAAAATATCTGATTTAGTATTTGGATTATCTGCTTTGAATCCTGCTTCCGTAGCTACTTCAATAGCTTTTTCATTTTCTCTATTTATATTTATATATAACTCTCTTAGCATAACTATTTCTTTTAACTTCTTTAATGCTTCTTGAGCATAACCATTACCTTTATAATTTTCGAATATTTTATAACTAATTTCACCAGTTGCTAAAATAGTTATTTGACCTATCTTTGTATTATGATCATCTTGTAAATGAAGGCCATATACAGTAGATGCAAAATCCGGTGTATCACCTTTTTCAAATTGTAATCTTTCCGTCTTGAAAAAATCACCATAACAACCAACTCTAAATTCTGCTAATTTTTCCAAAGTAGAATCTTTTAAACTTAATTCTGCTGGAATAAAGTAATCTCTAATACTACTATAATCATCATCTTTAGTTAATTCAGTTAAAGTCTTACAATAAAAATATAATTTTTTATAATGACTCTTACCAAAGTGATATCTTTGTTCTTGTTGTAATTCTACATACTTAAGTAAATCGGTATGGAATTGTTTACTTCTAGCATGTATGTCGCAAGCCATTTCCAAAAGGTCTAAATCTGTCATATCATCAGGACTATCATAATACTCTGGATGGTGTGAATTATTCTTCCAGTGTAATTCAATGGCTTTCCTTTGTTTTTCAGATAAAACATGTCCTTCATCACTAAGTTCATCTAAATCATCAACAATACTAGCTAACGCCATAAATTCTTCAGTATTAACAATCTTCGACATATCGTGAACCATACATCTACCAATTAACTGAATAGCATCTAAGTTTCTGTTGCAATGCATTAAATGAGCAGCCAAATATTGCCCACTTCTTAAAACGAAATTTCTATGCAACAAAGTATCATTAATTTCTTTAGATAATTTCTCAGCATCAATCTCGAACATAGCTACCCTTCCTTAAATTGCATTTATTCTATCACAAAATACAAAAAATGCAAAAAAAGAAAAGCTACATAGCTTTTCCTACTTTTGCACTTAATATTTGTTCTTTAGAATAGAATTGATCAAAGCCATCATCACTCTTTACAACAGCTCCCAATATATATTCTGGTTTAATAACACAATAGCCTGTACTTTGATCATAAATAGTATCAATAGCTTCTTTACTAGTAAAGCCCATCGAATTATCAACTAACTCTCTAGGAAATTGCATTATGATAGTTGTATTATTATGTTTATAAGATGCTATTAAATTAATCATTCCTGTAAAATTATCTAATGGAGTTGTTGTTAAAGAAAGATCAGGTATACCAACTACAGCACCTAAATTAGCATGACCAAAGTTATATAATCCCTCTTCCATAATATTAAACAAATCTTCAGAATATGGCATACCATTTTGATATGTATAACCATCTAAATATGTACGATGAATAGCTGGAATCTTATTTAGATCAGATAACCACAAGTTGCCAATATATTGACCTGTCTCCAAAGACAAATTACATTCACTATCCCAACCATCTATCATGTCATAAAACATCATATAACGATCATAATCATTTTCATTAACACACTTATCCAAAAATTCATAAGCAAAATCATTTTCAAAGAAAGAGTATCTTCCTTGTGCATGAGCTTTATCTATTTTTTCTCTTACTTCTTCTTGCTTTTCAATTATTCTTGGATCAGGTGTATTCTTTAAAGGAAATTTAAACTTATTAAATAATAAATTTCTTATTCCCATAGCAACTCCTCCTTAAAATTACATAAAGTATTCTTTAGGTAATTCTACATCTTCTTTCATATCTTGTTCTAACAATTCTGGATTATCGAATAAGTATTGTAACATCTTAACTGATTTAATAAAGTAATAACCGTCTGCTACTCTTTCATCTAAGTTAATACCAAAACTTACCATTAATCTCTTTTCTTTTTTACCATCGATAAATACTTCTTCTTCTTTTATTTCACCAATAGTAGTAAATACTGATACAGTACCAAAATCATTAATATTATGTAATACAGCTCCACACTTTAAAGTACCTACATTGGATACAATCATACTACTATAATATAGATTATCTTCTTGAATAGATCTTGGTAACTTACCTATCTTATCTAACCATTTTAAGAAACCTACAACTGGTACTCTTATAATATTTGGTAAACCAGCTAATTTATCAACAACATCATTAGCACCTTTCTTTTCAGACTTACCATCTCTAACTTGATGAACTTTATCATATATTTTCTTTGAAATAGTACTTAAGTTATCTTCATCTTTAAAAGGTACTAACATCATTAATTCTTCACTTTTATCTTCAAAAGCAACTTTTGCTACAAATGAAATAATAACATCATTATGTTCCCATATGTGTCTATTGGCAACGAATCTATTTAGTTTTGGGCGATGATAAACAACACGACCTAAACCTGTTAAAAAAGCATGGAAATAAGTTAAATCTTTCATTCCTTCTTTTTTCTTTTTACTAATATAATCATGTAACTTTGTTACATCTAATTTATAATCACAATAAACTGTACTAATTGCTCTTTGTGGTTTTAAGTCGATTGACAATTGTTCAGTTCCCAACACATGTTTTACTCTTTTTGCATCTATTCTGCCCATAAAATCACACCATTCTTAAAACAATTATAACATAAAAAAAGAAGAATTTTTTATTATTCTTCTACTAATATAGCAGTTATTACATAATAACTTGTATTACTTGCATATGAACAAGTTTGAAGTACTAGTATTTTACTATCTTCATTATAAGGAATATCTCTCTTATAAATATAATTACTTCCTAAATTTTTAATTTGATTTAAGAAGTCAGTTCCTTCTAATTTAACTCTCATATGACTATAATCACTATTTACTTCTTTAATAGCATATATCTTATATATCTTTCTACCATTATCATCTTGTAATAAGATATACATATTATTATTAAAGAATTCTTCATCTAAAAAGTTTTCTAACTTTCTAAATGGAATATCATATGTTCTAGAATTATGACCATATATATTTATTTGTCTACTATCAGTAGTAACACGATAATCCATATATTCAGTACCTTTAATATCACGTTTATTATCAATACTATGATTCAAGTAATAATCATTATCACTAGCTTGTACAACTAACAAATTAAACATATTTGGTATTTCTAATCTAGCTACAATATTTTTATTCTTATATTGTTCCCTATAAGTATTTAAATCAACATCAGGACTAAAATACTTATTTAAATCTTCTTTTTCTTCTCCTGCAGGATGATTGTTAACAACCTCTTGAGTTATTACACTAGAAACAGGTTTATTATATTGAAAAACCTTTGTACTAGTGAAATATAACAAGCCACCCACAAACAAAATAATGAAGATACTAACTATCACATTTCTTCTTTTTTTCATTCTTTCATTCATATAAAAAACCTCTCTAATGAGGTTTATAATAATTAATTACTTGAAAGTTGTCAACATTTGATTATTCTTATTCTTCAGTGTTTTTTGTATGATCAATAAAATAAATAACTGTATAGAACACCATAAGTAAGAATAAAGATATAATAATTCCTCCAAATATATCAGTAAACCAATGTACTCCTGATAACATTCTTGTTACTACAATAGAAATCATTAATAACCAACAAATAACATCTAAGAACTTTCTTATCTCTTTATGTGTAACAAAATATTTACTTATTAATATAGATGAACCACAAATACATAATGCTAACATTGTATGTGTTGATGGAAAAGATGCTTCTAATTCACCCTCAAACATTACTGGTCTTACATTAATAGCTACTCTATCAAATAGAACATATAAAATAGCAAATACTACATAAAATCCTCCTAAAGCAATTAATCTCTTATCTACTTTAGATATTTTCTTTACTTGTACTAATTGATAGCAACCTAATAAAGCATATAATGCTGCTATTAAAATAGCTATAAATCCTAATACATTAGATACTTCATACCAAGTTTTATTAAACTTAAATAAATCCTTAAAGAATGTATTAATTGATGCAAATCCTACATTAGATCCATCTGGTGCAATACCTCTTACATCAACAAATTTAATTAACAAAGTAAAAATAACAGAAACAATTAATAACATTAAACACATTCCTATTAACATTTTTCTTTTTTTACTTAATCTCTTCATACATATCATCTCCATCAAAATTATATCATAAAAAAGATACCATTCAGTATCTTATTTTTTATCGTAAACATTAGTACTAGAAGTAATATTAGAATCCTCTGCAATTATTGCTTTAACATTTAGTTTTCTTTTTGGCATTTGTTGTTCCATAGAAAGCACCTCAATATTCTCACTATTAATATTAGCACACATACAAGCATAAAAAAAAGAGCTAGCGCCCTTTTTTCCTTAAAGAATGTATTTGACCAATATCTTCTTCTCTTATTGTAAAATTAATTGTATTAAATTCTGCATCAGTTGTTAAAGAAGTAGCAATTAATTTATCACCAATTCTTATTCTAATGCCTTTCTTTTTATCTCTATAAGAAGCAGTCGCTTCATCATACATTAGATGTAAAGCATAGACATCAAAAGTATCAATTTTTCCATCTATACCTTCTCTAGTTTTAATGTATATACCTTTACTATTAACATATGTTACTTGTGCTTCAAATTTTTCGTCTAGATGTTTATCAATGTATCTAGCCATATCATAATGGTCAGCATCTCTTTCAGCAGCTTCTGCTTTTCTTTCCATCTTCGTTGCATAAATACACATTTGTTCAATATCTTTTAATTCTTGTTCATATTCTTTCCAATCGAATTTACCATCCCTCTTCTTCTTTAACATATAGTGAGCAAGTAAATCCATAAATCTTCTAATTGGACTTGTGAATTGACCATATCTTTCTAATCCTAATCCAAAATGATATCCAGCTTGTGGAGCATATCTAGCTAACTTCATTGATCTTAGTAAAATATTAGCAACTATCTTTCTAATATCCTCATCATCAATACTTTTTAAGATTCTCTCAATACTTTTACCATTAAGAACTTCTTCTACACTAACTACTTTAATTCCTGTTTTTTGTAACAAATCAAAAGTATCTTCTAATACTTCTTCTTCAGGTTCATCATGAACACGAAATGGTGCTGGTGTTCCATCCATAAACTCTGCATAGCACATACCATTTAGTAGCATGCCATTTTCAATTAATTTTTGACCACTACCACTAACACGTTTATGGATTTCAGTTACTTCGCCATTTTCATCATAATCAGGCTTAATTTCGTTATTACCAAAATCTATATAACCTCTAGCTATTTTTTTCTTTTCTAATGCTTTAGATAAATCATTCCACATATGTAATGATTCAACAAAATCTTCATAGCCTTCAGGTACAATCCCTTCTTCAAGTATTTGATTAACTGCTGTATAAGTCATTGCTTTCTTTGATTTAATAATTGAATCAACGAATTCATAATTTAAAATATCACCGTTTGGTGTTACTTCAACCATTGTACTAAGAGTTAATCTCTCTTGATTTTCATCTAATGAACAAATACCATTAGATATAATTTTAGGTAACATTGGAATAACAATATTACTTAAATATACACTTGTACTTCTTCTTTTAGCTTCTTCCCATAATGCCATTCCTGGATGAATATAGTAAGAAACATCTGAAATATGAATGCCAACTTTATAATTACCATTTGGTAATTTTTTAATACTAATTGCATCGTCTCTATCTTTACAAGTTTCATCATCTATTGAAAAGATTAATTCATCTGTTAAATCAACACGACCAACACGATCTTCTTCTCTTACCTCTTTTGGTATTGTTTCCGCTTCTGCTAATACCTCTGGTGGAAACTCTGGATCAATGTCATTAGCTATAGCTATTGTTCTTAAATCTAGCATTCTTTGTTCTTTATTACCAATATAAGATACAAAACTAGCTTTATAAGCTTTTTCTTTTGGATCATAATCACCAACAACAACTTGAACTCTATCTCCTACAGCTATTAATTTATCTGTACTATCTTGATCTAAATAAATATTCTTTTTAAAAGGTATTCCACATGGAACTAAATCTATTCTTCCGTTCTTACCTTTTACTACATCACATATTACTGGTTCTGATTGTCTCTTAACAATTCTATTTACTTCAGCAACATAACTACCATTCTTTTTAACATCATAAACTACAACATCTACGATATCTCCATCCAAAGCATCCTTTAAATATTTAGGATCTACAATAGCTACACTACCATCTTCTAAGACAATAACACCATCCATATGTTGATCTATATATATAGGTGTTTCAATTTCTGTTAAAATCTTTGCTTCTGAAAACTCTTGTTGTTTTTTTTCATCACGAATCGCTGATTTCGAATCTTCTTTAGAAACAGAAGGATTTGCAATTGAACCTTCATAATATCTATTATCAACTAATTCACCGATACTAACTAGAATTCTTTGACCTTCTTCTAAAGTAGCTTTTTCGCTTTTTGATAAACGAACTCCGTGTTTAAATCCAATGTTTTCAGGAACTAATTCTAATTCGTCACCAACTCTTTTAACATTACAAAATATTAAATTGCTAAATCTTTTAACAATCTTTTCTACTATAGCAACAGGGTTCCCTTTAGAAGTACCATCAGTTGGTCTAATTAAAACCGTGTCACCTACTAGGGCATCATTTAAATCATCAGAAAATATTTTATAAACAACTTTTCTTCTCTTGCCATTTTCAATTACAGTTGCTATTTCAACATGGCCATTACCCATTTCATCAAGAATTAACTTTCCTTGTAAATAACCTAACTCACTAGAAAAGACTCTATAAAGTCCTCTATCTGTTACCATTACTTTTCCTTCATAGATTAATTCATCTAAAGCAGATAATAGTTCTTCATGGCCAACATTAAATTCGTTGCCTAAATTCTTTTTGATTTCTTTCAAACTATAAAGTTTATCCTTAAAAGTTTTGTTACTTAAGATTGAATATATTTTTGCTTTTAATGATTCTTTACTAACATTCACCATAAACACCCCACTAAGCTATTATTAAAACACATTTATTGCAATAATGTAATTGCCACACATAAATTTGACTATAACAATTCGTTATAGTCATATAATATTAGTTCCTTATACCATGATGAGCAGTTGGTGAGTATTCATCCAATGCTCTAAAAGTATAACCATTCGCTAATCCATATTGGATTATTTGTTCAACTGCTGGAATTGATGTCTTATGAATATCATGCATCAATACAACAGATTCATTTCTCTTACTTATACCAATAATAACATTATCAGCTGCTGCTTGAGTTCCTGCTCCAGCCGCATCATTTGAATCTACATTCCAATCAAAATAGATATAACCATCTGCTTCCATACTTGCTTTAATAGCAGAAACTACACCTACTGAATATTTTTTAGATATTGTATTAGAACTTCCTCCAGGGAATCTAAATAATCTGCTTCGTTCTCCTGTTTGTTGTTCAATAATATCATTCATTAAATTAAAATCTTCTCTATAAGCATCAACACTATTATACACAGTCCATTTATGACTATAAGTATGTACTGCTACTGTATGACCTCTTTTTGCTTCTTCCGAAATTAAATATTGATAACTTGGAAATTGATTAGTAACAAAGAAAGTTGCTTTAACACCATACTTATCTAATACATCTAATAATTCAGGTGTATAAGCACAAGGTCCATCGTCAAAAGTTAAATAAACAACTTTACCAGTTGGTTGAACTGGAACATTATCTTTGTCAAAGACCTTTACTGTTCTTGTTGCTTTACCTTCTTTACCATTATAATTAACTGTATAGTTAATTGTATAAGTACCCAATTTATTAACATTCAAATTACTATCAGTAACTATTTCTGCTTCAATTGGATTACCACAACCATCAGTAGCAGTTGCTCCACTTTCATTGTAACTACCACCAACATAAACATAAACTGTTTTATTACCTAACATCTTAACCATTGGTGCAGGTTCTTCTGTAACTTCTACTGGTAATTCTTTTACTGCCTCATTACCATTACTATCCACAGCTTTAATAATTAACTTACCATCTTTTTCTTCTTTTGCTGCTTTACCTGTAATATCACCATCAAAATTATCCACAACTTTATAAGTTAAATTAGTTTTATCAATATTATCACAATAGAATCTTTCTACCTTTTCTACACTTGTAATTATTTCTGGTGCTTTAGTATCTTTAACTGAAACATGTCTTGTTTCTTCGTATGTTTCACCTTCATATATGATTGTATATTTAATATCATATTCCCCAATAGTATTAGTATCTACTTCCCCTTCTTTAGATACTATATATTCTAATTGTGGGATCTTTTTATCTCCCATCGTAAGAGTAATTCCCTCGTCTTCAAAAGATTCATATACTTCCGAATTATATTGTTTACCACCATTTACTATAATTTTAAGTTTAGGTTCTTCTACACTAGTAAATCTATTTTTATAAAAATGATAATAAAAAATAGAGCAAACTATAACTAGTATTAAACATAATACTATAGTCGCTCTATATAAATAACTTTTATCATTTAAAAACAATTTACTCATATAAACCATCTCATTACTAATATACCATAAAAAAAGAAAATATCGAAGATATTTATCTTTTTTAATTGTTATTTTCTACAGCTTCAACACCAGGTCCAACATACCTTAAATATTTAACTGCACAGTCTTTTCCTCTAACAGCAAGATAATCATCAATCTTACATTCTCCTACACCATTCGTAACGAATTTTGAAGAATGCATCATCTTACCATCACCCTCATACAAACCTACATGAAAGCAGTTACTTGCTTCACCATAGTAATCGCCTGTTTTACCTTTTTCAACAAAACAAACAATATCTGTAGGAAGAGCATCTTCTGCTGAAACTTCAACAAATCCTTTATTGTGGGCATCAAAGCCATCTTTAGTTACATTGCCCCAATAGTTCATACAACTACCATAGAAGCCTTCACTATCTGAATTTTGACCACTTACACCATTAAACAATACTTGATTGTAACAATAACTAACAAACATTGCACAACCAAATCCTTCTACATCAGATCCCTCTGGACCATAACGCATACTGTCATATGGAACTCCAGTTTGACTTCTACCAGCATCAAAAATTTCATCAGTAAATTCTTGACGTGTTAAAGTTTTATTTTTTTCTTCTTCCTCTTTTTTCTTCTTTTCTTCCTCTTCTTCGGCCGCTTTCTTTTTGGCATCTTCTTTTTCTTTTTCTACTTCTTGTGGTGTTGGTAATTTAGGTATTTCTGTATTTTTACCATCATAGAATTTTTCTTTACCATCTTTATCAGTAACTTTTTTACCAATAATAGTACCATCTGCATCATAGAATATTTCTGTTAAAGCACCAAGCGCATTAACAAATGCTACAGTTCTACCACCATAAACATTATTTTCTGTTACTTGCATTGATTGAATTCTATAAGCATCATCAATTACACGTTTAGCATCATCATTTAAACCACCATAGTTTGAATGACTAGCTATATTACTCATGCCATTATTCTTAGCAACTATTTCTCTTGCTTCTTTAACTCCCGCAAGTGATCCTGCTGTATCTCTATAAGTTGCCGAAGCATCAACTGCAAAAGTACTATTATTTGCAGCTATTATTGCTACAACTTGTGCCCACTCATCAAAGTTTCTATTAAAATCTCCAAAAGTTGCAGCGTTATGATCCCATATAGCAAGCAGTTTGCCACCCAATTCACCAAAAGCAGATGAACCAAGGGATGCATTAACATTAGCTTGAATAAATCCATTTATGCCATCTAAAGTAGAAGCAAATTCATTAAAATAACTTTGAATAGTTGTCATTCTACCTTTAACGCCACTGACACTAAACTTTTCATCTGCCATAAAGGATCATCCTTTCTATATTATTACAGCTTACTTAATTTTTCTTGTTCAAACGCCCATTCTAGCGGACTAATAACTTGACCATCTTCTCGTTGATATTCTTTTTCATATGTATAATTTTGAACACCACCATGACCAGCACCTTGGAATGTATGCATTTCTGCAGGTGCACCATTATTCTTTAATTTGTTTACTGCATTATAAGCTGATCTATAATCTACACCAGTATCATTTGAACCATGGAATGCCCAAATATTAACCTTCTTAAGTGCTTCAGTATATTCACCTGGTCCACTGATTGGTACAAATGCAGAATAATAATTTGGATATTTATTAACTAATTTATAACCAACATAAGCTCCATAACTATGGCCACTCAATGAAATCTTATTTAAATCTCCATTATTTTCATTAGCAATATGAGTAGTTAACTCATTTAAAGCTTGTAAATAATTATCTTTATAGAATGCACTTGATGTAGGTGCTTGTGGACAAATAACAATTCCCGAAGGAGTTGTTGATTTTTCACTTAAGAATTTAGGTAAACCACATTTTAAAGCCCCACTACCAGATTCTCCAGAACCATGCATATACATCATTACTGGTAATCCTTCAACCTCAGTACCATAATCAGGTTTATAAATATAATAATTAATTGTTACACCATTTTTAGCTGTATAACTTTCCTTTTTGAAAGAACCATATTTAAGATTTTGAATATAATCTTTGTAATATTTACTTGATAATTCTTCCTCTATCTTCTTTAACATTTCTTCATATTCTTCTTTAGTTGGTAACTTATCAACTTTCTTATCATCTTTATCATAATAAGTAACATTACCACTCTTATCAGTAACTTTTCTACCAACTAAATAACCATCTTTATCATAAAGAATTTCTATCTTATTACCAGTAGCATCTGTATATGTAACCGTTTTACCACCATAAGTATTACCACTAGTTGTTTTTTCTGTCTTAGCCATAAAAGCAAAATCTAAAACACTTCTAGCATCAGAACTTAAAGTTCCAAATCCTGTTGCTTTAGCTATGTCAGTTAAACCTTCATTCTTTTTAACAATATCTCTAGCTTCTTTAACTCCACCTAATGTTCCAGCATTATCTCTATAAGTTGCTTCAGCATCAACTGCAAAAGTATTGTTATTAGCAGCAATAATTGCCACTACTTGAGACCAATTATCAAAATTTGCATGAAAGTCGCCAAATGTTGATGCATTGTGATCCCAAATGGCAAGTAGTTTGCCACCTAAATCACCGTATGCAGAAGAAGCAATAGATGCATTAACATTTGTTTGTACATATGAATTTATTTTATCTAAAGTTCTAGCAAATTCTTCAAAATGGTTTTCTATTTGACCCATTTTATATCTTACTTTATTAACACTAAATTTTTCATCTGCCATAATAACACTCCCTTTTTATACATCAAATCTATCTAAATTATATTTCGAAATAATTCCAGCATATTTATCTGTAGTACTAGCATTAGGATTAGGAGTATAACTTTCCAAGAAAGATCTATAAGCTTCTAGATTGTTATTTCCTTTACATTCAGGATGATATAAAGATAATACGTTAGCATAATCTTCAATACATTCTTCAATACTATTATAATATCTCATTGATTCATTACTTGGTATTACAGATGTACCAGAAGAATTCCATTGTGTAACAGTTGTAACACCAGATGTTCTTCTTTTTGACCAAGTAGAATCTTGCATATCAGGAGTAATTCTACCCATATCTGTATTAATACCTAAAATATTATTATAATCTGATAATTTAGAAGCATGAGTACTAATCCATCCACTCTCATTAATTATTTGTGCAATAATTAATGATTTTTTCATACCATATGTATTAGTGTTTTGAACTATCTTACCTACTTTTTCAATCCACTCATTAATAGCTGCTTGATCTCCGTTATAAGCTTTATCACCTAACTCATAGAATTCTTTAGCTTGTGTATTACCAAGCTTAGCTTCTTCAAGTTTTTTCAAACGTTCTTCTTCAGCTTTTTGTTCAGCTTCTCTTTTCTTTTTCTTTTCTTCTTTATATTCAGTTCCTGTTATTAATTTATCTACTTGCTTATCATCACTATCATAGTATGTAACTTTACCATCTTTATCAGTAACTTTTCTACCTACAAAATGATGTTCATCATCATAATAAATCTCTACATTATTTCCAGCAGCATCAGTATATGCAATTGTTTTACCATCATATTCATTTTTATCAGTTTCTTTTCTTGTTTTCATTCGATAAACAAAGTCTAAGACACTTCTTGCACTAGCACTTAATGTACCAAAGCCTTCAGCACTACTTATATTATCTATACCATTGTTTTTAGAAACTAACTCTCTTGCTTCTTTAACACCACCTAATGTTCCAGCATTATCTCTATATGTTGCTAAAGCATCAACAGCAAATTGGTTATTATTCGCACCAATAATTGCTACTACTTGTGCCCAGTTATCAAAGTTCTCATGAAAATCATTAAAAGTCGATGCATTATGATCCCAAATGGCAAGTAGTTTACCACCTAGATCACCGAATGCAGATGAACCAAGGGATGCATTAACGTTAGCTTGAACAAAGGCATTAATTTCACTTAAAGTATCTGAAAAATCACTGAAATAATTTTCAATGTTATTCATTTTATTTCTAACATTAATTACGCTAAACTTTTCATCTGCCATGCATAATCACCTACTATGATTATTATAACATACTAAAATAATTTTTTTTACCAAAATAAAAGACTTTTAGCAAAGTCTTTTATTCAGGACAAGTTACAGTTAAACTAAAGTAAACAGTATATGTCTCTGCATCACAAGCATTAGTTCCATAACCAGCACATGTTAGTACAGGTATAAGCTGTATAACAATTAAACTAACGTGAAACCTCGATTATTATTCATAGAATCAACTGCTGATAATTTTTATGATGGCCAACAATCTGAGAAGAAATCCTCACTATCTAAAATACCACCATTGGCAGATTCAATTTGTAAGTGTAAGTGTGGTCCTGTTGAAATACCTTCATTACCAGATAAAGCAATAAGTTCACCAGCCTCAACATGATCTCCAACTTTATGGAAGTTAGATTTAGAAACGTGTCCATATTTAACTACTCTTCCATCATCTTGTTTAATCATAACCCAGTTACCGAAACCACCTGCAGAACTTCTTCCACAAGCTGCTACAGTTCCAGAACTGATTGAATAAATCTTTGTACCAGTCGGAACACCAATATCTGTTCCTTTATGGTTAGTACTTGCTCCAGCTGTAGGAGCTGATCTATGTCCAACATGAGAAGTAATTGGAGCTTTTTGACCTCTTTCGAATGGGAAAACATAACCAGACTTATCAGATACTATAAATTTCTCTGCTAGTTTAGCTTTTTCTTCTTCAAGACGTTTTTGTTCCTCTTCTTCTTTTCTTCTCTTTTCTTCTTCTTCTTTTTCTTTAGCAATAGCTTCTTCACGAGCTTTTTGTATTTTTGCTTTCTTTTCTTTATATTCTTCAGCAGTTGGTAAGGCACTAATAGTTTCATCATTAGGTCCATAACAACAACCTGCCATATTTGTACCAACTAAATATCCTTCATTATCAAAGAATACTTCAACTTTAGAATCAGTAGCATCTGTATATGTAACAGTAACACCACCATAAATATTATTATTTGATACTTTTTTAGTTACTGCTCTATAAGCATAATTCAATACATTCTTAGCTTCATTAGAAAGCACAGAAAAACCAGAAGCATTCTTGATACCTTTAATATCGCCAAATCCTTTAATTAAAGATCTTGCTTCTTTAACACCATCCAATGTCGCAGCAGTATCTCTATATGTTGCTGCTGCATCAACTGCAAATTGATTGTTATTTGCTGTGATTACAGCTACAACTTGTGCCCATACATCAAAATGATCATGAAAATCATTAAAAGTAGATGCATTACGATCCCAAATATTTAATAACTTACCACCTAGATCACCAAAGGCAGAAGATGCTACTGAAGCATTAACATTTGCTTCAATATAAGCATTTATTTCTTTTAAAGTAGCTGCAAAACTGGCAAAATGATTTTCTATCTGAGCCATTTTTAACTTAACTACCGTTGCTCTAAACTTTTCATCTGCCATAATCACACCTACCTTCTATTCATCTATATTATACTATATCATATTTTTACTATAAAAGCACACCGCATCAAGTAAAATACAAATAATCTCCTACTGGTCTTTCACCAGTACTATCAGTTGGTGTATTAACTAAATCACCACCTGATACTAATGATACACTTCCACCTTGATCCATACTCTTAGCAAAAGAACATCCTTTATCATATAAGTAATTTTCAACATCATATTCACCAGTAGAACCTGTAACTATATAGTATTCTCCTGGTTCTGTCATACCAATAACTGTTCTATTATATGTTTTTTCTACAACTTCATTATATTTCTTACCATTTCCAATTAAATGTGAATCATGTGAAGAGAAAGTATATTTAACACCCATATTAACTAAGTCATTAGCACTAGTTCCTGGAGGTGCAGTAAATAACTTACCATTCTTATCCAAACATATTTCCATACCACCAGCTGAAGATCCAGAAACAACTTTACCATTAACAATAACTACGTCATTAGCTCCAGACAAATCTTGTTTTCCGTTTTCTAAGAAATGGCTACCGTTAATTAACAACTTAGCTCCAACTCTCTTAGCAGCTGATGATGATGTTTCAAGTCCATTACCATATGAACCATTAGCTGGTTCACCATTAATTTGACTTCCATCATTAATAACAATATGTGTAACATAAACTTTATGTCCATTAATTGTTTCTTCCGTAACTGTATAGAATAAATTTTCAGAAGATTCACTTTTTAATGCTCTATCTAAATCAGCAGCATATTTTTCTTGAGCTAAAGCAACTCTTGTTCCTTCTTTAGCTTTTTCTTCTTCAGCTTCCTTAGCTTTAGCTTCTTCCTCTTCTTTTTTCTTCTTTTCTTTATATTCAGTTCCTGTTATTAACTTATCAACTTGTTTATCATCACTATCATAGTAAGTAACTTTACCATCTTTATCAGTAACTTTTCTACCTATGAAACGATGCTCATCATCATAATAAATCTCTACTTTATTTCCCGCAGCATCAGTATATGTAATTGTTTTACCATCATATTCATTTTTATCAGTTTCTTTTCTTGTTTTCATTCGATAAACAAAGTCTAAAACACTTCTTGCACTAGCACTTAATGTACCAAAACCTTCTGCACTACTTATATTATCTATACCATTGTTTTTAGAAACTAACTCTCTTGCTTCTTTTACACCAGCTAATGTTCCTGCATTATCACGATATGTAGCTAAGGCATCAACTGCAAAACTATTATTATTTGCTGCAATAATTGCTACTACTTGTGCCCAGTTATCAAAGTTCTCATGAAAATCATTAAAAGTCGATGCATTGTGATCCCATATAGAAAGTAACTTACCACCTAAATCACCAAATGCAGATGAACCAAGTGATGCATTAACATTAGCTTGAACAAAGGCATTAATCTCACTTAGAGTATCAGAGAAATCACTAAAATAGTTTTCTATAGTACCCATTTTACTTTTTACGTTAACAACGCTAAACTTTTCATCTGCCATATCTTCACCTACTTTTCTATTATGCTATTACCATTATATCATTTATTAATCAATATTTTATTCATTTTTTAGTAATAATTTAAGTTCTTCTTGTTTTTCTTGTTCTTTTAATAAAGTTGTTATATTAGTTCCACCAGTTTTATAACTTCTTACCCTATCTTCTATCATTATTTTATGTGTATCTCCAATAACAACAACACTATAATTAGGGAACTCAAAACTTCTAGCGCCATTTAAGAAATCACTATAAACAAAATCATCATATCCATCTATTGGTTCAATAAAAGGAAGTACTGACTTCAATCGATGATTCATGTCATAAACTTTTATTCCCTCTTTAAAATCAACAACATTAACTTCTCCATTCTTTTCAAAAAAGATATTAAAGACATGCCTATCACCAAAAATAACTTCAGTTTCTAAACCAAAAATAGTCATTAAATTCTGACCCATAACAGAATACTCACTACAAACACCAGCTCCAATTCCTTTAAAATCGCTTAATTGATGTTCTATAGTAGGAGGAATCTTATCTCCATTTTTATCAAGTAATAACTGATGCCTTTCAAAACGAGTAACTGGATCTATCCTTCTATCAAAATAATTATGAATAAATTCATCAACTAATAAAATAAACGTCATATCATTATCTACATCTTGACCATATATCCATTCTGCAAAATCATATAAGTATGACTCATCACCCATATAGTAATATCCACCATCATTATATAAGTTAGCATTTTCACTTATTTTATAATAAACAACTTTTACATCATTTGGTATATAACCAACCCACCTACTATTTACATCAAACATATTAATACCTAAATCATCTGCTTTAAGTACTTCTCTTTTTGGATTGATTCCTATATCTCTTCCTAAATATTTTCTTTTATTAAATTGTTTACTCTCATTAACATAAGCTTCAACATAATAATCTATTACATGTTTTATATCTTGTTTATTTCGACATCTTCTTAAATTATTTAGTAAATTATTCATGTTCCCCACCTATTTTTATTATACAAAAAAAGTAGTATTCATACTACTTTTTTACATTAAACCTTTATAATACTTCCAAGCTAAAATCCTCATTACAGCTCGGTCTAACATTTCATCAGTTATTTCCCCATTTTCATAAGCTGCTTTTATTTCAGCAATACCTTTTTCATAATCACTGATAATAATCATATCATTACCTGCAAGTAATGCTCTTACACTTGGTCTTTCCTCATAATTAGCTATTGCTGCCATAGCAATATCATCAGTCATAATTACACCAGTAAATTTCAAATCTTTTCTAAGTATTTCATGTACTCTACTAGATAAAGAAGCAGGTATACCATCTTCAATATTAACCATTATATTATGATTAACTAATACTGCTTCTGCTCCTGTTCCAATACCAACTTTAAATGGAACAAAATCATTAGAATTTAAATATTCTAAAGTTCTTTCATCTCTTGAAATACCTGTATGTGTATCTTTATTATTTCCATATCCAGGGAAATGTTTTAATACATAACTAACATTATAATCTTTACTAGTATTAATAACTGTTTTTACATAATCAGCAGTTTCTTCTGGTCCCATACCAAAACTACGTTGATAAATAAAATCATTAGGATCAGTTGATACATCAGCAACTGGTGCTAAATTAACATTTATACCATAATTATTTAAAATAGTACTCTTTACTTTTGTATCATTAATAATTGCATCCATACCACCGTTTCTATATAAAACTTGTGGTGATAAGAATTGATTAGCTACTAAACTAGAATATCTACTTATTCTAGTAACTGTTCCACCCTCTTCATCAGATGCAATAATTAAAGGAATCTTACTAGCTTCTTGATAAGATTTAATTGTATTAATTAAACCATCTCTTGTTTTATTTCTAAAGTCTCTATCAAATAAAATATATCCACCAAAATAATATTGACTTAATCTTTCTATTTGATTTGTTTCTGGAACTCTTACTAAAAATAATTGACCTATCTTTTCATCAACAGTCATTTCTTTTAATTTACTATAAGCTTGTCCATAATATTTACTAAATATACCATTATCATCTATTAAGTAAGCCCATTCAGGTGGCGGAGTTGGTTTTTCTTCTTCTTTCTTTTTACCGCTTTTTTCTTCAACTTTTTCAACAAGTTCTTTTACTTTATCTTTTTTAAAAATCACAAAATAACCACCAATACAAATTAATAATATCAACAATACAATTAAGAATTTCTTCATATCAATACACCTCAATTATTGATTAATGCCATTATCAGTTATACTCTTTCCAACAGTATCCACAATATCTCTTATCAGTTTAGCATTTATATAATCATTATCTACTTCTTTTCTATCAAACAATTCTTTCCCATCATGATTCCAAGTATTATAACTAAAAATTCTAAAATACATCTTATCATTAATTATTCTAAATTCAAATTTGATATTACCAATGCTATTAACTATTTCTATTAATTTATCCATTACATCATGTGTTAATAATTGCATTGCTAATACTTTATCAGATGCTAATACTTTAAACTCTTTACCAAATGTGACAGAATCTATATTTACTCTTTCTAATTTATTGTAATTTAAACCTCTTTTATTAACATGTATTTCGCCATTAAAATCATATTTGATATCCATAATTCCATATAAACCCTTAAAAGTTGTTACTGTCGTTGTATTACCATTACTATCAGTATTTTCTTTTAACGTATGAATATCATACACGGCTAAATCATAATCATTATGTTTCATATTTATTTCTGAATAACAACGAATTATTTCATAAGATTTATCAAAACCAGATTCATTATATATCTCCCCAATTTCTTCTTCTAAATCAGGATTTTCAAATAAAGTATAACAATCAACATCTGTGAATAATTCTAATAATATTTCTTGAATAACCGTTTTCATATAGTATTCATTGAAAAGTGTCCCTTCAGAACCTTTTCTACCATAATATATTGCTTGAAAAATAGATACTATCATTAAACCTAACGGTAACAATAATAATAAAAAGTTTTCAAAAAGCACAAAAAACACAGCTAACATAACAATTCCAATTAGTAGTCCAACTAACCATCTACAAGCTTTCCTATAATAATTATGCTTTTCGAAATCTTTTTTCAATGATTCATTATATTTCGTTTTTATTCTTTCGAACAATTCGTCACTCATGACATTTTCCTCTATTCATTAATACTATTATCGTAAACACTTTTTTCTACAATATTTAAAATATCAATAAACAATTTAATATTATTATAATCATTTTCTAATTCTGCTCTATTAATAGCTTCTTTAGAACCATTTGTAAAAGTATTATAATTAAAAATTCTATAATATAATTTATCATTCATAATTCTAAATTCATAATTAATTTTTTTACCCTTATTAGCTTCAGCTAATGCTAAGATTTGATCCATTACATCATGTGTTAATAATTGCATTGCTAATACTTTATCTGTTGCTAATACCTTATATTCTTTATTAAAGACAACAGAATCCATATTAACTTGTTCTAATTTATTATAATTACGTCCTCTTTTATTAATATATATTTCATTATTAAAATTATGACTTAAAGACATTACACCAAATAAACCTTTAAAAGTTGTTACATAAGTAGTATTTCCATCACTATCTTCATGTCTTTCTTGTGTATGAATATCATATATTTTTAAATCATGATTACCATATTTCATAGACCAAGCAGAATATGCACTAAATACATCATAACCTCTATCAAAACCAGAACCATTATATGTTTCTTTAGCTTCTGGTTTTATATTTTCTGTCTCGCAACTTATATCATCATAAAGAGTATCTAATAAATCTTTAACAACGGTATTATAGTATTGTTGATGATAATCTCTACCACCTTTACCTTGATTTTTTAATGAAACTCCTCTAACAATTAAGAATATACAAAAGCATCCACACAATAAAGGGATTAAAGAACTAAACATAAATGTTAGTTGAGTAAAAAGAATTGCACCAATTATACCAAAAACGACATAAGTATTACCCTTACTTCTCAATTTCATTTTTTCAAAATCGACACTCAATTCACTTTCGTGCTTTTGTTTAATTTCATTGAATAATTGATCGTTCATAATTACTCCCCTAATCCATTATCTTTCATAGCTTTTTCAACTAAATCTATAATATTTTTTAACAAGACAAATGCTCTATAATCTTCATCTAATTCTTTTTTATTAATTGCTTCTTTAGAATTATTAAATAAGATATTATAATCATCTATTCTAAAATAAATCTTATTCTCTACAATTCTAAATTCAAATTGACTTTTTATACTATTTACTAGTTTTAAAATATCATCCATTACATCATGTGTTAATAATTGCATTGCTAATACTTTATCAGATGCATAAACTCTATAAACTTTATTAAAATCTACAGAGTCCATATTAACTTTAGGAAATGCTCTTGGATTATCTCCATATCTATTAATATCTATTTCACCATCAAGTATATAATTCATTTCCATAACACCAAATAAACCGGCAAATGATGTTTCATATTCAGTATTACCATCTTCGTCTTCCGTTCTTACTTCTGTTTCAATCTTAAATAACTTAATATCTCTATTAGCATACTTAAAATCAGCAGTTATTTCATGATCAAAAACGTCATAATCACTTTCGAAACCAGACATCTCATAAATATTTTCACAATTATAAGTATCTTTTAATGTAAATGTTGCTTTACTAAATACACTATTAACTACATCTTTTACTACAGTTGATAAATATTTTTCTAAGAAAGTCAATTCATTTAAACCAGCTGCCGAATTCTTAAATGCCAAGACAAAAAATATTACAGCTAAAAACCCCAATATTAACATTGCAATTGGATTTAAATGTGAACTACATACTAAAAAAATTATTGCAAAAATACAAAGAAAGCCTAAGAAACCAAATACCCCAGACTTTCTTTTTATTAATACTTTTTCATAATCTTTAGCAAGTTCGTTTTCATATTTCTTTTTTATTTCTTGAAACAACTTGTCTTCCATAAAATGTCACCTATAGTTTAACTTCGATATTTTTTGCTTCTTCAGCATTTTCTAATTCGAAATATTTTTCTTGTTTATAACCAAAAACAGAAGCTAACATATTTGCAGGGAATACCATAATAGCATTGTTATAAACTTCTACTTCAGAGTTATATACTCTTCTAGCAGCTTGTAATTGATTTTCGCATTTTACTAATTGCTTCTGTAGATTTAAATATTGTTCACTAGCTTTTAATTCTGGATAACTTTCTGCTAATGCAATTAATCTATTC
>JAEEGL010896308.1_pt1 | contig 25921 bp, 17 predicted proteins | sample 9134231 | NCBI WGS metagenome assembly JAEEGL01 (sample SAMN16246548, study PRJNA631951) | gut metagenome | biome: gut microbiome; feature: rumen; material: fiber-attached | host: Bos | place: Iran: Karaj | collected 2018-10 | reverse complement strand
TCGATTGAGCCACCTGAGACGTTTTCGAACGAGACAGTCAGCGCAATCTGTTTGCCTGCAGGAACCGTCGCCGTATTATACCCGACGATTGTTGAAAGTGGGGAAACGCCAGTAAAATCGGAGTATCCCAAATTTGAAAGTGCAGAAATGGTGCAGTAAAGTGCAGTAGATACCGAGAGAGGACGGGTGGCGGCAGTCCTCTTGCCTTGCGATTTTCATGTCTACCCACTTGATTTTGCCTTGGGAAATTAGATATAATACCCGCAAACAAAGGATTGCAACCGGTATGATAGACATAAAGAGACTGAGGGATTCATTCGACGAGACGGCTGCCGCGCTTGCGCGGCGCGGCGTGGAGCGCGAGACGCTCGAAAAGGCGAAGGGGCTCGACGAAAGGCGCCGCGCCCTCCTTTCGGAGACGGAGCAGCTCAAGGCCAAGCGCAACGCCGCCTCGAAGGAGATAGGCAAGGTCGCCAGGGAAGGCGGCGACGTAGCGGCGGCCAAGGCGGAGATGCGCGCCGTCGGCGACAGGATCGCCGAGATCGACAGGGAGCTCGCCACGGTCGAGCATGACCTCCGCGAGACGCTGCTCATGATCCCCAACATCCCCGCGCCTGAGATCCCTACGGGCATGGACAGCTCCGCGAACGTCGTGGTGCGCAAGGTCGGCGAGTGGAAGGACCCCGGCTTCAAGGTGCTCGACCACATGGCCGTCGGCGAAAAGCTCGGCATCTTCGACTTCCCGCGCGGCGTGAAGCTCACGGGGACGGGCTTCCCGATAATCCTCGGCCAGGGCGCCAAGCTCCAGCGCGCGCTCATCCAGTACATGCTCGACGTCCACTGCACGCGCCAGGGCTACACGGAGATGCTGCCGCCTTTCGTCGTCAACTCCGACTCCATGACCGGCACCGGCCAGCTGCCCAAGTTCGCGGAGGACCTCTACCACTGCGAGATCGACGACTTCTGGCTCATCCCGACGGCGGAAGTGCCCGTCACGAACTACTACCGCGACGACATCCTCGCCGCGAAGGACCTGCCCGTCAAGCTCACGGCCTACACGCCGTGCTTCCGCCGCGAGGCCGGGTCCGCCGGCAAGATGACGCGCGGCATGCTGCGCGTGCACCAGTTCGACAAGGTCGAGATGGTGAACTTCGTGCATCCCGACACCTCCTTCGACCAGCTCGAGATTCTCGTCAAGGAGGCCGAGGAGATACTTACCGGCCTCGGGCTCCACTTCCGCGTGCTCATGCTCTGCTCGGGCGACATGGGCTTTTCCGCCGCGAAGTGCTACGACCTCGAGCTCTGGGCGCCGGGCGAGGAGCAGTGGCTCGAAGTCTCGTCGTGCTCGTGCTTCACCGACTACCAGGCCCGCCGCCTCAACTGCAGGTTCAGGGACGCCGACGGCAAGACGAAGCTCGTCCACACGCTCAACGGCTCCGGCGTCGCCCTGCCGCGCCTCATGGTCGCGCTCCTGGAGCAGTGCCAGAACGCCGACGGCTCCGTTACGATACCCGAGGTGCTGCGGCCGTACATGAACGGCCAGGAGCGCCTCGAGCCGGCGAAAGGCTGAAGTCGCATGGGAGGGAACGCGGCAGAATTCGTCGTCACGGCAGGCCCGACGCGCGAATACCTGGATCCAGTGCGGTTCCTTTCCAACCCGTCTACGGGGCGCATGGGCTTTGCCGTTGCGCAGGCCGCCGCGAAGCGCGGCTGCCGCGTGACGCTTGTGGCAGGCCCCGTCTCGCTGCCTACGCCCGCCGGCGTGAAGCGCGTCGACGTCACGAGCGCGCGCGAGATGGAGAAGCGCGCTGTCGAGGCCGTTTCCGCCGCGAAGGGGAAGTGCGTATTCGTCGCGACTGCCGCGGTCGCGGACTGGCGGCCCGCCAGATGCGCCGCTGCGAAACTGAAGAAAGGCGCTTCGCGCTCGATGACCCTGAGGCTCGTGCGCAACCCCGACATACTCAGGTCGGTTTCGAGAAAGCGCGCGCGGGGCGCGTTTCGCGCAAGGCTCAGGCTCGTGGGCTTTGCCGCCGAGACGGGCGACCCGTCGAAAGAGGCGATGCGCAAGCTGCGCGAGAAGGGGCTCGACTTCATCGTCGCGAACGACGTCTCCGCGCCCGGCTGCGGCTTTGCCGTCCCGACAAACCGAGCCGTTTTCTTCATGCGCGACGGATCGCGCGTGGAATTGCCCATGATGTCAAAACTTGAATTGGCACGTAGAATCGTGTCAAAGGCCCTTGAGGAGGATAGAAGATGAGAACAATGCTTGTTGCCGCCATGTGCGCCGCCGCGCTTGCGGCCAATGCAGACGGCATCGACTTCAACGCAGGCGCCGACGTGCGCGTGCGGCAGGAGATAATGTCCGACGTGCCCGGCCTTCCCGGCGGCGGCAGGCTCATGCCGGCCGTGAAGCTCGACCACAAGAACCATGTGCGCTTCCGCGCGCGCGCCTGGGCGGAGGCCGCATACGACGCGGGAGACTCCGGCAAGTGGCGGCTCTACACGCGGCTTACAGACGAGCTTCGCTGGTATGTGCGCCCGACGAAGGGGCCGTACACGTGGCCTGACGAGGTCGTCTTAGACAACCTCTTCATCGAGGGCAAGGGCGCGTTCGGCGGCTTCCTCGACCTCTGCATCGGCCGGCAGGACCTCTACAAGCTCTACGGCCTCGACCATCTTTTCGTCGACGGCACCCCGGGCGACGGCTCGCGCACCGTCTTCACCGACATGGCGAGGGCAAGGCTCAACTTCACGGATGAGTCTCACCTCGACGTCTTCTTCCTCTACAACAAGGACGACGGCGTCCTTCGCTGGGGCACGCACCGCGGAAACCACCGCTCGCTTTCGGGCCTTGGCGGCGGCGCGGAGCCCGACATGGACGACTGGGGCTACGGCGCGATATGGTCGAGCAAGCTTGCCGAGGCGCTCCCCTACAAGCTCTTCGCGATGCAGAAGCGCACGGAGTCGTACATGCAGGGCGGCAGGAAGCACCCGACTACGCGGCGCTCGCTACTGGGCACGAAGCTCGAGCCGCAGCTTACAGACGAGCTCTCGCTCCAGTTCGAGGGCATGGGGCAGATCGGCAGGAACGGCGAGGACGACTGGCTCACGGGCTGGAGCGCGTACGCCGGCGTCAACTGGAGCGAGAAGGGCGAGGGCGTGAAGCCGTTCGCGAAACTCGGTCTCCACCTCATGAGCGGCGACAAGGACGCCGCGCGCGAGGACGGCGGCAACCACGCCTGGGACCCGATGTGGGCGCGCGGCGTGAACGACTCGGAGATGTTCCTCTACGGCTCGCACTACGGTGCCGCGTGGTGGAGCAACATGATCTACCTCAAGTCGACGGTCGGCGCAGACATAGGCCGCCGCCATCGCCTTGAGGCGAGCACCGGCCCGATCTTCGCCGAGTGCGAAGACGGCCTAGGCGGCGGCAACGGCAATTTCAAGGGTCTCCTGAGCCAGGTCAGGTACGACATCCCGCTCTTCTCCGCAGGCGAGCGCTTCGAGATATTCGGCCACGTTCTTGCCGAGCTCTTCAACCCGGGCGACTACTACGAGACGGACCGTCCCGGCTGGTTCCTCCGCTGGCAGATAGACGTCAAGTTCTGATGACACTTCTTCTGGCAGGCGCGATCTTCCTCTGCAAGCCGTATCTCTACAAGATGCCGCAGGCAAGCGCGTATCTTGTTCGCGAGGGCGACGTGCGCATGCTCGAGGACCGCTACGACGTGAACGACCAGTGGTTGGCGAGATCGCTCCTTGGCAGCTGGAGCGACGGCGACGGCAGGTCGTTTGAGCTCTATTCGCTCGACAGCGCCGTGCCCGCCCTCGAAGGTGTGAAGACGCGCGAGGAGTTCGTCGGCTCGCTCGTCAAGATCGGCCGGCGCGACAGGGAAAAGCGCACCGCCGCTACCGTCGCGCTCCTGCCGGAGTCGTGCGTTGCCGAGCCTAAGCGCCTGCGGCAGCTGCCGCGCCAGTGCAAGGACCTCGTATATTACCCCAGCACGAACAACAGCGCGATTGCAGTTGCATTTCTTCCTAAGGAATCCGAAACGTGGCTTCTTGCGCTCTGGACGCTTGCCGAGGGCGACGACTACGACGCCAAGATGGGCGAGTTCATAGACAAGTTCCTGGGCGAGGAGCTAAAGGGCGTCAGCGTGCTCGTCCATGCGCCGACGCCCGAGGGCGCGAAGGAGCGCGAACTTCTCAGGGCCGATGCGCGGCATTCCGTCACGAACCACCACGAGTGGCACTGCACCGAGGGCGAGGAGTTCACCGTCCTTGACAACCTGGGCGCGAGGAGGGATTTCGTAACGGCGTTCACAAACGACCTGAAGACGATGCGCCGCAGGTACGCCGAGACGATGCCGAGCCCGCTTTGCAGCTCGAATGTCCTCTGCGTCGCGAGAATCTACTCGACGCGCGAGCAGTATCTCGACGCCGTTGACGACGGCATGGAGTGGACTGCCGCGTACTGGAGCCCGTCGCGCCGCGAGCTTGTGGCGCATCTGCCCGCGTCCGGCGAGGGGAAGCTCCTCGAGACGCTGCGCCACGAGGCGTTCCACCAGTATCTCTCCTACGCCACCGCGATGATACCCGCCTCGCCGTGGATAAACGAGGGTTATGCGCAGCTCTTTGAGGACGAGAAGCGCTGCGGCTGGAAGCCAGTCAACAAGGAGGACGCGGAGGCCCTTGCAAAATTGCTCCCCTTGGTCTTCAACAGCGACTATGCGGAGTTCTATTCCGGGAGCGACGAGGAGAGGGCTCTTAAGTACCGCCTTGCCTGGTCGATTGCGTACTTCATCGAGAACGGGGCGCCCAAGGTGCGCTTTGCGCCGTTCAAGGACTTGAAGAAGCGCTATATCGAGGTTCTTCTCGAGACGCAGGACATGCGCGTGGCCACGGCCCGGGCGTTCGAGAACGAGGACAAGTTCAAGCTCTTTCTCTCGGAATGGAAGAAGTTCTGGCTGGAGCAGTGAAGCCCTGCGTAGGCAGGCTCGCGCCAAGCCCCACGGGGGCGCTGCACCTCGGCAACGTGCGCACGTTCATGGTCGCGTGGCTTTCGGCGCGAGCGAAGGGCGGCCGCGTCATAATGCGGATGGAAGACCTCGACCATCCGCGCGACAAGCCGGGCGCGGCGGCCGAGACGATCGAGACCCTGCGCTGGCTTGGCTTCGACTGGGATGAAGAATACGTTCAGTCGGAGAGGAAGGGGCTCTACCGCGACGCGCTTGAAGCTCTCGTCGCAAAGGGCCTTGCGTATCCATGCGTATGTTCGCGCCGCGACGTGGAGGCGGCCCAGTCCGCGCCGCATGACGGCGACCAGCTTTTCTATCCCGGCACTTGCCGCGGCAGGTTCGCCTCGTGGCGCGCCGCCTTCCGGCATCTTAACCACCCAGCCACCGAACCATCCGACCACCGAACCACCATCCCCCGTCTTCCCTGCTGGCGCTTTCGCGTTGCCGAGGGCTCGCGAGTGGAGTTCGACGACGCATTCGCTGGGCATGTCGAGCAGGATGTCTCGGCGGTGCTTGGAGATTTTCCGCTTGCGCGCGACGAAGGCGGCGCGGGCTACACGCTCGCATGCGTCGTCGACGACATTGCGATGGGCGTTACCGAAGCAGTGCGCGGCGACGACCTCTTGGCGGCTACGCCCGCCCAGATCCTTGTCGCCCGCGCCATTGCGCCTGGGAGCGGCGCCATCCGCTACTGCCATGTGCCGCTTGTGGTCGGGCCGGACGGCAAGCGCCTTGCCAAGAGGCATGGAGACACGCGGATAGCGTCGTATCGCGCCGGCGGAGTGCCGCCGGAGCGCATCATCGGCTATCTTGCCGAAAGCTGCGGTTGGTGCGAGAGGGGCGAGGAGATTCCCCTTGCCGCGCTTCTGCCGCGCTTCGACCTCTCCACGGTGCCGCATGCCCCGCTTGTTGCAGGCGGCGCCGGGCAGCCTCGTTTTTGTTGACTTTGACTGCTGTTTTTATGTATAATGCGCACATGAAGAAGTTAATGGCAGTTCTCGTTGTGATTGCGGCGGCTTGGGCGGCGCCAGCCGACGGAGTGCGTTCGTACGTCGGCGTGGGGGCGCAGGCGCTTCTCCCCCAGGGTTCTTCGCGGATGCGACACGCCGTCGGCGGGGCGGCCAACGCGGGCATCTACCTTTCGGAACGCATCGCCCTCGAAACGGAGGCGGCGTGGCTCGAGAAATACTGCGGCCTTTCGGTGCGCGCCCTTGGCCATTTCTCGCTTTGGGAGGAGTTCGACCTCCTTTTTGGATGCGAGAAGTTCGATCCGTTCTTCACCTTTGGCGCGAGCGGGTGGATGCGCAGGGGGCAGGTCGGCCCTTCCGCCGGCATCGGAGCGTTCTACTACGTAGACGACGACTGGGCCCTCAGGTTCGACGCGTCCGCCACGCTCGGGCTCGACACGCGGCGCGAGATGGCGTATTCGGTCACGCTTGGAATCCAGCGCGCCTTCTGATGGAACGCCTTGCATATCTCCTGCGCAGGCTCCTTCTCATCGTGCCTACTTTCTTCGGCATAACGCTCGTGTGCTTTGCGCTCACGCGCTTTCTTCCGGGCGGGCCGGTGGAAATGCGCCTCATGCGCATGAAGGGCATGGGCGGCGGCGGCGAGGCTGCGGCGGTCCAGGCCGGCGCGAAGCCCGTCTCGGAGGAGTACAAGAAGCAGCTTGAGGCGCAGTTCGGCCTCGACAAGCCGTTCCTGACGCAGTACTTCGACTGGCTCGTGAAGAACAGGATGGGCATGAAGCTCCCGAGCTACGACCATCCGGAGAAGACGGTGTGGCAGCTCATCTCGAGCCGCATACCGGTCTCGCTCTTCTTCGGGCTTGCGTCGTTCGTCGTCACGTATCTCGTCTGCATACCGCTCGGCATACTCAAGGCGCTGAAGCACACGCAGCTCTTCGACGCGTTTTCGTCGCTCGTGGTGTTCGCCTCCTACGCGATACCGACGTTCGCGCTCGGAATGCTCCTGAAGACGCTCTTCCCCTCGCTTGACGGCGGAATGGCCGCGCCGATAGCCTGCTATGTCGCGGGGTCGTTCGCGATGCTTACGCTCATCGCGAAGAATTCCCTCCTCGACCAGATATCCGCCGACTACGTTCGCACGGTGATCGCCAAGGGCGCAAGCCGTACCCGCGCAATCTGGGCGCACGCCTTCCGCAACGCGATGATACCGCTCGCGACCGGCCTCGGCTCGGTGTTCACGCTGGTCTTCGCCGGTTCCATAATAGTCGAGACGATATTCGAAATACCCGGCATGGGCAGGCTGTCGTGGGATGCCCTCGTCGCCCGCGACTATGCCGTCTTCCTCGGGCTTCTCTCCCTTACTTCGATGTTCCAGCTTTTCGGGAACCTCCTTTCCGACATGCTGTACATGGTGATCGACCCCCGCATAGACTTCTCCTCGCGCTGATGCTGTCCTCACTTTCCAGAAAACGCCTTTCCGCCTTCAGGCGCATCCGCCGCGCATGGTGGGCGCTTATGGCGTTTGCGGCTCTCTTCGCCTTCTCGATGGCCGCAGAGCTCGTCTGCCCGTGCGACCCGCAGCGCGTGACGCCCGCTTCGGAGCTCGAGCCGTACTGCCGCGAGACGACCACCACTTCGTACGACATCAAGACGGTGCGCTACTCGGTGCGCGACGACGGCACGGTGTTCGACCGCGAGGGCCCCGAGGAGATAGACGAGCGGGACTACGTCGTGAGGCGCACGAAGAGGCCCGGCTACACGCGCGTCTTCATGGAGCCGAAGTCGCCGCCCGCAGCCACGACGAGGAGCCTGGGGCGCGAGCGCGTGACGTTCCCGTTCCGCCCGTGCCCGGGGCATCCGTTCGGGCTCGACGGCTCGGGCCGCGACGTCTATTCGCGCATCGTGCACGCAATGAGGATAGCGCTTCTCTTCGGGCTCGCGCTTGCGCTCTCGGGGCTTTTCATCGGCCTTGTGATAGGCGCGGTGGAAGGGTACTTCGGCGGCCGCACCGACATCGTCTTCCAGCGCTTCACCGAGATATGGAGCGCGCTGCCGTTTCTCTACGTGATGATTTTCATCGGCTCGACGCTCGGGCGCTCGTTTGCGGTGCTCCTCGTCTGCTACGGCATATTCAACTGGATAGCCGTATCCTACTACATGAGGGCGGAGTTCCTGCGTCTCAGGAAGCGCCAGTTCGTCGATGCCGCACGCGTGCAGGGCTTCGGCACGCTTCACATCGTCTTCAGGCAGATACTCCCCAATGCGCTCACGCCCCTTATCACGCTCTTCCCGTTTCTGCTTCTCGGCGCGATCGGCTCGCTTTCCGCCCTCGACTTCCTGGGGTTCGGCCTGCCGCCGATGACGCCGAGCTGCGGCGAGCTTCTTTTCCAGGGGCAGCTCTATCCCGATGCATGGTGGCTCGTGGTCTTTCCGGCGCTTGCGCTTTTTGTCGTGATGGTCCTTGCCGTCCTCATTGGCGAAGGGCTGCGGGAGGCGTTCGATCCGCGCCAGCGCTCGCGCATTGAGTAGGCAGTCTACGCCCACCTTGCCTTCCCTGCCTTCCAAACGTGCGCTCAGGCAAAGGGTAACCGTGCCTCCCAGTGTCGCTTCGTGGCCGCCTATCTTTGTTGTGTTTACGTCGCGAACAGGCTTTCTGCGTAGCGGACGAGACCCATTGCGTCCTTCGAGTAGTTGTCTGCGCCGATCTTCGCGGCGTAGTCGGCTGTCAGCACCGCTCCGCCGACGGTGACCTTGCAGCCGGGCAGCTCCTCATGCACAAGCCTCACTGTCTCCGCCATCGCCCCGACGGTCGTGGTCATGAGGGCCGAGAGCCCGACAAGCCGCGCCTTTTCGCGGCGGGCCGCTGCGACTACCGTCTCCGGCGGCACGTCGCGCCCGAGGTCTATTACCTTGAAGCCGTAGTTTTCAAGAAGCGCGCGGCAGATGTTCTTGCCGATATCGTGTATGTCTCCCTTGACGGTGGCAATCACGACTGGACCCTTTACGCTCCCCTTTTCCTGCGCTGGCAGCGCGGCGCGAACCACGTCAAACGCCGCGCCAGCCGCCTCGGCCGCCATGAGAAGCTGCGGCAGGAAGACGCGCCCGGCCTCGAACCCCTTGCCGACCGTCTCAAGCGCTGGCACTATCCCGCCGCCTATCACGTCGAGCGGTTTCGCCCCGCCTGCGAGCGCGGAGCGTGCCGCCGCCGCCGCGTCCGCTTTAAGGCCGTGCCTGATCGCGTCTGAAAGCGGAGACTCGCCAGATGCCGATTCCCGCGATTGCGCGGATGCGCGAACGGCAACCGCCGCCGTGGCCGGGGACCAGTCCTTGTTGGCGTCGATCCATTCGCCGCATGCCAGGTCGCGCGCGGTCAGCGCACGGAACGCCCTGTACGCCGTCATCATGTCGGCGGCGAGCGGGTTCACGATGCCCGCCGAGAGCCCGCGCGCGAGGGCCATCGTGTAGAATGCCGCGTTGAGAAGCGGCCTCGCCGGAAGCCCGAACGAGATGTTCGACACCCCAAGGCACGTGCGGCAGCCAAGTTCGGCCTTGACGCGGCCAAGTGCCTCGAGTATCGTGTTCGCGCTTTCCGCCTCCGCGCTTACCGCAAGGCAGAGCACGTCCACTACGAAGTCGCGTGGCTTAAGCCCGTATTCCGCACCGCGCGAGACGATCTTCTTCGCGATGGCGAGGCGGCCGTCGGCGGTCGGGGGAATGCCGGATTCGTCCAGCGTCAGGGCTACGACCGCGCCGCCGTATTTCGCGACGAGCGGCAGGACGGCCGAAAGCGATTCCTCCTTGCCGTTTACGGAATTTACGAGCGCCTTGCCGTTGTAGTGCCTGAGGGCGCGTTCAAGCGCCTTTGGGTCGGAAGTGTCGATCTGCAGCGGGAGGTCGGTCACGCTCTGCACGGCCTGGATGGTTGCGTCAAGGACGGCCGGCTCGTCTATTCCGGGCACGCCCGTGTTCACGTCGAGTATGTGCGCGCCAGCGTCGGCCTGCGAGACGGCCTCCCTCAGGACATACGCCACGTCGCCCGACGAGAGCGCTTCGCGCAGCTTCTTCTTGCCTGTCGGGTTGATGCGCTCGCCGATGATCACGGTGTCGTTCTCCGGTATCTCCACGGCTCGCGAGCCCGAGGTCACGACGGTACGCTCGGCTGGCATGGGGCGCACGGTGCTGGCGTCGGCGGGAATTGCCTTCTTTACCGCCGCGATGTGCGCTGGCGTCGTGCCGCAGCAGCCGCCCACGAGCGAGGCCCCGGCTTCGACGAGCGCGGCGACGTCGCTTGCGAACGCCTCTGGCCCGACGGTGAAGACGGTGCGCCCGTCTACGACCTGCGGGAGGCCGGCGTTTGGCTTCACGGCAATAGGGAGCGACGTCGCGGCGGCAAGTCGCTTCACGTATTCAAGCATCCTGTCGGGGCCGAAGCCGCAGTTTAGCCCGAGCGCGTCTACGCGAAGGCCCTCGAGAAGCGCGGCGACGCACTCCACGCTCGCCCCGGTGAGCAGCTTGCCGTCTTCGCCGAGCGCCACCGTCGCGAGGACGGGCAGGGACGAATTTTCCCTTGCGGCGAGGACGGCGGCCTTCAGCTCGTAGAGGTCGCCCATTGTCTCGATGGCGATGAAGTCGGCCCCTGCGCCTGCCCGCACCTGCGCGGCGAAGGCGTCGTATGCCGCGTCGAACTCGAAGTCGCCGGAGGGCTTGAGAAGCCGCCCGGTCGGCCCTATGTCGAGGGCGACGAGCCGCCTTGACTCGCATGGCGCCGCCTTCGCCGCCTCGCGGGCAATGCCGATGCCCGCCGCGACGACGTCTTCAAGCGGCGCGTCGCCGTGGTATTTCGCGGCGTTCGCCCCGAAGGTGTTGGCATATACGGCGTCTGCGCCTGCGGCGAAATACGCCTCGTGGACGGCGCGCACGTCTTTGGGACGCGTCAGGTTCCAGAGCTCCGGCGTTTCGCCGGGGCGGAGCCCCAGGTTCTGGAGTTGCGTGCCCATGGCACCGTCGAGCAGAAGTTTTACCGGCATTTTCATTTCTCCACAAGGTCGGGACATATCCACGCGGTGACGGCGGCGCACTCAAGGCCGAACGGAAGGTACCCGGCGAAGCCCAGCAGCGGCATCTCCCATATCTGAAACGCCTGCACGTACGGGACGCTATACACCCACTTCGCGGCGGCGTAGAAGTTCCACGTCTCCCATGCAAGCCCGCAGACGAGCGCGGCGACGGAGTATCTGAACACCAGCGACCAGTTGCCGGTCTTGATTACGTCGAAGGCGCTCTCTTCCTTGAAGAGAGCCTGCAGGCCGAGGAACACCGCGAGCGGCGAGAGCCACAGCAGGGGGAACGTCCACTGCGGCGCGAACGCGATGCCTGCGAGCCCGGTCGCGGCCACGGCGAACAGGAACGCAGTAGTGCGCCAGCCGCGCACGTCCAGCTTCGCCATGCCGGCGTAGTTTTCGTCGGCGAAGGAGTCGAAGGTGTGGAGGAACGCGGCCGTCGCCGAAACCGCAGGCAGCACGGACGAGAAGCAGATCGTGGCGAAGAACATGTATTCGGCGGCGCTCATGTGCGACACCCCGAGGTAGTACCAGTTCCAGACGTACCTGTTGAGGTATTCGAAGAACCACCAGAAAAGCGCGCTTGCGGGGAAGGTGAGAAGGTAGGCGCCTGGACGGCGGGTGAGCGGCGAAGTGCCGCTTCGCATCACGCAGAGCGCGTTGACGATGACGATGTAGCCGATCCAGAGCGGCATGTATGAGATGAGCGGCTGAACTGGCGACAGGCAGTCGAACTTGCCCCATGCAAGCACCCATGCCGCGGCAAGTTCGGCTACGCCTGCCCACCCCCACCACGGGAAACGGCGGGCGGCAGCTTTCGGGCGTTCGCGCCGTCTCCGCGCCATTGCCTTCGCCCATCGTACGACGAATGGGCGCATTGTCGAGATAGTGAAGAGCGCAAGGCCCAGAAACCACGGCCACGAGAAGGGGCATCGGTTGCTCCACAGCTTTTCCGAGTGGAAGCCCCAGTCTTCGGTACGCGGCGGGAAGCTCTTCACGCCTTCCCATATCTCGCTGTCGCCGGAAAGATGCGCGCAAATTGCGGGCACTCCCAGCAGGATCGCCGCGAGGACGGCGTAGTGGCATGCCTTCCTGATCATTTCCAGAAGTCCCATATGCCGCATACCGTCACCGCGACGGCAATGCCGAACAGGATGCCGCCCAGCACCTCGCGGCGCTTGTGGCCGAGCCGCTCCTGGAGCCGCTCTGCCTCGAAGGGAGCGGACTCGTTGAGCCGTTCCACTATGCGGTTCAGGAGCTTTGCCTGCTTTCCGGCGGCGCGCCTCAGCGAGACGGCGTCTGCAATCGTGATCGTGGCGAACCCGACCGCAATCATGGCGATGGGCGAGTTGAACCCGTCCGTAAGACCGACGGCCACCGACAGCGCCGTTACCAGCGCCGAGTGCGCGCTCGGCATCCCGCCCGACATAAAAAGATGGGAGAAGTCCAGCCGGTGGGTCTTCTTCCAGTTGGACAGCATCTTGAAAAGCTGTGCGAGGCTTCCGGCCGCGAAAGCCGAGATGAACCACGGGTGTCGCACGATCTCCAGCGCGTTCAGGTCGCGCCAGTCCTTGATTATGCCGATGGCGGTAATGATCATTGTTGTGTTTCCGGTTCGTTCTCAGGCGCGACGCGCCTTATCCCTATTATTGCGCTTACCGACTTGGAGGGGACCATGAGAAGGGAGCCGGTAAGCGAAACGCCGACTGCGTGAGGCGCGTCCACGAGGCCGAGAAGGGCGCGCTGCGCCTCAAGCGGAAAGTCTCCGTAGCCAGGCGAGTAGCGCTGGAGAAGCGATTCGCCCGGGGCGAGCTCCTCGCGGATTTCGTCCTCCACGCCGTCCATGAACTTCTCGATGAGCGCCGCGCCTGTCGCCTGCGCGATGAGCGCGTCCGCGCCGGAGGAAACCGAGACGCGGCGCTGGAACGCGTCGAATGCGGCGCCAATCGTTCCGCAGACGAGATACGCCGCGCGGCAGTCGCCGAGGTGCTTCGCGAGCGTTCCCGAAATCTCGATGCGGAGGCCGCCGGACCCAATCGCCCCGCCCTCGACCGGGAACCTGCGCCAGACGCGTGCCGGACGGATTGCCGCGAGCGCCTCGTCGCGCAGCTTCTCCACGCGCTCGGCGAGGGCGCCTTCCGGAACGGAGCGCCCCATGCGCATGTAGCGCGCGATCTCGGCGAGGTCAACAGTCATCGGCGCTCAGGATCGAGCGCAGGTTCGACATGATGCGCTCGGCGACTTCCGGCTTGTTCATCGTGTAGACATGCACGGCGTTTATGCCGTTGGCGAAAAGGTCGATGATCTGCTCCGTCGCGTAGGCGACGCCCGCGTCGAGCATCGCGTCGGGCCGGTCGCCGTAGCGGTCGACTATCGCCTTGAAGCGGCTCGGGAGGTACGTGCCGGAGATCTTGCAGATGCGGGCGATCTGCCTGCCGTTCGTGACGGGCATTATGCCGGCTATCACGGGAACGGTGACGCCGCGGTCGCGCAGCTTCGAGAGGTACCGGTAGAAGATGTTGTTGTCGAAGAACATCTGCGTCGTCACGAAGTCGAGCCCGGCCTCTACCTTTTCGCGCAGGTAGCCGATGTCGTCTTCCATGTGGGCGCACTCCGGGTGGCACTCGGGGTAGCATGCGCCGCCGAGGCAGAAGCCCCGCCCGGCCAGCGCCCGCACGAGGTCGGCGGCGTGCGCGAAGCAGCCGGGCGCGTTGCCGTCGACAGGAGAGTCGCCGCGCAGGCAGAGTATGTTCTCGATGCCCGCGCCCCTCATCGACGCCACTTCGCCCGCAAGGCTCTCGCGCGTTGCTGAAATGCACGTGAGGTGGGCGAGGGCGGGAACCCCGCACGACTGCACGAACGACGCAATCTCCGTCGTGTTCGCCTGCGCGTTGCCGGAGGCCCCGTACGTAACCGACATGAACGACGGCTTCTGCCGCGCAAGGCGCGACACTGCCTCCTTCACCGGCGCGAAGGGGGCGTCCTTCTTGGGCGGGAATATTTCGAACGAGACGGCTGGCCGCCCCCCTGCGAGAATGTCTTTTATCTTCATTTGCTGTTATTATATCAAAAAAATTGGTATAATACCCGAAAAACAACGGACGGAGCCGGAAAGCCCTGTGGAAACCAGGCACTGTCGCGCAGCCGTAAAAGCCGGAATGCGGAGCCGTCCAGACAACAAGATCAAGTACTCTCGCATGAGGGGGAAAGACGAAAATGAAAAACGAAGCAGTTGCCGCCGTATTGGCGGGAGTCTGCGCTTCGCTTTGCGCGGAGCCAGGCGGAAACACGAACGAAGTAGCGACGCTGCCGCCGGTCACGGTGTACGCCTCGCGCATTGACGACGCGAAGGACTCGATGCCCGCGTCGGTCGACGTATTCACCGCGCAGGAAATCGCCGCGAGCGGCGCGCGCGACCTGCCCGAGCTCCTGAAGAGGCGTTCGGGGGTCGACATCCACGCGATGAACGGCAACCCGATACTCACCTCGATAGCCATGCGCGGCTTTGGCGACAACGCCTTCGGGCGCGTGAAGGTCGTCATGGACGGCGAGGAGCTCAACAACGTCGACATGAACGCTCCGAACCTCACGAGGATACCTCTCGGGAGCGTGGAGCGCGTCGAGGTCGTCCGCGGGCCGAGCCCAGTGCTGTACGGCGACGGGGCGATAGCGGGCGTCGTCAACGTGGCGAGCGACTCGCGCGACTACGAAAGGCGCACGAAGATAACGGGGCTCGCCGGCTCGCAGAGCACGTTCGGCGCCAACCTGCGCACGAAGGGCGGCTTCGAGGACGAGGGCGTCGTGTATGGAGCCGCGTACGACTACCTGCGCTCCGACGGCTACCGCAGGCGCAGCGCCTACGACATCCACACGGCGAACGCGGGGCTGCGCAAGAACTTCGAGAACGGCTCGACCGTCGGGGTGAGGGCGAACTACCAGAACGCGTTCTACGAGCTTCCGGGGTCGCTCACGCGCACCCAGTGGAGCAGGTCGCGCAAGGCGGCGTACAACCGCGACGACTGGGCTCGCATCTGGAGCTGGGGCCTTGCGCTCGACTCCAAGATGGAGATCGCCGAGGACCAGTGGCTCAGGCTCGACGGCGGCTTCTCGCACCAGTACCGCCATGCCGTGTACAAAAGCTCCAAGAGCGACCTCGAGTACGACGCCTACTGCTGGCATCTTTCGCCGAGATACGTGAACGAGCTCGACGTCTTCGGGTTCGGCAACAAGTTCACTGCCGGCTTCGACTTCCGCTTCGACCGCTACGGCGAAGACCACCCGTTCAGCATGGGATCGCCCGTGAAGCGCCACTTCGACCGCGCCCGCTACGCGGCGTTCGTGCAGGACGAGTTCCAGATTCTCGAGGAGCTCTCGATCGTGGCCGGCGCAAGGGTCGAGAGGATCGACAACAGGTGGTCGAGATACGCGGGGCTTAGGGAAGACGACGGCGACGACTGGATGGGCGACTACGAGCTTGGCCTTGTCTACAGGCCGCTCGAGGGCCTGAAGACGTATGTCAAGGGAACGCGCTTCCACCGCTCTGCGTTCTGCGACGAGCTTAGCTACACGAAGGACGGAAAGTTCCTCAAGCCCGAGACGGGCACTTCGCTCGACGTCGGTGCGGAGTGGGAATTCCAGGAGTTCAAGTTCGACGTGAACGGCTACGGGATGGTCATGGAGGACGAGATATTCTACGACCCCGCGATCCAGCCGTACGGCTACAACTGCAACAGCCCCGCGAAGACGCGCCGCATAGGCGTGGACGCGGGCGCGGCATGGCGGCGCGACAAGGTCGCCGAGGCTGCCCTCAGGTACGGGGCGGTGCATGCGGACTTCGGCAGCGGCAGGTACCACGGGTGCGACGTTCCCTACGTTCCTAGCCACAGGGTTCGCGCCGAGGCGGGGGTGTGGCTCTTCGACGACCTGGAGCTGAAGGGCGGCTACACGTTCGTTGACAGGCAGTACCCTTCGGGCGACTTTGCCAATTCGCAGAAAAGGCTACCTTCCTATTCGCTCTTTGACGTCGGGGTTTGCTATTCGCCGTCGTGGGCGGAAGGGTGGCGCGCGTCGTTTACGGTCGACAACCTGCTCGACAGGAACTATTGCGACTATGCGGGCGTAGGCTACTACTACCCCGCCTGCGGGCGCAGCTTCATCTTCTCGCTCAGCTACGAGTTCTGAGACCGTGCGGGGTGGCGAAATAATTGCCTCGTTTCTGATCCATGCCGCGCTTCTTGGAACCGCGGCATGGTTCTACTGCCCGCCACCTGCTCCACAGGAGTCTGTCCCCATAGTCTTTGAGCTAGTCGAAGAGTCTTCCCTCTCGTCCCAACAGGGGTCTGTCCCCACGCCAGAAATTACGGGGACAGACCCCCAGGAGCCAGACCCCGAGAATCCCCCCGAGACACCGGGGACAGACCCCGAAATTGTGGGGACAGACCCCCTGGGGACAGACCCCGAGGACCCCCCTGAAACACTGGGGACAGACCCCGGAATCGTGGGGACAGACCCCAGGGGGGCGAATGAAGAATTGAAGGAAACTAGCGAAATTACGAATAAATCTGATGATATCGAAAGGGCGAGGGTTGTGTCTGACCCCGTTGCCCTTAATAGGATAGTCCCAGTCTATCCGCGTTCTGCCCGCCGCAAGGGGCATGAGGGGGTGGTCACTGTCGAGATCTCCGTCGCGTCCGACGGGGCGGTATCCGATGTTGCGCTTGTATCGTCAAGCGGGCATAGGGAGCTTGACGAAGCGGCGTCATCTGCGGCATATTCGGCCCATTTTGCGCCTGCAACCGACGATGGCGAATGCGTAAGCGGACGATTGCGCCTCACGTTTGACTTTAGGCTGGACCAACCGCGATGAAGAACTTTGCCAAGAGCGCCATTCTTCTCTTTCTCGCGCTGAGGGCGGGAGATTTCGTCAGCATCGCCGCCGGAATGTGGTTTGTGCCGCGCTACGTCTCGCCAGAGGACATTGGCGCCGTCCTGCCCGTGACGTCATACGCGACATTCCTCTCCCTCCCGTTTTTCGCTTTCGCAAGTTCGGTGATTAAGGAATCGGCCTGTCTTGCCGCGGAAGGCGAGCGCGGCAAGGTGAAGTCGCTTCTCCGCGGCGTCTTTGCCGCGGTCGCCGTCGTCCTCGCCGTGGTGCTCGCGCTTGCGGGCGTGACGGCGCCCCGCTTCCTCGCGGCGATGCGCGTCTCGGACGGCGCCACCGCAGCGCTTGCAGTTTCCGCCGCGTTCCTCGGGTGCGTCGCCCCGGTCTACACCGACGCGCTCCAGTCGCTCAAGCGCTTCCGCGCCCTCGCCGTCGTCGAGGTAGGCGGAGCCGCGTTCCGCTTTCTCGTGATGCTCGCGGCAATGCCGTTCAGGGCGCTTGCAGGCTATTTCGCAGGGCAGGCCGCGCTGCCCGTCTTCAGGATCGCCGGCAGCGTCTTCTCCCTGCGCCGCGACCTTGCGGTGCCTGCCGTGCCGTTCTGGAATGCCGAATCGGTGCGCCGCATGTCACTCGCGTTCCTTGCCGTTCTCGCATACCAGGCCTTTCCGATGGCGGCTTCGCTCGTCGAGCAGTCGGTTCTGCGCACGTCGCTCCCAGACGTCGACTCCGCCGCATACTACATGGTTTCCCGCTTTTCCGACTTTCTCTACTACCTGACGTTCCCGCTGATGCTTGTCATGTTCCCATACACCGCCGAAGCCGCCCGCAAGGGCTCGTCGACGCGGCCATACGTCGTAAAATGCTCGCTTGTCACCCTGGTCGTCGCGGCGGCCATGGCATGCGTCTATTCGCTTTGGGGCGAGAGGCTTCTTTCGCTCATGCCGCATGGCGAGGAATACGCCGCCTATGTCAATTTCATGCCGTGGCTCGTCGTGGCGACAGCGCTTACTTCATGCCAGGTGTTCTACACGAATTCAGAGGTGTCGGCCGGGCGGTTCAGGTTTCTCCTGTGGCTTGTCCCGCTCCACGTGGCCTATCCCGCGATTCTCCTCGTGGCGGCGAACGCCGATCTTCTGCCGTCGCTTGAGAGGGTGGTCGGGTGCTTTGTGGCCGCATCGGTGGCGAGGTTTGCATTTGCGGCGGGCGCGTTTTTATGATATAATGTCCGTAATTTGGAAAGGAATTTGACGAAATGAAGCACTCGCCTAATTGCATCAAGTACAATTTTGCCGGCCTTGCCATTCTTTGCGCGGCGGCGCTTGCCGTCCCTTCGGCCTCGTACGCGGCACTCAGCGCAAGAACATACATACAGGACGGCCTGATTGCGCAGTGGGACGCAATCGCCAACAACGGCATCGACGCCTCCGGCAACGACGTCCATTCGTCCTCGCCCTCAACGTGGAAGGAGCTTGTCGCCGGGGTCACGACCGTCAAGACCGGCACCCCGACATGGGGCGCGGACTACGTCAAGTTCACGGGAAGCCAGGCCTTCACGGTGAATAGCTTCCCTGCCGTCCTTACGGCCCTGCAGGCGTGCGACATGACGGTGGAGATGTACGTAATGCCCGAGACCTTCGTCGCCTCCGCTGGCTGGTTCGAAATCGGGCAGACGCAGGCCAACCCGCAGGACCGCGGCATCACCTTCGACTCGAGGGCCATCAACAACGTCCAGCAGGCGTTCGGCGCCCTTCAGTACTGGAGCGGCACCGCCTGGGCCAACAATTCCTACAACATATACGACAACAGGGCGAACTGGACGGCCTGCGTCAACAAGAAGAACTACGTGGCCCTCGTCGCAAGGCCTGAAGGGCTTGACTTCTACCTGAACGGCGAATTCATCCAGACTGCGCTCACGGGCGGCGTGCGGCCCGAGACGAGTTCAGTGCACATCGGCATGTACGGCCCCGGCAAGCCCAAGGCGAGATACTACGCGGTTCGAATCTACAACAGACGCCTCTCCGCCGCCGAGCGCGAGTTGAACGAGGCGATCGACAAGCTGCGCTTCTCCGGGAACAGCGCGACCGACATCATCGTCAACCACGCCGACAACCGGGGCAACACCGCTCCGTCCCCCGCGTACGGCACCATTCAGCCAACTGACGGCGAGACTGTCGTGTTCACCAACCAGAGGGTGGCTACTGCCGACCGCATCGACACCGTCCTCGGATATACGCACAGGGCGGCGGACGGCTCCACGATAGCGCAGGGCTCCGGCCAGACATACTCCTGCACATACGACGCCGAGACAATGAACGTCTCCGTCCTCGAATGGAACGTCCTTACCTCGAACAGGGTGACGGTAGCAGTGAACGACGCCCTCTTGGGGAGCGTCGAGGGCACGACCGATGACGGCTTTGCCGAGGAGGGAGACACGCTGACCCTTACGGCGGTGCCTGCGGAGGGCTGCGGCTTCATCCGCTGGGTGGGCGACCTCCCCGCCGGTGCAGTCGACACTGACGCGACGCTCGTGCTGCCCGTGGACCGCGCCCGCACGGTGACCGCCAAGTTCTACGACGCGGCGCTTCGCCCGCACTACACCCAGCTCGACTGGATCGAGACTTCCGGCCGCGAGTGGTTCGACACGGGGCTCAAGGTCGCCGGCTTCCACGACATCGAAGCCAAGCTCCTGCCGCTTGCCTGCGGAGTCTGCGCGCCCTCGGGGTCGAACGCCAACAGGACGAAATACAGGCTCTACGGCGGCGGGGACATGATCTCGACAAACGTGATGGTGGTGGGCACCCAGTGCATCTTCGGCACGAACGCGTTCTATTCCTCGTCCTACCACGGCGCCGAAGTCCTCGACGGAACGATAGAATACACCGCCCGCGCAGTTTCGAACATGACATGGAAAAGCGGGAAGACGTACACGCTCTATGCGGGCATGCCTACGTCCGCGGCGGTTTTTGGGTATCGCAGGGAGGCGGACGGCAAGATGATGCTGACGCTGAACGGCTTGGACCTCACGGCGGCGCGGCATCTCCAGTCTGACTTCGTCTCGACGAACAACTTCTTCATCGGCAACGCCAACGTTCCCGGCGACACTGGCGCACACCCGTGCAACGTGAAGATATGGTACTTCAAGATAAAGAACACCCACACAGGCGAGGTCCTGCGCGACTTCGTGCCCGCGAAGCGCGACGACACCGGCGAAGCCGGGCTTCTCGACCTCGTCACGGAGACGTTCTACGGCAACGTCTCCGGGAACGGCAAGGTGATCGCCGGCCCCGTCGCGCAGAAGGAATGGCGGGCGAAGGACGACGGGAACTTCGACTATTCCGTCGAGTGGACCGTAGGCGGCTACAACAAGTCGTCGACTCTCAGCAAGGTGCCGGTGCTCCTCAGGATATCGGAGAGCACGATATCGGGGTTTTCCTATTCCGACTGCCTTGAAAATGGCGCCGACCTCGCGTTCAGCTCGAAAAGCGACTTCTCCGACCGCCTGCCGTACGAGATCGACGAATGGAACACGACCGGCACGTCGCTCGTGTGGGTGAAGGTGCCGAAGCTCTCCGGCACGAACACCAAGATCTACATGCGCTACGGGCGCGAGACGGCGGCGGGCAACCTGCCTTCGACGGAGACCTGGGCCGACTACATAGGCGTCTGGCACCTGGGCAAGTACGACGCGGAGCACGGCATTTCGCCCGACTCCGGCCCGCGCGGGCTTAACGCGAGCAACGTCGTCGTGAACGGCACGGCTTCGCTGCCCGCAGGCAAGGTCGGCAAGTGCATCTCGCTCGGCTCCAGCAACTGGCTTAGGGCCGAGTCGCACGACCATTTCCCGGATATCTACGACAACATGCCGGTCAACTTCACGGTGGAGACCTGGTCGAAGAAAAATTCGTACATGGCGTGGATGGACATCATAGGCAACTTCCAGAACGTAAACGCGCTATACGGCGGCCCCAACCGCAGATACGGCTGGGGCTGGGAGGCCAGCAACGCGACGACCTGCCCGTTCTACTACGGCAAGACGTGCAATAATCAGAATACGGCAGGAAACGACCCCGTGTATCTCCCCGCAACCTACGCCCAAAGCGACTTTACCTCGTGGACGCACTTCGCCGCCACGTCCGACGGCTACACGCTCAGGACATACAAGAACGGCGCCTTTCTCCTCGGCAACACATACGGCGGGTACGTGGGCGGCATAGACAGCTTCCTCAAGATACAGGGCTCGAACAACGCCCCCGGGGGCTCGGCGGACGAGGTTCGCCTTACGCGAGAGCCGATGAGCGACGACCGCATCGCCACCGACTACGCAATGATGGTGAACGCATCGTTCGCAACCGCCGCGGCCGCCGTCAAGCTCACGGGCGACAGCATCGCCACCGTCGGCGTGCCCGAGGAATTCGCGGCCGAGGCCGTCGCCTACGGCGTGAACGACACCTATTCGAGGAACCAGGTAGTCACCAACGCCGCGCCAGAGTTCGTCTATCTTGGCGGAACGACCGACCACCGCGCCTACTGCCTCGGGTGGGACCTCTACCGCGTCGTGGACGGCGTCGAGACGTTTGTCCGCGCCTCCACCAACACTACGGTCGAGGGCGAGTGCGCGACAAACGCCATCGTCACCGTGCGCGGGGCGATGAAGATTGTCTGGCGCTGGGAGGAGCAGTACCTCGTCACGACTCGTCCGTCGGAGCACGGCTCCTTCAGCGGAGACGGATGGTACGCGAAGGGCGCGTCCGTCACGGTGTCGCCAGTGCCGGACGAGGGCTACAAGCTTTTCTGCTGGACGAACGGAGTGGCGATTGGGCCGAACATGCTCAAGCCGAGGCAGACGTACTCCTCTGTCGCCTCGTCGCAGACCGGCCTTTGCGGCATCTTCGTGCCGGAGGACTTCACGCCGACGATGTGGACGTACATCCCAGAGCTCTCGCTCCTCTTCGAGTCGGCGTACAGGTCGAACTGGTTCTTCAAGGGCGTGACGGCAGACGGGCGCAACCTCACGATTCCCGCGTCGGCGGAGCACGTAGCGCCTTCGGCGAACAGCACGCTTGACTTCACCGGGGCAATCAAGGATCTGTCCGGGGCGCTGTATTCGCTCGTCGGTTTCTCCACGTCGGCGTGGGACCGCAACCTTTTCTGGGAAGAGCAGGAAGGGGACAAGAGCAAGAGCGCAAAGGTGAACTCGATATACTTCCCGGAGTCGATGACGACGCTCGCCTACTCGACCTTGCAGAATTTCGAGTACTGCACGCAATTCGAATTCTGGGGCAACATCGACTTCCTGCCCCTGAGGACGTGCAACAGGTCGAAGAGGTGCCAGACTCTGCGCTTCAGGGGCTTCCCGCCGAACGTCGATCCGCGCGGCAACACGTTCTTTCTCTGCAGCCCGGACAACTTCCGCTTCAGGCTCTTGTACCCGGACTTCCTCGAAAACGCATGGCTGAACGAGACGAACACGGGCGTGCGCTACGAATACGGGGCGAACGTTATGACCGCCGCGGAGAGGGATGCGGCGCGCGCACAATACTACACGACATTCGCGTCGAACCTGACGCCGCCCTCGGGCTATGTCGCGCTCACCCTCATACCCAGGGAGAACGGCACTTTGGAAATCGTGCGCAAGGCCGCGCTTACGCCGTACACGCTCGACGCGAAGGCCGGCAAGGTGAGGCTCGGCGTGATGGGGCTCCCCTTCCAGATAGCGAAGACGGCGGCGATGACGCCGGCGTACGGCCTCCACGAGTTCCCGACGAACGACGCGCCTATCGTGGCGACTGCCCCCAGCCCGCGCATGGCGGAGCTCGACGGGAAGAAGTACATCTGCAAGGGCTACGTCCTTAGCGACAACCCGACCGTCACGAACAGGTTCTCCTCCACAGTCTCGCTCCAGGCCGACACCGCGCGCAACATCGGCCTAACGTGGATATGGAAGGAATTCGACGGCTACGGGCTTGTGATTACGGTCAAGTGAAAATGGCTATTGAAATTAACCATCCAACAAGGAATCCGGCCATGATGAACGATTGCGGGTGACCTTTACGGCAGTTGCTTCAAGCCGTGGGCACTCGGGAAATGCAATATCTATGCGATAAACACGTTTCAGCCTTTCCCCTACCTGAGCACCGGCGCGGCGGGTGCGCAGATATGGCACGATGCGGAGTGGCGAAATGTCGTCGCCGCGGATGACGAACCTCTCCGTATCCTCGCCGTAGGCAAGCAGGGATGGGTTCAAGCCCGAGTTTCGAGTTGGAGATATTAGTTGGAGTTTCGAGTTGGAGTTGGAGAGTGGAATTGTATAATTCCTTTTACTCATTCCGACTACCAACATTTTTAGGATAAATGCGCCTGTCACTTGCGAAAGAGGCGTTGAAATGATATAATGCCGCCCAAAAGACAATTAAAGGGAGACAACATGGCAAACTTGGGAAGATTCGCGGCAAGGGCGGCACTCATGCTCGCGTGCATTGCGCTCGCTACGTGCGCCGAGGCCAAGACGATTGGCCTGTTCAAGGACGCAAGGACCGGCATCGGCTCGGGCCTTACCAACACGCTCGACAAGGCGGGCTGGGACGTAATCTGGTTTTCGGCGGGCGACCTCGAGAACGCCCAGAAGCTCGCGAAGACCGACGTCATGTTCTTCGGCGGCGGCTGGGGGCGCTATTTCTTCCCGTCTGCGAAGGCGCGGCTCAACATCATACGCTATGTCGCCTCGGGCAAGGGCGCGCTCGTCGCGGGCTTCCGCTCCGGCTACGTGCGCACTGCCAACAGGCCAATGTTCCCGGAGATCGGCGAGGTCTATAACCGCGTGCAGAGCGCGTGGATAAGCCCCGAAGGCAACAGCCCCCTTGCAAAGGCTTTCAAGGGCAAGACCGTGGCGTTCGGCGGCCATGACCACCTCTGCATCCGCGTGGGCGAGCAGGGCGAGGAGTTCTGCTCGTGCGCGGGCGACCCGGTCGGCGCGTTCGGCGACTACTTCTGCGGCCGCGTAGTCGTCTTCGGCGCCCACTTCTCGTACCAGATGGTGGACGAGACGCGCGAACCGGCGGAGAGGCTGTTCCTCGCGTGCCTCAAGTACCTGACGGGCCAGTCGGCGCCTTCCGAGGGCGAGGCTGCGATCGCGATGCGCAAGGCGGAGTCGCAGTTCATCCGCCGCGAGCTCGGCTGGACGTACTGCATCGACGACCGTGGCCCCGACCGCCGCCCCGGAATCCTGCCCGAGTGGCGCGACAGGACGACGAGCGAGCCGGACGCGCTTGCCTACAAGCTCGAGTACTACGCGACGTTCCTCGCAAAGCTTGACGCCGACAAGTGCCGCAACATGGCCAAGAGGCTGAAGACGGCAACGGACAACGTCCGCAGGAAGACCGACGAGCAGATGAAGGCCGTGAAGGCGTCCGTCGCGAAGATGGACATCGGCGACCTTGCGATAAAGTACGTCACAGGCGGCACGTTCTTCGACCTCGAGAAGTTCAAGTCGACCATCAAGGGCCAGGTGAGGGAGTCTGAGCTTGCGGCGGCGAGGAAGCTCATCGACGAGATGCGCCCGAAGGTGAAGGCGGCGAAGGCCGCCGCGCTCGCAAAGGAGATAGCGGAGGACCTTAAGCTAGTCCCCGGGCTCGTCGAGAGGCTTTCGACGTCGAAGTGCCCAAAGGCGCGCTACGAAGCCGCGCTTGAGCTCGGGCGCATCTCGCCAGACGACAAGGCGGCGGTCGACGCGCTCGTGAAGGCGATCGACGACGAGGACGAGAAGGTGCGCACCCAGGCAATCATCTCCCTCGGCTGGATGCAGGCGAAGGGGGCGGTGGATGCGCTCGTGAAGACGGCATCGACCTCGAAGTGCCCGTTCCTTCGCCGCCGCGCGATACAGGCTCTCGGCCTGATCGGCGACCAGAAGGCGATTCCCGCCGTCATGAAGGCGCTTGACGACGCCGACGGAAGGGCGGCGAGGTGCGCGATCATCGCGCTCGGCCACCTCAAGGCGACGGCTGCCGTCGAGAAGCTTCTTGAGATCGCCGAGAACGACAAGGCGAAGAAGCCAGACCGCACGGCTGCGATCATCGCCCTCGGCGACATCGGCGACGCCCGCGCGAAGGAGAGGCTGGAGAAGATCGAGGAGGCCGCAAAGGACATCGTCAAGTCGAGGCGCGGCGGCCACCCGCTCACGAACTACCTTTCCGACAGCTCTTCGATCGGCATAAAGATCTCGAGCGGCATTGCGCTCAAGCGCCTTGCGGAAGGCGGCAGGAAGGCCCCCGGCGTGAAACAGCCCGAGGAATACCGCTCGAAGGCCTCCTTCTACGCAATCACCGGAAGGTTCAACGCCTTTGCCGGCCGCACCGAGACGGTGAGAGGGCCTTTCGAGGGCATCAACCAGAAGTTCCTCTGGGCGCACGTCAAGGACGCAGGTTTCACCGGCATCCACAACGCCTGGGGCTGGGCGGGGTGGAACCCCGAGAAGTTCTCCGAGGTGGTGCGCGAGGCCGACGACCTCGGGCTTCTCTGGATCGACGTCATGCCCGGGCGCTGGGTGTACTGCGACTACGCCTCGATGGAGGCGAATTTCCTCGAGTTTGACGACGTGCCGGCCTACCGCGGCGTCTGGGCCGAGGAGACATGGCCCGAAATGGGCGGCAACCGCGCCGAGTTCAAGGCGTTTCTCGCCGAGCGCTACGGCAAGGACTGGGCGAAGACGCTTAAGCTTAGCGACGCTGAGGTGAAGGAGATCGACAACCTCGCCGACTGGATCGCCTTCGGCACCAAGGGCCCCGACAAGCCGCTTGAGAAGGGCTTTGCCCCGCCTTGGGACGGCGCCCTCAGGACGCTCATCATCGAGTTCAACGCCATGCTTCTCGAGAAGGGCTGGCACGAGTCGCAGGAATACCTGCACGCCCGCCGCAAGGGGTTTGCACAGACGTTCGTGATCTCCACGGCCGACCCCATCAAGTTCGTCGGCGGCATGCAGGCGGTTGAGAGGCTTGATTC